>ERZ795056.1540-NODE-1540-length-27031-cov-6.630672_pt1 | contig 27031 bp, 21 predicted proteins | sample MGYA00375140_ERZ795056 | MGnify/ENA primary metagenome ERZ795056 (study PRJEB30185, sample SAMN05720227) | activated sludge metagenome | isolation source: Anaerobic digester | place: USA | collected 2015-03-09 ... | reverse complement strand
CGAATGGGAATTCATCCGTGCTACAGGCCTGGGCCAGTCGGCCTCCGGGCTGGAAGAACGCATCCGTCTCAGTGCCGATGTTCAAGCCGGGCACCGGATCGGTCTCTTTGCGGGGGGCAATCACAGGCTGTCTTTATTACGTGCTAATTCCTTCCGCGGCAAACAAAATGCGGCACAGAAGAATTAGGTATTGAAAAAACGTTCTGATGCGGACATAGTCTAGCCCGTTTTGCGGAAGCGAGCGTAGCTCAGTGGTAGAGCGTCACCTTGCCAAGGTGAGGGTCGAGGGTTCGAATCCCTTCGCTCGCTCCAAATCCCTGCCGACTTACCGAGTTCCAGCACAAAGCGCGCCCTCCATTTTGCCGGTGCATTTGAACTCCTGCCATCTTGTGATACGGTATCATGAACAAAGAAGGTGCGGATGAACCCTATCATTCTAGGAGCTACGATCATGGCGCTGGTGACACAAAGTGGGCCGGAAACTCTACCCATCGGAGCCAAGGCTCCGGATTTCGTGAATCTGCCCGCGACGGATGGAAAGTCGTACAGCCTTAGCTCTTTCGCCGGCGCAAAGGCTGTGGTGATCTCATTTACCTGTAATCATTGTCCCTACGCACAGGCCTACGAGGATAGATTCATCGCGCTTGCGCGTGAGTTCAGCCCGAAGGGCGTTGCATTTGTTGCCATCAATTCCAATGACGCATTGAGTTATCCCGAGGACGGCTTCGAGAAGATGAAGGTGCGCGCCCAGGAGAAGGCATTGCCGTTCCCCTACTTGCGCGATGAGAATCAGTCTGTGGCCAAAGCCTACGGGGCGGTTTGCACACCACACATCTTTCTCTTCAACGGTGAGAGGAAGTTGGTCTATGAGGGTCGGATCGACGATAATTGGAAGAATCCCGATGCCGTGAAGTCAAAGGATCTCAGGAACGCCATTCGAAACGTCCTTGCCGGCGAACCCGTGCGGGTTCCCAACACCAATCCGATGGGCTGCAGCATCAAGTGGAAGTGAAACCCACCTACCTGAACCCCTTTGAAAGAAAAGCCCCGGCCCTTTCGGACCGGGGCAAGAACTGGTAGAGGCTGGGGGGCTCGAACCCCCGACCCGCTGATTAAGAGTCAGCTGCTCTACCAACTGAGCTAAGCCTCCGGGGTCGTTAGTAGCGAAGCAGCCGCCTCAGCGCAATGAAAAAAGCGCGGCTGAAGTGAATTTCTATTCAGCGCGCGGTGCCGGAAACGAAGCCTCAAGACTATCGACCGACGGTAGATTTGATCAAATGCCCGGCAATCCGTCGCTCGCGGGTGCGGAAGAGATACAGAATCATCTCGCCGAGAAGCCCTGTCGACAGGAACAGCACGCCGAGGATGAGCAGCAGAACCCCGAGCGTCAGCAGAGGCCGGAATGCGATGAAGGCTCCGCGAAGCTTGAGCACAGAAAGGTAGGTGCAGATACCAAGACCCGCCACGATGAGCGCCAGTCCTACCTTCCCAAAGAAGTGCATCGGCCGGCCCGCGTACTTGGTGATAAAGGCCACCGTGAGAAGATCGTAGAACCCGTGGAAATAGCGCGCAGCACCGAATTTCGAGTGCCCGTGCTTGCGCGGATGATGGCGTACAGGGATCTCCGCTACGCGGAAGCCCTTCCAGTGGGCCAGCGCCGGTATGTAGCGATGCATCTGGCCATAAAGCTGAATGTTCTCGATGACTTCCCTGCGATAGGCCTTCAGCCCGCAGTTGAAGTCGTGCAGGCGAATTCTGGCCACCGCCGACGTCACCAAGTTGAAGAGCTTTGACGGGAGCGTCTTGTGCCAAGGGTCCTGCCGGTCCTTCTTCCACCCCACGACAAGGTCAGCACCCTTGTCCAACTCGGCGAGCAGTCTTGGGATCTCCCCGGGATCATCCTGCAGGTCGGCGTCGAGCGTAACAATGACTTGCCCCTTGGCCAGTTTGAAGCCGACATCCAGAGCAGTGGTCTTGCCGAAGTTTTTCCTCAATTGTATGACGGTCATGGAGGGGAACCGGCGCGTTTGCTCTTCGAGGATGCCGAAGGATCCGTCTGTCGACCCGTCATCAACGAATATGACCTCGTAGGACTGATTCGTTGACGACAGTACAAGCTCAAGACTCTCGGCCAGTTCAACCAGGCTGCCCTCTTCGTCCAAGAGAGGAACCACCACGGATATCACCGGTGTCGTTGCGTTTGCGGCCATTCGTCGAGTTCCCTTCTGCTGCCATCCGCTCTACTTGGTCGCAGGTGCGGGTTGCTTGGCGGTTTCTTCTCCCAGCTTTGTTCCACACCAAGGGCAGAAGAACCAGGACCCCTTGCACTCCTGCTTGCACTTGGTGCATACCTGAGCAGGCAGGACTGAATCCAGCGGGAGCCTCCATTTGAACTCCTTGCTGCCCAGCGTCACCTTGAATTGTCCTTTACCCTTGGCGTCGGCTATCGGTAAGCCGCTCTCTGTCTTTGCCGGGAACAGGACAAAGTGCATGTTCTGTCCCATGGGCCCAAGCATGTTGACGAAGATGGGCTTCATCATCTGCAGCATGTTCAGGGTGTCTGCATCGACCTCTTCCGCTGTTCGCGGCGCATAGGTCTTGTTCTGCGCATCCACGAGCCGCGTGTTGGCGCGGATGTAGTCCTCTGACTTATACGTCACTCCTCCAAATGCGCCCAAGGTGCCATCGACGACCACGACCATTGTGTAGGGGCGAATGACCCGGAGGAACTCCTCCGTCTGGGCGGCCGTGACGTCTGGATTCTGTGACAGGCTGGCGGCCCAGAATTCCTCGGGTATCCACCACGCCATCGTCATCTCGTTGGGCTTCTGAGACATCTTCTGTGTCTCTTGTGTGAGCGCCGTCAGGTCGATGTCCTTGCCGAGGGATACCCCGTGTCCAAGCAGGATAGCAGCTACCACACACCACCACATTGCGGCACGTCGAGTTCTCATCCTTTGACCCTCCCTGTAGCGCCAAAGGTAGCGCTACGGACACAAACGAACAATCGAAAAGCATGTCCGCGATTCGAAGCGGGGTATTCCACGACACAATAGCGCCCCGCCCGATAGCCTTGGCCGAGCAGTTCTTACTTTACCATCGCGCGCAGCAACGCATAATCGTGCCCCATGTCGCACGGTGAATCAGATGAACAGGCGCGGTTCGCTTCAGTGACGGCCACGCTGCCTGGGTGGACGAAGGCCACCGTTCTCGGTGTCCTCCTGCTCAATCTTGTCCTCCTGATCGTTTTTGCACAACGCCAGTCGACCTCCGCCAACACCGACAGCAGGCTCGCGACCATCGAGTGTCTGGCGCATTACGGTACGTTTCATATCGATCGCAGCCGCTACGTGGGTACGATCGACAAGGTTCGTCTGAACGGGCATTTCCTTTCGACCAAGCCCCCCCTGCTCTCTTCCGCCGCCGCACTGGCCTACCGCGTGTTTGCCGAATGTACGGGCAGGACATTTGCGAACGATGAGGCCCTGAGCATCTACTTTGTGAGCGTCGTGACGGGTGTGCTTCCGTACATGCTTCTGCTGGTCTACTTCTTCCTCTCGCTGAGGCTTTGCATTCGTCGGCCCGCGGCGCTGGCGCTCGGCATGCTTGCCATCGGCGTCGGCAATCTGGGGCTCGGCTATGCCACGGGCATCAACAACCATGTTCCCGGGGCGCTGGCCGTGATGGGCGCCTTCTACCACGCCATGCGCACACGCCAACCCGCAGCGGGTGTTCATCACTGGATGCTTGTCGGACTCTGGGCCGGACTGACTCCGGTGCTGGATATTGCCCTGGCTCCGTTTGCGATCGGCTTCATGATTTATCTTCTGGCCGGGAATTGGCGAAGGACGCTGCTGTTCTCCCTGCCTGTCTTCATCATTCCGCTGGCCTCCCATTTTGTCCTGAACCACGCCATCACGGGATCGTTTCTCCCGGTGTACGGAAGGCGGGAACTTTACAACTACCCCGGCTCTTTCTGGAAGCCGCTGCTCGATGCCCAAGGGCATGTAACGCCGGAGCTCCTGAGGAAGATGGGGTTGGAGGGCATGCGTGATCCAAAGCCTCTTTATGTCTTCAATATCCTGCTCGGTCATCACGGCCTATTCTCCATGACGCCGATTCTTCTGCTTGGTGTGTGGCAAGCTGTCCGCTGCGTGAGGAAGCGTTGCACGCGGCTGCCGGAAGCGCTTCTTGTCCTGGCGCCCTCCGTCATACTCGTGGGACTGATCGCCATGCGCTCTCGGAACTACGGCGGCGTCTGTGTCGGTCTCCGCTGGATGGTGGGTGTCATGCCCCTCTTCTTTCTGTTTACCGCGGTTTGGCTGGATCGTCGCTTCTCACGGCGGTCTGTCGCGGTCTTTGTCATGCTCACGCTCTTGGGCTCATTCAACGCATGGGATGCCTTGCAGGATCCCTGGAAACACTCACGCTGGGAGCAGCTTCTCCGGCCAGCCGTTTTGGAGCCTGACGCGTCGCTCTCCCCCGCTCCCCAGGATGGGGGGCAACCATGATTACCATTGTGTCGGGCCTGCCGCGTTCTGGAACCTCGATGATGATGCAGATGCTTCGCGCGGGCGGTATGCCCCTGCTGGCAGACGAGCAACGGAAGGCGGATGACGACAATCCGCTCGGTTACTTTGAGTTCGAACGGGTGAAGAAGCTGAAGACGGACGCCTCATGGCTGGACCAGGCTGAGGGCAAAGCCGTCAAGGTCATCACGCAATTGCTTCCGGACCTTCCGCCTGGACGCGATTACTACACCATCTTCATGCTGCGCGATCTGGACGAGGTCCTCCGGTCGCAACGGGAAATGCTCGTACGGCGCGGACAGAGTGGTGCAGCGCTTCCCGATGACAAGATGAAGGACATCTTCTCGAAGCATCTTGAGCGAACGCAAGGCTGGCTCTCGGCGCAACCCAACTTCAAGGTACTGAATGTTCAGTACGCGGAAGTGATCCGGCAGTCCCTGGACCAGGCGCGCAACGTGGCGGCGTTTCTCGGCGGATCCTTGGACGCCGACAAGATGGCCGCGGCCGTGAATGCGCAGCTCTATCGCAACGTTCACAACAAGGGATAACGCAATCGCAGGCTTGCGTTGGGTGGATAAAAAAGGAACATAGAACTTCAGCATGGGGTGGAAGAAACGATGTCTTGGAAAACCTACATCAAGGATGCGCGCTCGATCGGCCGGGACCTGAGCGATCCGGACCCCGCCGAACTGGCCGACCTGCTGGCCAAGGGCGCGGCAGACAGCCTCTCGGTCCCAGAGTCGAATCGGCTGTTCAACCTCCTGTATTCCCCGGAGTTCCCTTCCCTGCGCGAAACCGTACTCGATGCATCTCGCGCGGCGCGGCGACGCATATTTGGCAACAAGGTCACTGTCATGGCCCCGGTCGAGGTGTCCAACCGGTGCTCATCCGATTGCCTGTTCTGCGGATGGCGCGCATCCAATCCGGATATTCCGCGCACGAAGATCACCCCTGACCTTGTGCTCGAGCAGGTGAAGTACCTGCTCGACCTCGGCATTGGCTACATCGAACTGGTTGGCGGCGATGATTTCCAGTTTGTGCGCGAGGAACTGCCCGGTCTTGCTCGGTCGGTACGCGGGCTGATCCAGGAACGGCGCATGGACGGGCAAGTGTGCGTGTGCAGCATGGCGGTCACCGAGCAGCACTATCGCGATTGGAAGGGCTACGGAGTGGATGCCATGCTGGTGTGGCAGGAAACGTACGATCCCGATCTCTACAAGCAGAAGATCCTGGCAGGCCCGAAGGCTCGCGGCATCAACGAACAATGGAAGCTTGGAGCGATCGGCGATGGGTATGGGTTCCGCGTATCCTCCCAGGAGCGGGCCATGCGGGCCGGGGTGAATGTCGGGCTCGGTTTCATGATGGGGCTGAACCCGGACATCAACTACGAGTTTCTGATGACGATTCAGCACGTTCGTCATCTGCTCCGCGAATTTGGCAACGACCGGCGGCGCCCCATTGTCATTGGCATGCCGGTGTGGAACCAGATCACGACGCCGAGGACGGATAAGCGGCCGTCTCAGATCCTGGACGCGGAAACGGTGTTCCCCTTCCTCTCTGCGGTCTATTTCCTGTCCCTCCCAAAGGGAGCTGTCTGGGTCTTTCCGAATTGTCGCGTGTCGCTGGAATCACAACTCCTGTCCATCGACGTGGCAGGCGTGTTCACCTCCACGGAAGTTAAATTGGGGCCCGGCGGCTATCTGCCGGCCACCCTTCGCGCGCTGGACGCGAAGGGCGTGGATACGGCGGCGCTGCGCGCTCGGGTGAAGGCCGAAATGGGTTTCGACTGCAACGATCTGGAGAAAATGTCGACCGAGATCGATATCGGTGAGCAGTTCATGCACCACTTCCACCCACACAAGGTGTACATGGATGCCATGGCAAAGCATGGACTGGAGGTCGTTCCCTACTCCGGGCTGACGGGCTAGGCCGTGGGCCGTGCCTGCAGCAACGATGGACGTTTCCAGACCCTGCGCCGCAGGAAGGTCCAGAGCTTTTTCCCCGTGCTGCGCTTTAGTCCAAGGTAGCTTTCCGAGAACGGATCGAATTGGGTGATCTTGATGTTTCTGAACCCGAGGCGGCGAAAGCGTTCCAGATCCTCCATCTGAGTCGGGTATGAGCGCCCTTGGCACGGAGGACGAAAGTGCCAGTGGTAATCGCCGGGATGATACGGTACGCCGTATTCCCGCCGGTTGTAGTATGCGATATGGTCCAGCGACCAAAAATAGTAATGCCGCAACCGGTGATCTCCACAGTTCTTGAGACAGATCTGCGTTCCAAACAGCAATATCTTGTCCTTTGACGTCAATGCGAGCAACTGATCGTCGTGGTCATTGATGTCCGGCCACGGGGTGACCATGTCGAAGCGCTCGCAGGCCGCGTTGATCTCGTCGGGTGTCTTCAGATTGTAAATGCACGATGCGCGAAGCTTGTACGAGGGGTACTTCTCGCGGACGTAGTTCTCCACCATTGGCATCGACACGACGACGCTGTTGAGCGGGTTCTCGAAACGGCGAAGCATCTCGTTGGTCCAGCGGTCGCGAAGGTGCTCGGGTGCGGCAGCCGTGCTGGTCAGCGTGAACGAGTAGCCCACGGACCGCTTATTCAACGCCTCGATCTCCTCCGGCGTAATGGGAATGGAGGCTTCGCGATTGCGTCCACCGTTCAGCGGTGATTCGAAGAGAAAGCCGAACACGCTCGCCAACTCGTCCATCCGGCCCGCGTGCTCGAAGGCGTCTGCCACGCTGGCGGGACGGCATCGGCGAACGGATACGCAGAAGTGGAGCTTATCAGTGCTCATGATCTGTCTTAAGTGACTTTCACTTCGCACACCACGAAGCGTCGCTTGCCTCCCTCCGACTCAGGCAACGAGGCCACTCGGACAACTTCCAGCGAAACAGGGCGGCCGACCAGGTTGAACAGGTCCTTCCGTATCACTTCCTCTGCCTTGCTGTCGAAGTCAGGGCTTGCGACGACCTCGAGAATGAACCGGGCCTTCTCCTTCTGGATCAGCCGCCACTGCTGTATGCCCGGCACGTGATCGATCATGACCATGAACGCATGCGGCGATGCATAGCGCCCTGACGGGAGCACGATCATGTCGGCCGTTCGGCCGCAGATTTCGTCGATGAGCGGAAGATGGCAACCGCAGGTGTGCTTTTGCCCGCTCACCACCACGGTGTCGCCCTGCTGGTAACGGATGATCGGCATACCGTAGGAATGAAGATTGGTGACGACCACTTCCCCCTGCTCGCCCGGCAAAGCCGGTTCGCCGCCCTTGAGGACCTCCATCACGGCCCAATCCGAGTTGACATGATAACCATCGCACTCGAGACACTCCCACGCGAGCATGCCACCTTCCCATGACGCGTAAACATCGCACACCGGGCAGTGAAACATCTCGCCGATTTCCTTCCGCGTGGCATCGTCGAGAACGCCGGACGAGCTCATGATGCAACGCGGGCGAACGTTGGTGATGCCCCTCTCGTGAATCGCCTGCGCCATGAGTCGCAGGGTCAGGCAATACGTGAAAATGAAGTCCGGGTTGATCTTCTGCAACTCGGTTACCCACCGATCCGGCGGCCAGCGGGTTGACATCCAGTGCCGCCTGAAGAGACCGAGCCGGCCATGCCAGGACGGATCCTTGTCGGAAAGGTTCTTGGTCCTCACGCTCATCTTGCTGTGCCAGGGCCTCATGCCCCATCGGACCATGGCCCGGAGCAGCAGTGCCTGGTTCACGGCCTTGTCACCCGGCGTTTGCCGAACGGTCAGGGGCTTGCCCGACGAGCCACTGGTCGTATACGTTGCGAGCTTTGATGCATCCATCCCCTCGGGCGTAAAGTCCTCGATCGGCCGGCCTTGGATGTCGTCCCGGGAGGTGATCGGAATGCGCCGAAGATCGTCGACCCCGTGGATGTCAGAGGCCTTGAGTCCAACGCCGCGGAACAACTCGCGATAGTACGGCACTTTGGCTGCGGCGAATTCGACAAGACGGCGAAGGCGTGCGTCGGCCTTTCGCCTCAGGGTGGCCGCCGATGCCCGGGTGCTCAGCAGGATGTCAGCCGTTGCAAGAATGCTCATGGCTACATCAGAGCTACAGATAGCCCAAGTCTTCAAGCTGTTTCTTCATCAACTGCTCTTCCTCTGGAGTGAGTGCCGGCCGTCCATCGGCAGCGGCGGTTTGCGCGAGCGCGCGATGCGACGCGACGCAAGCCCTCATCCGGGCCGCCTCTGCCGGCTGCAGCCCGATCACATTGCGCAGTTCGCCGGGATCCTGACGCAGATCGAACAACAGCTCGCGTGGTCCCTCTTCGTCGATCACATATTTCCAGTCCGGCGTGCGGGCGGAGAACGTCCGGTACAATTTCCCGTCCGCCTGCGTCGTGGCACCCGAGAGATGATCCGGCACCTGGCCATGTCCAACGTGTACAGCCTCCGAAATCACCACGTCGGAGAGAACCCCTTGCCCCTGCTTGTGCAAGGCCGCGGAATGATCCCGGCCCTCAAACGCAGCAGCCGCAGGCAATCCCAGCAGGCCCAGCAGAGTCGGGGCGAGATCGATCAGCGCAAACTGGCCGTTGCACTCGCAGGGCGTCACGCCCGTTCCGGTCACGGCCAGAGGGACGCGCAGTTGTTCGTCGAAGAGCGATGCCGGATGAGCAAACCGGCCGCGCTCGCCGAATTGCTCGCCATGGTCCGCCGTAAAGATGACCACGGCGTCATCACCCAACTCGCGAACCAGCCGCCCCACCATCTGGTCCACATCGCGCACGCGCTGTTCATACAACCGCCGCATGACGCGGGCTGTCACGCTGCGCATGCCCAGCAGCGTCGCCAGCAGCGCGATGACAAACATCGCCTTCGACACCCCGTCTTCACGATGCTGCGCCAGATAGGGATAATGAAGATCCATCAGATGGACCCAGAGGAAGAAGGGGCCGTTTACCCCACGCGCCCAGGACGTGGCTTCATTCGTCACGACATCCCCGGCGGGGAACGGCCGCCGGCGGTTTCCGCGAAGGCCGTTCAGAAACTGCAGCGCAGGCAGTCGCCGCCAGCCGAGCATTTTCCTGAATAGCCCGCCGGTTCCCGCAATGCCTTTGAACGTTTGTGTGATGTGGGCGCCACCCTCGCCCATCCAGTCCTTGAACACTTCAAAACCTGCCGCGTATCCGGCGAGGCCTGACACGTACGGGTTGGCCGCGACGAATGCGCCGGTGCGGTAGCCATGGGAGGCCAGAATGCCAGCGAGGGAGAGAGAACTGGTGTCGCCGCCGTGTGATCCATGACGCGACCTGAGGATGGCCGGAAACGATGCGCTGGTCAGTGGCCCGTTGGCAATGGCTTGACCGAAGCGGATGCCCTTTGCCGCCCATGCATCAATCTGCGGCGTAAGGGATTCCCCCCGCTGCGGACCCACACAGTCCGCACGCAGGGAATCAACGGTGATTAGGATGACCTTCCGCTTCATCCGATCTCGCCCGTGCTTTCAGGCCGGAGATGCCCTTTCACCCATTGCTGCAGCAGGTACGCGTTTTCAGTTGAACGTGTGATCGTGTCGGCAAGCGGTTCATGCAGAAGCGTTCCCATGCGCGGAGCATACTCCAAGGCGCGGCTTACAGCGGCGAAGAGCAAGTCCGGGGTGGCTGATTCAATCGATACCGCGAGATCCTCGATTCTGAGGCGCCGGTACAGATCCATGAATTTCGATGAAAGCGTGAGTGCCACGCAGGGCACGTGCTGAGGCAGGGCCATGATGGCAGCATGCATGCGCATCGTCACCACGGCGTCAGCGCGACCAAGGAGCGACTTGACCTCGCCCGCCGCAATGTCGCCGCTTACTACATGGACCGCGTCGGGGTTCGCGGCACGTTGCGCAAGTTCGCTGCAGACCGCATCGTCATCCTGACCCGGATCGCGTCCTCCGGCGGATTGCTTCATGGGCAATAGCAGCACGTAGGCTTTCTGCTCGTGCACAAGGCGCCGGATCAGTTCAGCCAGCGTATCCAGCAGCCGGGAGAACTGGGCTGAGCCGGGGGGCTCTCGCCGATACCACATCTTCCATCGCAGGGGCAAAAGGCCATGCTCATACTGGAACCAGCGTCGTGGACATATCACCACGAGAGGCCCCCCGCCCCGCCGGGCATCACGGACGAGGGTCTCGACCCGCTCGCTCGGCTGTGCGGCCAGTCGAAAAGCCGGACACGCGGTCACATGGATCAGGTCAGCCCGAACGCCGATCTCCCGAAGCAGCGCGGCGCTGGCCTCATCGCGCGCGAGGATCAGTTCCACGCGATTCAGCGCGTGTCGTGTCAAACGTCGGCCGAGTCGCGAGGCCATGGGGCCTGCGCCTATGGCGTAGCAAACTGCAGGGGTGGCAGCGAAGCGGGCGATGGCTAGTTTGCCCAAGGCCGCAAGGAGGAAGAGAAGACACGTGTGATCGTGAAGTACCTGGCCGCCGCCCAACAGGAACACGTCGGCCCATCTCATGTCCCGCCAGAAGCGGAGCAACGCACGGGGCGTCGGCATCCACGAATTCAAGAAGCCGCGTATCTCGACGCCGGGGAAGGTGGCACGGAGGTCGCTTGTCATGACTTCGAGAATGGCCCGATCGCCTTGGTTGGGTCCGAATCCATCATTGGAAATAAGGATGCGAAGCGGGCCGGTGCGGTAGCTCCGCACCGAGCGCCAGCGCGACGTAAATGGCGCGGCCAGCACGCCCAAACCATAGCACGTGTGTTGGAGCGCAATGACCAGCGGGACGGTGAGCGCGGACTCGATATGCCGCGTCTTCCAAGCGGCATGAATCATCGTTCCCGCCAGCAGTGCTGCATAGGCTGCCAAAGCGAACTTGAGGACGATGCCTGCCGTGTGCGAGACGAGGGCCGCGGCCATCAGCAGGATCGCGCAGATCACCATCGCAGCCGGCGCAAAGTAACTCCACTCGGTGAATGCCGGATGCTTTCGAAAAAGCATCATGCGCGTGAGCCCTCGGTGAAACATCTGGCGCGCGAATGTGTGCGGTGTCGCTCGTCGATGATGGCAGACCCGGGCATCCGGCGCGTACACAGTTCGGTGACCGGCCTGGATCATTCGATAATCCAGATCGATCTCCTCGCCGTTGTAGAAGGACGTGTCGAACCCGCCCAGTTCTGCGGCAAGGCTTCTCCGAAAAGCCATGTTGCAGCCCCGTGGCAGATACCGTGCGAGCCGCTTCTCCTCCGCATCTCCCCGCCGAACCCCGCCGGTTCCGACCAGCCCGGTCATCGCGTAATCCACCGCTTCCTCAAATGGAGACGAATCCGAGGGTGCACGATCAGGTCCGCCCACCACCGCCACTGACGCGTCTTCAAATGGCCGGACGAGTTCCGTGAGCCAACCCGGCTCCACCGTACAATCGTCGTCGGTGAACGCCACGATCTCGCCAGCGGCCTGGGCCAATCCGGCATTCTTGGCGTGCGTGATGTCCGACTTTGGAATGAAGATGTAGCGGACGGGTATGGGCTGGAGCAGCTTGGCGGCACGGCTTGTGACATCTTTTGTGGCATCCGTCGAACCATCATCGACGATGATGATCTCGAGCCGATCTCTTGGGTAGTCGATGTGTGCGAAGCTGGAGAGAAGACACGTGAGCGCCGCCGCCCGGTTCGACGTCGGTATCAGAATCGATACAAAAAGCGTTTCATCCATGGTCGATCCTGTCCGGCTTGATACTTGACTTGAGCGCCCACAAACTTCCAGTATCCCTGCGGCGGACAGATTCTTATGGTTGACATAATTCTAGCCAAAGTCGAGACCCATCGGCCCGAGGACGTCGAGCGCAAGAGGCTTGCGCCGCCGTTCGCGTTGCTGTGCCTTGCCGATGCCCTGGAGAAGGCCGGCTTCTCGGTTCTGCTGCATCATTCCCAGGCTGCGCCCGATGGTATCCGCTCGCTCATCGAGAACATCCGCACACACAAGCCGATCTTCGTGGGTATGTCGGTGATTACGCCTCACATTCTTTCATCGCGCGACGCTTCGCAGGCCATCAAGGCGGCGTGCGATGTCCCGCTGATCTGGGGTGGCGTACATTCCACGATCGTGCCGGAGCAGACCGCCCAGCTCCCCTTCGTGGACGCCGTCTGCATTGGCGAAGGGGAACAGACCATTGTCGAGTTGGCCCGGTCGATCCGACAGTACGGGTTGGATCGCAGCCGACTGGCCGCGATCCCCGGGCTTATCTTCAAGGATGGTGAGCGCTTGGTGACGACGCCGACACGGGCGTTTCTCAAAGACCTCAATATGGTGGACGAGGCCTGGCATCTGCTCAACCGTGAGGAGTACTTTTATCCCGGCAGCTACTTCCATTCCGGCAAAGGCGGCGATCGCGTGGCCGTGCTGAACACGAGCCGTGGCTGCCCATATCGCTGCGGCTATTGTTACAACCAGGCCGTTCACCACGGCTGCGTGCGTTGCCGCAGTGCGGAGAAGGTGCTGGCCGAGATCGAGATGTTGCGGAGTAAGTATGGGGTGACCGGCATTCTGTTCGCTGAGGACAATTTCTTCGGCGATCCGCCGCGCGCCCTTGCGATCGCCCGCGGTCTCAAGGTGCCCTGGAGTTGCTCCATCACCATCGCCGACATCCTGCGCGCGGGTGAACAACTTGTCGACGAGCTTGCCCGCTCCGGTTGCGTGGAACTTCGGATCGGCATCGAGGCCGGTTCGCCGGACATCCTTCGCAAGATGCGCAAGCCTCACAACGTGGAGCAGGCGCTCCGCATCGCGCGCAAGATTGCGGATGCGGGGATGATGGGCGTCTACATGTTTATGACCGGCATCCCCGGTGAGACATGGAAGGACACCCTCGCCACATTGGACATGATCGACGCCCTGCGCGCGATCAGCGACAACATCCGGATCACCGGGCCGACCTTCTTCGCGCCCTACCCCGCGACGGAGCTGTTCGATGCGGCGGTCGAGCAGGGCTTCCACCCGCCCGAAGATCCGGACGGCTGGAGCCGCAATATCCCGGGTAACCAGGGCGTGCTGCCCCCCTATGCCGATCCGCGCATGCCGAAGCTGACCTTCTACCGCATCCTCACATCGAAGGCCTCCCTGCCCCGTACGCTGTCTTCGATTCCTGTTCGGATGTTGCGCTGGGTCGCCCGGCTTCGCTGGAAGCATCGCGCATTTGGTTTTACGCCGGAACATTCGCTGGCGCTGTGGGGCATTTCGTTTGCCCGCAAGCTCGGCATGAAACGCGTGGTTCACCCGATGTACCGCCGCTTCTTCATGGATATCTGATGACTCGATCCGTCCAGGGCGGGAAGGCCATCGTCTACAACGAGTTCATGTACGTGCTCGGTGGCGGAGAGCGTTCGGCGCTGGCCTATGCCCGGGCGTTGCTGGATCTCGGATTCCGCGCCGAGATTCTCACGGTGAATCCTCCTCCTGCACCTGAACGTATCGTCAGCACCTTCGGCGAAGAGTTCGCCGATATTCCCGTGCGCTTTGTCGAGCCGGCCGGGCTGGATGCCTATCTCGCTTCCGAACCGATCTCGGTGTTTGTGAATCATACGTTCATGAACTTCCATCCCAATCCGGCGGCGGTGGGTATCTACGCACAGATGTTTCCCAGCGCCGAGGTCCGGCGGAACGCGCAAGGCGATGCGACCGCGTACCTCGACACCTATCAGCGCATGAGTTGCATTTCCGAGTTCGCCCGGCAGCACACCATCAGCCGTTGGGATTTTCCGCCTGAGCGCATGCGTGTCCTGCATCCACCGCTGGGTCGCCGCTTCATCCGTGCGGCGCGGTGGGGCCTGCTCCTGCCCCCCGGCAAGCAGCGCCGCTTCGTCACGTTGGGTCGCTTCAACCCCGGCCTGCACAACAAGAACCAGTCCATCGTCATTGACGCTTTTGTCCAGGCGCGCAAGCGTCATGCCGCATTGCTCGATTGGGAACTGGTGGTCATCGGGAACGTCAATACCAACCCGGCGTCCCGGGCTTACTACGAGGAATGCCGCAGGCTGGCTGAACCCGGCGGCGTCCGTGTGTTGACGGATGTGCCTCTCCATCAATTACTTCCGTTACTGCGCGAGTCGTTCGGCTTTGTACTCGGCACAGGTGCTTTTGTGGATCCGCAGGCCCAACCGGAGAAGTGCGAGCACTATGGCCTTGCCGTGGCGGAAGGCATGGCCTTCGGCTGCATCCCGCTTGTGTATCACGCAGGCGGCTTCCTCGAAGTGTTCGACCCTGAACGCATGGGGTTTTCGTATAGCGACAGGGATCAGCTCATGGACGGTTTCGCCCGTGCGGCATCCGTCTTCGGTACGCCGCAGGCGCGCAAGCTTCAGCGCGCGAACCGGCTGGCGGCACACCGGCTCAGTCGCCGCCACTTCACGCGAGGCCTCAGGCAGATGATCGACGACGCAGTGGCCGGGCGTTGACTCAGCGTTCGGCCGCGTGAAGGTCTTCCTTGCTCGCGCCCGTTGTTGCCGCACGACTGAACTCCTCGGTCTCCGGCAACACGATGTGAAGAACCGGCGAAACATCGACTTCCACCGTTCCCTCGCCCAGCACGAAGTCGAGCAGATGGCCACCGGCATCTTTTTCGGCGCTGAGGAAGTGGAGGTGATAGCCCGGCATATTCACGCCGGCAAGGTATTCCGGGAGACGGTAGCCGATCAGGACGCCCGTCCGGTTGGTGAACTCGAAGACAGGTTGCGTCTTGGCGACTTCGGCGAGCGGCGGATACGGTTTTGATTGCACCGGCACGCTGCGTGTCTTGACGTAGGAAAACTTGCCGGCCAGCCGGATGGCATACGGCAGGTTGGTCGTCGGCAGTCCGGCGTCGACGAGTACCTTCAACTGATCGAACGTTGTGCCGCGCGGGAGAATGTAGGACAGGTCCTTCTCGAAGTAGGTCAGGTTGGCGTACGGGGAGAGTTCCGTCGACTTGGGCCGATACACCTTCCCGTCCGATCTGACCTGGAAGAACTTACCCTCGGAGACCACCATCTCCCCGTTCAACGCGTGGAAGGTCCCAATCCCGAAGTCCCCGTGGCGCCGCAGTTCCTTCAGACTGGCGTTGCCGTCGTACGCGCCGGCCATCAAGGCTTGCAAGGTGGAAACCTGGTAGATCGTGTCGCGATCACGCGAGACGGTCGAACATCCGGTGCACAGCGCGACGAGCATGAGTATCCAAACGTGCTTCATGGCGTTTCTCGGAACCTTTCTTGGTTGCGACCTGCTCTCGCCCGGCTTCGTCCCGCTCGGTAGGCTCGCGGAACTTCGCCGAGGCACCCTGCACCGTGTTCCGCCCTGCGGAACCCGGGTGCAGGCTGGTGGGCGAGCCGGGAGTTGAACCCGGACCCCTTGCGGGACAGGATCCTAAGTCCTGCGCGTCTGCCAATTCCGCCACTCGCCCGCGACGCTGCAGGCATTCTACCTGTCACACCCCGCGATGCAAGCGGCACGGTGTGCCCCAGCCGTATTACAGGGCAGAGCGGAGATGGGTTACGGGCTTTGCGCCGCGCTGAGCCTGGCCCGGGCGTCCTCTGCAGCCGCAAGCACAGCGGCATCCTGCTCGGACGCGAGGACCTTCTCGACGGCTGCCATGGAGGTGAGGAATCCGACGGCGTACTTGCGAACGCCGCCGCGCTTGGCCCCAAGGGCAATCCGTTCGATCAGGGACTGGTCGGCCGGATTAGCCACGGCCGCGCGGGCCATCTCCTTCCCGCCGGCCGGCCATTGGTCCGGCCACGGGTACCTGTCCGCGGCGATCCGCACAACCTTCTCCTCGGGACTGCAGGACATCCAGTCCTTCTGCCGGGTCGCCAGGATGGATTGCCGCACAATGCAGTAAACAGCTTGGATGGCGACGGTTTCGTAGTCTTCGGCAATGGCGACCTGCACCAGTGTCTCCTTGTCCGGGAGCTTCTGGACGGCCGATTCACGCACATGCGCATGCGGCGCGGAGACGGCGATTCTGGTCAGTGCTGTCGGATCGGTCAACGCTTCAACGGCAGTCCCTGCGGAACTGCGCGCGAGTCCTCTCCGATCCTCGCATGCGATGGCCGTGAGAAGCCCCGTGTCGCGACTGCGTTTGACAAGCGCATCGCGAATATCGGCGAGCGCGCTCTCCGTCATGGAGAGCGTCGCCAGCGACCAGTTCACCCGGTTGCTCCATTCCAGCCGGCTGTAGCAGTCGGAGATGTGCTGCTGGTCGGCCAAGGTGCGGGCGGCCGTCAGACGATGCCCGGCCGACCGGCTGTCCACCACGATGGCGGCCAGCAGGGACTGATTGGTCATGGCGGCGATCTTCTTCTGCAGGATGTCCTCCGTGCGCCAGTTGGAGAAGTCCATTGCCGCGACGGCAATGTCCTCGTCACGCGTCAGCGAGGCCATGCGATTGGTGTCCTGGGGCGCCGAGAAGGCGTCATTGACCCACGTGGATGCGTAGTGCTGACGTACGCCCTCCACGGCCAGCCGAACATCGTTGTACTGGGGATCGCGCAACTCCTCGGGATCGATCCTCGAGAACCCAGGCAGTTGAAGTATCCGGTCAACCACTTCGCGCACGATGTTGGCCCTGATCTCGTTGGAGTCACGCGACGTGATGGTCATCGGCAGGCCCTGCTCCCAGAACATGGAGATCAAGGTTCTTCTTGAGGAGCGTATGTCCACGGAGAACCGAAAGCCTTGGAGGTTCACGATCTCGTTCGCTCCAGGCCCGGGATAGCCCGGCGTGGGAGTCGTATAGACTCTTCGATATGGCGCGCTGGACGTCTGATACTTGAAGTGAACGCTGGCCCCCGGAACCCGCTTCTGCATCCAGGGGCTGTTGACGATTCTTTTGATGCGCAGCGCAGCATCGGACCACCGGTCGTGAGTAAGGATGTTGGGCGTGTCGTCAAAAGGCAGGCAGTATCTGCCGAGCAGGTTGATAACATCCTGGCTGTGGAGCCCCTCGATGGCGGCGAGCCGGACTTGCCTGTCAGATGTTTCCCCCAGCACCGCCTTGGCCTTGAAGAGATCGTTGGACAGGCATCGCACAGACTGGAGCCGGTTGGTGGGGCTGGGGTCGTAGAGGGCAATCCGCAGGAGTTCGTCATCTCCCAGGGTGCAGTCGGCCGGCGCTTTGTCCTTCATGTACGCGCGCGGCGCCGTAGACACGCAACCCGCCGTCATGCTCAGCGCGAGGGCTACGGCGATGAGGAACGCCTTCATGCCCGCTCACGCTTTCTGCAGCGCTTCGATGATGGCGTCGCAGGTGTAGTCGAGGTTGCGCGCGGTGATGCCGGCGACATTGATGCGTCCGCCGCCGACCATGTACACGCTCTTCTTCTCGCGGAGATAAGCGACCTGTGCGTCGGATAGTCCGCTGAAGGAGAACATGCCCTTCTGCCGGGTGATGAACGAGAAATCCATGACGGCGTGCCGCTTGGAGAGCCCACCCACCAACTCGCGGCGGACGCGGGCGATGCGGTCGCGCATTCCCGCAACCTCTTTCTCCCATTCCATGCGCAGCGCCGTGTCCTTGAGGATCGTCGTGACAACGGACCCGCCATGGGCCGGCGGATTCGAATAGATGACGCGGACCACCGTCTTGATGTGACTGAACGCTGCGTCGGCGGCCTGGTTGTTCGCCGCGACGATGGACAGCGCCCCCACGCGATCCTGGTACAACCCGAAGTTCTTCGAGAACGAACTCGAGACCAGGAAATCCACACCGGTTTCGGAAATCGGCGCAAGCCCGGCACGGTCTTCCACGATGCCCGCGCCGAAACCCTGGTAGGCGAAATCGAAGAACGGAATCCAGCGCCGGGCAGCAGCAATCCGCGCCACCTCGGCCCAGTGCCCGGCATCCAGATCGACACCGGTCGGATTGTGACAGCAGACGTGGAGCAGCACGACATCACCTTCCGGCACCTTCTGCAAGGCGTCGAGCATGGCGCTCGCGTTCAGTCCGTGTGACCCAGGATCGTAGTACGGATAGTCCGCGGTCTTGAAACCGGCCGCCGCAAAAATGCCCTTGTGATTCGGCCAGGTCGGCGCGCTGAGCCAAACCGTTGCTGCCGGCGCGAACTTCTTCAGGAATTCCGCGCCAACGCGGAGACCGCCCGTTCCGCCGGGTGTGTGCGCCGTACGCACGCGATTCGCTTTGAGCAACGGATGATCCGCGCCAAAGAGCAGTTCCTGCACCACGCTGCCATACTCCGGGGAGCCCGTGATCGGCAGGTAGGACTTGGTCTTCTCGGACTCGATCAGCCGCCGCTCGGATTCCTTGACTGTGCGCAGAACAGGTGTACGGCCTTCGTCATCCACATAAACGCCCACGCCAAGGTTCACCTTGCCGGGATTAGTGTCTTTCTTGAAGGCTTCCGTGAGACCCAGAATGGCATCGGGCGGCGCTTGGGTAATCTTCTCGAATAGCATGGCGGTTCTCTCCGGTGCGACGCAAGACGGCGCGCGGCCGTCTCGCGTTCTGTTTCCGTCCGTCAGGCGTAGTACTTGTTGACCAATTCAGCGATGAGATCCTGCTCGACCTTCACGATCTTGAGTTCGCGCGCCGCATTCTCGGGAGAATCCGAGGCGTGTGCAGCGTTGACCATGATGTCCTGGCCAAATTCGCGCCGTACGGATCCCGGCTGAGCCTTGCTCGGATCGGTCGGGCCAAGGATGCTGCGAATGCGTTCCACGGCGTTTGTGCCGGCATACACCAGTGCCAGGCAACGCTCCTTGCCGCGCTTCTTCTTCTCCTCGGGCGAGCAATCCGGACCCCACACCCCGGTCATGAACTTGATGATCTCGTAGAACTGGTGGTCGCCGTATAGCGGCCCCAACGTATCGGCCAGAAGATTCCGCGCCTCGTCGGGAATGTTGATCGCCAGTTCCTTGGCCAGGCACTTGGCGGCAAGGTCGCCGACCTTGCTCTTGAGTTTCTCGCGCAACACGTTGCGGACCGGCCCGTAGAACTGCTCGGCCTCGTCGACCGTCATCCGGTGCACCTTTGCGCCGATGATGCGGAGCCCCGAACCCGAGAAAAGGTCGATGATGTTGCCCGGGCGCGCGCTGGGAAAACGGAAATTGTCCGGCTTGATCAACACGAGCGTCTTCTGCGCATTCGGAATCTGGGAGAGATCCATCGATCCCTCGATCATCCCCCCATCCTTCTCGCTGTACTCGGCCCAGAGCTTCAGGGATGCAGCGACCGCTTCCTTGGTCGGTCCGATCAGGACCGCCGGTTCGACGTAGCGGACGCCGCCGTTCTCGTCGAGAATGTAGTCACCATAGGTCGCACGCACCGACTCGGCAGACTCCATGCTGTAGCGGACGTTGCCCGCCGCCTTGTCGATCTTGTTGACGGCATCTTCGCCCTCGAAGAGCAACATCATCACGCGGCGACGGTGACCGGTCTTGGTATCCGGCGCGTAGGCCGTCAGTACGTAGTCCGCCAGGATGTTGCGCACTTCTGCGTCGATCTGCGGGTCGTTCCGAATCAGGTCCGCATAGCGCTGGGTCAGCTCAAGGCTGGGGCCATACATGCGCGCACCGGCCAGCTCGAGGCCCGTCCGGGTGATGAAGCGACCGATCACGCCGCCCGTGCGTGACTTGCTGATCATGTACGGATTGATGAGGGCAAATGCTAATTCCTTGGCCATAGGGTCTCCACGTTTGGCTGCGTAGATTACTTGCACAAGAATGGCTAATCAAGTTTTGAAACCGGCCTTCTGTCCGCGTTTCTTGCGGCCCTGCCCGCTATCCGCTAAAGTCGGCGCCTGCACCCCATGGAAACCATCGGCACCAGCAGAAGTCGATTCTCGCCCCGCGGGGCCGAGCGCCTCGCCCTTGTGGCCGAGGACCTCGTTCAGCATCTTGCCGCGGAGGTCGGCAAGGGCTTCCCTGCGGATGTGGCCCTCGCCCGGTTCTTCAAGGCCCACCATGAGCTGGGGTCGCGCGACCGTCGCTTCCTCTCCGAGTTGTCGTTCTCCTTCTTTCGCTGGCGCGGCTGGCTGGATTCCATCGCGATCGAGAATCCCCGCAGGGCATTCGCCATCGCGTACTATCTGGATGCCACCACCGAACATCCGGCGGCCGAGGTACTCGCCCGGGATTCCTTCCCCTCGCCCCAACCGCTTGGCGACGCCTCGCTGGACAACAAGGCGCGCGCCGTCTCCACCTGGATGGGCGGAACAAAACTGAACGTGGAGATGCTGCTGCCCGAGTGGGTGCGCGGCGCCATCCCGGCGTCCGACCACCCCGACGATTGCTTTCAGCGTTGCGTCGATTCATTCCAGCGGCGTCCGCCGACCTGGCTGCACCTCCTGGCGGGACGCGAGGCATCCGTCCTGCGCGCGCTCGATCAGGCTGGTGTCCGCGCAACCCAGCACGCCCACATTCCCGGCGCGGCCAGCGTTCCCGGTTCCTCTCCGCTGCGTTCTCTTCCCGCGGACATCCGCGCGGGATTCCTCGTTCAGGACCTCGCCTCCCAGTGCGTCGCGCTTGCCTGTGCGCCGAACGCCGGCGACCACTGGTGGGATGTGTGCGCCGGCTCCGGCGGCAAATCGCTTCATCTTGCCGATCTCATGCGCGATAGCGGAAAAGTCATGGCGGGCGATATCCGATCCGGCATCCTTGACGAACTCCGGCGCCGGGCCCGGGAAGCGGGGCTGCGCTCCGTTCGCGTTGGCAAGCCCACGGGCGAAACACTGTTCGATGGAGTGCTGGTCGACGCGCCATGCTCGGGCCTCGGCACATGGTCGCGAAATCCTGACGCGCGCTGGCGCACGGCCGCCTCAACGCTCGCGGAACGCGCCCGCATCCAGACCGGGTTGCTGACGAGCGCGGCGCAACATGTTCGTCCGGGTGGCGTGATGGTCTACTCCGTCTGCACCCTCACCACGGTGGAGACTGCAGACGTGGTCGCCGCATTCCTCACCAAGGACGCGCGGTTCATGCCGGAGCCGTGGAAGAACCCTCTTGTGCCCGACGCCGCCCCTGCAGCCTGCCAATGGATCTGGCCGTGGGATGGGCCGTGCGATGGCATGTTTGTGGCACGGTTTCGACGGAAGCTTGCGGACTGACCGCTCACTCTTTCGGGCGCAGGCGCCTACCTGAACCCGCGGTTGTAAAACTCCTCACCGGTGCCGCCGTAGTCCGTCTCGGCCAGCCACGCAACGTGGAAGTCCATGTAGAGTACGTTCATGCCCTCCGCATGCGGCCGGATGTCGCCGGTGTCCAGCACGTAATACGGGTAGTCCCACATGTAGGCACAGGTGGAAGGCGTCTCGATGAAGCGGGTGGTCGCCGATTTCGGCGAGTTCCCATTCGTCCACGTCATGGCGTTGTTGTACTCGTAGGTGGTGTAGTGCGCCGGTGAAGCTGGAAACCGCACGCGGTTGCCAAAGATGGCGATCATGTTCTCCCGCTGCGCCGGGCACCGGAAGACGTTGTATTCGCCGTTGACGTACTCCAGGTAGTACGTCTCCGAGATCCACCCGAATCCGCGGCTGCCCCAGTCCGCCGCCGTCACCGGCGGGAAAAAGGATTGATGGTCGGACAGGTACATCTTCACGGCCATGCCGACCTGCCGCAGGTTGCTCTGGCAGTTGGCCATCAGCGCACGCCGCTTGGCCGCACTCAGCGCAGGCACAACCAATACGGCCAGGATGCCGATGATGGCGATCACCACGAGCAGTTCGATCAACGTAAATGCCACGCGCCGCTTGAGTGTCATGTGAGCCTCACACCTCTACTTTTTGCCGTTGGCCTCTTCGAACTGCCAGACCGTGTGCCCCTGCAGATAGAACTCCGAGCCGTCCTCTCCCTCCGTCTGGATGTCCCCCATGTCCGTCCGCGCGAGCCACGCGGCGTGGCCGTCGAGGTACGCCACATTGGCACCCCCCTTGTGCGCCGACACGTCATCCGAGTAGTACGGCGTGTCGTAGGCGTACGCGGCCTTGGAGTAGTCCGTGATCAGCCCCTGCCGCCGATGCCCATACCCCGGCAGATTCGGCATGCTGAGGTAGCCGTTGAACTCGTAGTCCGTGTAATAGTCGTTGTTCGGCATCTTGCAGTTGGCGCCCAACTCGCCCAGTTCCTTGTTGCCGGGGTTCGCCGGGCAGTCGAACACCTCGATGACGTTCTTGACGTAGGGCAGCAGCCGCTCTGCTGCATCGCCGTAGGCCTTGGGCTCCGACCTCGGCGGCAGCTTCTCGCCCAGTTCGCCCAATTGCGCAACCGTCGCGGCCGATATCTGCCGCAGGTTGCTCAGGCATTTGGTTTTGTTGGCCCGCTCTTCCACCGCCGAAAGCGCCGGGAAAAGCAGCGCAATCAGGATGGCGATGATCGCGATCACGACCAGCAGTTCGACGAGGGTAAAGGCGTTGTTTGTGGGTCTTTTCATGGTGGCTCCTGCCTCAAGATCAATACACGAAAGCGCATCCACCGTCCAGCATCGCCCGGGGTGTATTTCCGATTGTCGATCGGCTGCAATCGATTTAATGTATCGCGCAGTTTGTGCGGCCCTCGCCTTCACGAACCGGAGGTTTACGTCGATGCTCGCAACACTGTTCATCGCATGCATGGCCTGGTTCGCCCTCGCCTACATCTTCTATGGCCGTTTTCTCGAGAAGCGACTCGGTGTCGATCCCGTCCGCCGCACCCCCGCCTACACCCACCACGACGGCGTTGATTATGTGCCCACGGCCACCCCCATCCTCTTCGGCCACCACTTCAGCTCCATCGCCGGCGCCGGCCCCATCGTCGGCCCCGTGATCGCCGGCCTTGCCTTCGGCTGGCTCCCCGCGATCCTCTGGGTCCTCATCGGCGCTGTCTTCATCGGCGGCACGCACGATTATGTCTGCCTCATCGCCAGCCTGCACAACAAGGGCCGCTCCGTCGGCCAGATGGCCCGCCAACTGCTCAGCCCGGCCTCGCGCTACCTCTTTCTTGTCTTCATCTGGCTGACCATGATCTACATCCAGATCGTGTTCCTTGATTTGACCGCCTCCACCTTCGCCCCGATCAACCCGCTGTCCGGCGCCATGACCGATGCCGCCCAGCTCCAGGTCTCCGAGGGCGGGACCGTCGCCACGGCCTCCATCCTCTACATCTGCCTTGCGCTCGTCTTCGGCGTCACGATCTACCGCTTCCGCGTCCCCGTCTGGCTGGGCACGCTCATCTTCGTCCCGCTCGTCTTCGGCGCGCTCTATGTCGGGCATCTCATGCCGCTCTCGGCGGACATGATGCCCGTCCTGTTCGGCTCCCCCAAGAACACGTGGCTCGCCATTCTCATCGCCTACTGCTTCATGGCCTCCGTGCTGCCGGTCTGGGTCCTCCTCCAGCCGCGCGACTACCTCTCCTCGTTTCTTCTCTACGCCTGCCTCTTCGGCGGCGGCGTGGGCCTCATCGTCTCCGGCTTCACCGGCCGCGTCGCCATCCAGTACCCCGCACTCGTCACGTTCAGCGACGCCAACCTGAAGTTCATGTTCCCGGCGCTGTTCGTCACCATCGCCTGCGGCGCTGTCAGCGGGTTCCACGCCATCGTCGCCTCCGGCACGACCGCGAAGCAGTTGCGCAGCGAGTCCTCCGCCCGCCCCGTAGCCTACGGCAGCATGCTCGTCGAGGGCGTGCTCGCCATCATCGCGCTTGCCGCGGTGATGATCCTCGCGGCGAAGCCCAAGGGCCACACGCCTGTCTCCGTCTTCGCCGATGGCCTTGGCTACTTCGTCAATTCCCTCGGCATCGACCGGCGCGTCGCCGTGACTTTCGGCCTCCTCGCCGTCAGCACGTTCCTCCTCACCACGCTCGACACCTGCACCCGGCTCAGCCGTTTCATCTTTGAAGAGATTTTCCACATTCGCGGCCTCGCTGCCCGCCTCGGCGGAACCGTCGCCGCGCTCCTGATCCCCGCCCTTGTCGTATTCCGCCAGATCCCCGGCCCGGGTGGCAAACTGCTCCCCGCGTGGCAGGCCATCTGGCCCGCGTTCGGCGCCACCAACCAACTCATGGCCGCCCTCGCCCTCCTCGTCGTCTTCGCGTGGCTCCGCAGCCAGGGCAAGCGCGCCCTGTACGTCCTTATTCCCATGGTCTTCATGTGCATCACCACGCTCACGGCCCTCGGCCAACTCGTCTACCGCAACTTCATGCAGGACGGCAGCTACCTCGTCGGCGTCCTCAGCCTGATCCTCTCCCTCCTCGCCATCGCCCTCATCGTGGATGCCATGGGGAGACTGAGGAAAAGCACGTCGAACGCAGAACACAGCACTCAGAATCCGTCACCATCTTTCTGACTTCTTAGTTCTGCCTTCTGGGTTCCTTCGCGTTCCCCTTGGACATTCTCCCTCCGCCCCCTGACATCTTCCTCCCAATCCCCAATCTTTGTGCCTTTGTGCCTTTGCCCCTCTGCCTTCAGACTTCTGCGTCCTGCGTTCCGTGTTCTTTCCCCCTGCCATTGATCATTCTCCTCCGCCCCCTGACCTCTTCCCCCTCTCAGTGCCAATTAGTGACCCTCAGTGGTTAACTTCTCCTCTCCCCGCCCCCACTGGTCATTGGAGCTTGGTCATTGATCATTTTCACCTCCGCCCTTCCCGCCTCAGGCGGGCAAGTGTTCCCTTTGTTTTCTTCTGTTCAATGCCCGTTCCCTTTTCGTGTGCATTCGTGTTTTTCGTGGTTAAACCTCTTCTTCCCGTCTTTCCCGTCCTTTGCGCCTTTGCGTTAACTCCTTCCACAAAAAGGTCTCGCCTATTTTTCCAAACATTGGAAAAATCCAGCGTCAGTTTTCCAGGAGTTGGACTTGGCCGCCTGAGGAGGCAAAAACAGGCCGTATTTTTCCAACCCTTGGAAAAATCGGGGCCCGGTTTTCCAAGCATTGGAAAAATCGCGGTCCGGGAAACGGAGCTGTCTGTGAAATACATCAAGCGCGCCAAGGATGTCATCAATACGGAAATCGCCGGGCTCGAAAAGGTCCGCGATGGCCTCGGCAAGGAGTTCTCCAAGGCCGTCGGCCTCATCCTTGATTGCCTCAAAAAGGGCGGCAAGATCGTCGTCACCGGCGTGGGCAAGAACACCCCCATCGGCCAGAAGATCGCCGCCACGCTCACCAGCACCGGTTGCCCCGCCATATTCCTGCATCCGTCCGACGCCATGCACGGCGACCTCGGTATCCTGCACGAAAGCGATGCCGTCATCGCCCTCAGCTACAGCGGCGAATCCGAGGAACTCGTCAACCTTGTCCCCATCATCAAACGCAGCGGCGTCGTGATTATCGCCCTCTCGGCCGAGAAGGATAGCGCCCTCGCCCGCTTCAGCGATGTCGTACTCTCCGTCGCCGTGGACCGTGAAGCCTGCCCCTTCGGCATGGCGCCGACGGCAAGTACGACCGCCACGCTCGCCATGGGCGATGCCATCGCCATGGTCCTGCTCGATGCGCGCGGTTTCCGGAAAGAAGATTACGCCAAGCTCCATCCCGGCGGCGCCATCGGCCGTACGCTGCTCATGCGCGCGCGCGAAATCATGCGGTCGGGTGATCGCATGGCCAAGGTCCGCAAGGGCACGAAGATCAAGGAAGCGGTCCTGGCAATGACCAGCGCCCGCGCCGGGTCAGTTGTTGTTGTGGATGCGAAGGGTTGTGTGGCGGGGATATTCACCGACGGCGACCTGCGCCGACACCTCGGGGATTCTGCGAATATCGGCGACCGGAAGATCGATGACTTCATGACGCCGGACCCGATCACCCTCACGGAAGATCAGTTGGCGGTCGACGTGCTCAGCGTGTTTGAAAAACACAACATCGACGACGTCATCATCGTCAACAAGAAGAAGCAACTCGTCGGCATGGTCGATATCCAGGACCTGCCGAAGTTCAAGATATTCTGAGCCCCTGCAGGAGAGTCTTCACACCTCGACGCTCACTTGGAACCCGGAGCTTGGGCCTTGTAACTTCTCCTGCTCCCTCACTGCCCCTTTGCCCCTTCCCGCTCTTCTCTTTCCCGCTGATCTCTGGCCTCCGACCTCTGTCCTCTAACCTCTTCCCCTTCTTTCCTCCCAATAACGAATAACCAATAACCAATCTCAAATTCTCCCCCTGCCATCGGCCATTCTTCCCTCTCTTCCCAATCTCCAATAACTAATCTCCAATCTCTGTGCCCCCACTGGTCATTGGAGCTTGGTCATTGGTCATTATCCCATCTGACCTCTCCCCCTTCTCAGTGCCCATTAGTGACCCTCAGTGGTAAACTCTTCCTCTCCCCATCTTTCCCTCTGACCTCTTCCCGCCTTCCCTCCCAATCTCCAATAACTAATCTCCAATCTCTGTGCCTTTGCCCCTTTGCCCCTCTGCCACTCCCCTTGGTCATTGGAGCTTGGTCATTGGTCATTATCCCATCTGACCTCTTCCCCTTCTCAGTGCCCATTAGTGCCCCTCAGTGGTTAACTTCTCCTCTCCCCATCTTTCCCCGCTGACCTCTGGCCTCCGACCTCTGTCCTCTAACCTCTTCCCCTTCTTTCCTCCCAATAAC
>ERZ795056.1531-NODE-1531-length-27116-cov-19.464174_pt1 | contig 27116 bp, 21 predicted proteins | sample MGYA00375140_ERZ795056 | MGnify/ENA primary metagenome ERZ795056 (study PRJEB30185, sample SAMN05720227) | activated sludge metagenome | isolation source: Anaerobic digester | place: USA | collected 2015-03-09 ... | reverse complement strand
TCGTCATCTGATCGTGCATCGTATTGAAGCAGAAGTCAGATGCATGTGCGGTGGACCCCACATCCGTGGGGATGGCGGATTTGTCGATTCCGACAATATTGTCCCAGCCGCGTTCGATCAGATGATGCACCACCGAGGCGCCGACGATGCCGCCTTGGCCAATGATGACAACTTTGGCTCGTTCAGGAAATTTGGCCATTTATCGCTTGCTCCCAGAGGAATTGGATGATGTGACGTGAGTGTGTTCAATCCGTGCAAACCCACGCCAAACCTCGGTCAGTGGTCGTTTGCCGGTAATGAACAGCAGTATCTAGGGTAAATGGAAATTGAGCCTCAAGGCAACGTGGAAAAGTGTATTCAACCCAAAGGCGTGCGACGCTCCAAACGCGACTGTCGCTTGCGGAATCACGTCAGGGGATTCCCGGGGGCTCAAATACACCGTTTTACGAAGGAAATTGGCCGCCAGGCTACGTATCATATGCATGAGTGGCTATGAAACATATAGCAAAATACGTGACGATGTTAATGCCTGCTCGCAAACGCCCGCATGTGAAACGCCGCATGTTCCGGCTCGTAGGTGTGATCACGTCCAATCGGACAGGCACGGCGCGCCCGACAGCCGGACTGCATGCAATCACCTCCGTCAGGTGAGTGCAGGTGAGCGGCGCAAGCGTCCAGCTGATAGGCTGCGCCGGTAAAGGCTTGTACCGGGCAGGCGCTCAGGCAGGGCTGGCCGTCGCAGGTCAGGCACAGATCAGATCGTGCCGTGGCCGGGACGTGGGTGAAGGCGGGCAGGTCATCCGGCAGCGCGACAGGCAGGGCCAGCGCAAACCGGTAAGCGTGCCACAAACCAAACTCGGGATGAATGCGCAGCATCAGCGGGCTGGCCTGCAGGGGTTCCGCACGTGTGGCCCACCGCTGAAAAGGGTGATACGGTGGCCCGTCAAACGGGAACAATGCCATGCCACCCCACTGATTGGCCAGCTCGCTGCCAATCGCTTGACTCCATCGATCCAGTGGATCGGGCTGGCCGTCCTGATAGAAAGACGTGGCTTTGAAGAACGGCCAGAAGTCCGAACCCGTCACGCCGACCATCCACACCACCGCCGCAGTTTGTCCGCCAGGCAAGGAGGGAAGTGCATCTTCCACACCAGGTAGCCAGCCTCCACGCAGCCGCAACCCGTGCACCGACAGTGCTGCCACCAGTTGGGCTCTTGACGGAACGGATGTGGTGGATGCCGATGGCATCATGCATGACCTCCATAACGCTTGATGACGGGTGCGCCGGAAGCCGTAGCCGTTACGCGGGCTTCGAAGAACATGTTGCCGTCAATGTCGTTGTTGACGTTGTTGTCTTCCTGGCTGAACTCGACAATAACGCTGGCTGCACCCGCCTGCAGGGCACGGGTAGTGGCCTCTTGGCCCGCCAAATCCTGCGCGAGAGCAATGGCGGGCTCCAGACGATCAAAGTCGCGCGGGCCTGCCTGCGTGAACACGCGAAACACGCCTTTCACGGGTTGCGACACTGTGATGTGGACGCGCTGCGAAACCTGCCCCAGCACGGCCCCCACCGCATTGGCCACATCGGCATGCGGCGGCATGACCAGCTGCACACCGAGGCCGTGGGCAACCCTGGGGTAGTAGCTGGCAGCAGGTGCTCCGACTGCAACCAGCGGTACACCAGAGGCAAACTGCAAACTGAAAACTGCGGCCGGCCCGGTACCCGCTGTTCGGTGATGCAGGGCCATCTGGGTCAACAGGGCCGCCATCTTGTTGGCATTGCCTTCGTTCATCTGACCCGCGTCGTTCAGACCCGCCTCTATCAGCTTCTGGCAGATGGTGTCGATGACCTTGTCTACTACCTGCCGCGACGGCGCCAGTGCGTCACCCAACACCCACGTGCCCAGACCATAAAGATGACGCATCTGGCGCGCCCAGATGCGGGCGCCAAAAATGGCTGCCTCCGTATTCCAGTGGTTGGACATGCCCAGCACGTGGGCGGCATCGCTTGGCGTGAAGCCACTGTAGATAACCAGGCCTTTGCGTTCCAGGCGGGCCAGCGCTTTGGACAACGCGCGGTCATCCATGTTGGCGCATTCCAAGTCCACAGGTCCTTTTGCCAGCAGCTCCCATGCGCGTAACTCATCGTCGGGCAAGCGCGCCACTGTGGCCTCATCGGCCTGCAGACGCTGGGCAAATCGAATTTGGCTGCCGTGTGGCGACTCGGTTTGCTGTCGCTCCAGAACAGCCAGCACGTGGGGGTGCTCATAAGCCAGCAAACTCAAGGGTACGACCCGGCGCGGTCCGATGGCCAGACCGTCCCCACCCTGAAAACGCACTTCACTGTCGCCGCCAAGGCCAATAGCGTAGACCTTGACCGCCTCCACCATAGGTCGCCACTGACCAATCATGGCGCCATCAAAACTCAGTTCGGGCCGGCCGTTGCGTACCACGGCGATATCGGTCGTAGTCCCACCCATGTCGGCAACTACGGCGTTTTCCAAACCGCTGAGAGCGCATGCCCCCAGCACGCTGGCGGCCGGGCCGGACAGCACGGTACCCACCGGACGCTGCAGCGCACTGGCCACATTGATCAAGGTGCCGTCGCCTTTGACCATCATCAACGGCGCATCGATCTCCCGTGCGCGCAAGGTGCGCTTGACCGAGTCAATCAGTGCTTTGACGTGTGAAATCATGCGCGCGTTCAGCGCTACGGTCATGGCGCGGCGCGGTGCACCGAGACTGGAAGCGAGTTCATGCCCACAAGTCACTGGCAGGTCGCACAGCGCTTCGACCCAGCTGCGAAGTTGCAGCTCATGCTCGGGGTTTCGCACTCCAAAGCTGGCCGAAATGGCGAAGGCCGACACACGGGGTGCATGGTGAAGAATGGCCGCACGAGCGGCTGCCTCGTCCAGCGGCTGGACGGGAAGCCCACCGGCGTCATGCCCGCCGGCCAAAGCAACGATGGCTTCGCTGCCGAGCAGTTCGGCCAGTCCACTCGCCTTGACCTGCGGCGGGTCATAACCTGCCAGCAACACGCAAACAGGCGACCCCTTGCCTTCCACGACGGAGTTGGTGGTGAGGGTGGTGGACAGCGACACCAGCCCCACCTGAGACAGCAAGTTGGCGGGTAATTTGTCCAGAGAGGCGGCAATACCCAGAGCCAGGTCAAACCGGGTGGTTAGACTCTTGGCGGACGCGACAATGTTTCTGTCGGCATCCAGCAGAACCGCGTCGGTGAATGTCCCTCCGGTATCAATACCCAGGAAGTAGGTCATTGCCTCGGGGAAATTGAAACGAAATCAGGCGCCTGCTTCACACAGCCAGCGAAACAGGTAGTCGGCAAAACTGCGGCGCACCGTCAACTCAAAACTGGTAGCCGCTTCCAGGCACAACACCGTGGCACCCGCCTTGGCAATGTGCGTCTGCGCCAGCGCGCACGCAGGAAATACGCGGGGATGCAAATCCAGAGGACAGCCACGAGACAGCAGGTCTGCTGCGGCAGGGCCCTTCACCGTCAGTGTCGTGTTGCCGTCGCCCACCTGCACCACGGATACGTGCTGGCCCTGCAAGGCAGTTCGCAGTGCAGACTCCATCGAATCGCCCTGACTATCCTGTAATTTAAGCAGCCATTCATTGGGGCCAAGCCACAAGAGTTGACGCCGGCCCGCAATACTGGCTGTATTGGGTAAAGTCGGCAACGCCAGGCCCGTAACGCTCAAAATGGTTTGCGTAAAAAGGGCATCGTTCGCATCACCCCGCAGATTCAGCATCTCCACAAAGGGCACTTCAGATAGTGCACACGACTTGCCATCTACAACAAGCACACGCTGCCCCAGACGGGCAATACCCGCCAAAGGACTTTCCATCACGACTTCAGGCATGGAGGCGTTTTCCTTCCGGGTCATAAAACACTGGACTGCACACCGTGGCGGCAACGTATCGGCCATCAACTAGTGAGGCGTAAATCTTCTGGCCCATGCGCTGGGTGCCCGATCGCACTACGGCCATCGCGATGGACCGGTTCAGCGTCGGGCTGTAATAGCTGGACGTCACGTGGCCAATCATAGGTACGGGAGGTGGGCTTGCTTGCGAGTTGTCCGTCAGTTGTGTGCCCTCTGGCAACACCAATTGGGCTTCATCGGTCATCAAACCCACCAGTTGCTTGCGGTCAGAACCGGCCGTGTGACTGCGGGATAAAGAACGACGCCCCAGGAAATCTTTGGTCTTGGCGACCATGCCGCCCATCCCCAGATCAAAGGGGGTGATGGAGCCGTCGGTATCTTGCCCTACGATGATGTAGCCTTTTTCGGCACGCAAAACGTGCATGGCTTCCGTACCATAGGGTGTGATGTTGAGATCAGCTCCGGCAGCCATCAACGCCTTCCACACGTGCGCGCCGGAGTTCGACGGCACATTCACCTCAAACGACATTTCGCCCGAAAAGCTGATGCGCATGATACGGGCTTTCACACCGGCCACCGTTGCGGCGCGCCAGCTCATGAATGGGAAAGCATCGTTGGACAGGTCCACATCCTTGCAGACGCGCCCGACCACCGTACGGCTTTCTGGCCCAACCACAGCAAACGTAGACCACTGATCCGTGACAGTGGTCATATAGACCTTCATGTCCGGCCATTCGGTTTGGGTCCAGCGCTCCAGCCAGCCCAGCACCCGCGCCGCACCCCCAGTGGTAGTGGTCATCAGGAAATGGTCTTCGGCAAGGCGCGCTGTCACACCATCATCAAACACCATGCCGTTTTCGTCCAGCATCAGGCCGTAACGGCACTTACCCACTTCCAGTTTTAGCCAGGGGTTGGTGTACACCCAGTTCAGCAGTTTGGCAGCATCGGGGCCGCAGATATCGATCTTGCCCAGAGTGGATGCATCCAGCATGCCCACACCGCTACGCACAGCCAGCACTTCCCGGTTAACAGCCCGGTGCAGGTCTTCATTTGCTTTGGGGAAATACCAGGGCCGCTTCCATTGCCCAACATCCTCAAACAAGGCGCCTGCCGCCACGTGACTCTCGTGCGGGCTGGTCTTGCGTGCGGGGTCAAACAGGTCGCCCCGCTCCAACCCGGCAAACGTGCCAAAAGAGATGGGCAGGTAATTCGGGCGGAACGTGGTCGTGCCCACCTGGTCGATAGGTTTGCCCATGGCGCGCGCCGCCAGAGCCATACCGTTGATGTTGCCCAGTTTGCCTTGATCGGTACCAAAGCCCATCGCAGTGTAGCGTTTGATGTGCTCGATCGACTCAAATCCTTCGCGAATCGCAAGCTCAATGTCGCTGGCACCCACGTCGTTTTGGTAATCCACAAACGCCTTGGCACGACGCGAAACCGGCTCGCCGGTTTCGGCAATCCAGAAAGCGCTGATCGCCTCGGAAGCAGGCTCTACAACCTGAAAATCCGTTGCTATGGTTGCAAAACCGGCACGGGTAGCAGCCTGAGCGCCCGCATGGCTGGAATCTTTGAGCGACTGAGATAGAGTCCACGTTGCATTGCATGCGCCAACATTGAACTGGTTGGGCATGGCCACACCGGGCGTGAAACACACGGTGGCATCATTCCACCTTGCCTTGCCCCCGGAGTGGGAATAAAGATGAATGGCCGGGTTCCAGCCGCCGGCCATACCGACGGCATCACATACAAGGTTACGTTGTTCACCGCTGGCTTTATCGCCGACCATCTGGCGTACAACCAGCCCGCCTACCGTCATGCCACCTTTGGCTTCAATTGGCACAAATCCACGCAGAATCTCGACCCCTGCCATTTGCGCCTGCTGTACCAGACCGCCCACCACGGAGTTTCCGCGGCGCGCATCAACAACGGTGACGTGCGCCCCAGCCAGCCTCAGAGCTAGCGCGTCTGAATAGGCGGTGTCGTTATTGGTCAGCAGCGCAATACGCTGCCCAACCAGCACGCCATACAGTTTGGCGTAATCGGCCATGGCGGACGACAGCATGACTCCCGGCAAATCGTTGTTGCCAAAGACCATGGGGCGCTCATGCGCACCGGTTGCCAGAATGACCTGATTCGCCCGAACACGCCAGAGGCGCTCGCGAAACCCCTGGCGCTGATTCAGCGGCAAGTGATCGGTCAGCGACTCACGAATGGTCAGAAAGTTGTGGTCATGGTAGCCAAAGACCACGCCGCGCCGGATAATTTTCACCTCGGGCATAGTTGCCAACTCGGCCTCAGCAGCACGCACCCAGTCAAGGACTGAATGACCATCGATCGTGCCCTGCAAGCGGTGTGCTGAGCCTCCCAGATGGGCACCCAACTCTGACAGGACAACCCGCGCTCCACTGCGACCCGCAGCCAAAGCGGCGGCGAGACCTGCGACACCGCCGCCAGCTACAAACACGTCGCAATGAAAGTTCTGGTGAACGTAGCGATCCGCATCTTCCGCAGTCGGGGCGGCGCCAAGGCCTCCGGCTTTTCTGATAAACCGCTCGTACAGCATCCAGGCCTTTGCAGGCCACATAAAGGTCTTGTAATAAAAACCAGCTGGAAATAACGGCGTGAACCAGCGGTTGATGCTAAAGAGGTGTTTACCCGGGCTGGGCCAGACATTCACGCTCTCAGCCTTGAGTGCTCCGTACAACTCAACTTCAGGCATCTTCGCATTGGGAATGGTATGTGCCCCGCTTTCCAGTTGCACCAGCGCCGACGGCTCTTCCACGCCACAACTGACGATGCCACGGGGACGGTGGTATTTCCACGACCGGGCAATAACGCTTTCACCCGCGGCCAACACCGCGGAAGCTAGTGTGTCGCCCTCGAAACCAGAGAAGCTTCGCCCGTTGAAGCGAAAGGCGATTTTCCGGGAGCGATCCAGCCGCTCACCCATTCCGTCAATACGCTTACCGCTCACACAGCACCTCCACTGGAGGCTGGCGTATCGGGGTTCTCGCCTGGTTTGTAGATTTTCGAGAAAACATAGCTCACGGTGTGGCGCTCAGCGTTGAACCAGCGCCGGCAACCCTGCGAATGTAGCCATTGCTCGCGATGCAAGCCCTTGGGGTTTTTGCGCATGAACAGGTAGTCCCCCCACTGTTCGTCGGTCAGTGCGTCGGTATCGAGGGGGCGGGCAATGTGGGCTTCACCACCGCAGCTGAATTCGCTTTCAGCTCGTGGACCGCACCAGGGGCAGGTAATTTTCAGCATAAAGGTACTGTTAGTGGGCCACGCCGGCCGCACCATGTTCGTCGATGAGGTGACCCGATGTGAAGCGATTGATGGTAAACGCCGCGTTCAACGGGTGAGGTTCGTCTTGCGCCATGGTATGGGCCATGACCCAACCCGAACCGGGTGTCGCCTTGAAACCCCCGGTTCCCCATCCGCAATTGAAATAGAGCCCTTTGATGTGTGTCTTGGAAATAATCGGGCATGCGTCTGGTGCAACGTCAACAATGCCACCCCACTGCCGATTCATTCGGACACGTCTGAATATAGGGAACAGTTCGCAAATAGCCTGCAATGTGTGCTCGATCACAGGGAAACTTCCGCGCTGCCCATAACCCACATAACTGTCAATGCCTGCACCGATCACCAGGTCACCTTTGTCCGATTGACTCACATAAGCGTGAATGGCGTTGGACATGACGACTGTATGCAGAATTGGCTTGAGGGGCTCTGATACGAGGGCTTGTAGAGGGTGGCTTTCAAGCGGAAGTCGGATGCCGGCCATGTCAGCCAGAACGGTGCTGTGCCCTGCGGAAACAACACCAATTCTTTTGCTTTTGATCGTTCCGCGCGTGGTCTCGATACCGACCACCTGATCACCTTCGCGCTGAATACCAACAACCTCGCAGTTTTGCAGGATATCTACGCCCAAGCGGTCTGCCGCACGGGCGAACCCCCAGGCAATGGCATCGTGACGGGCGACACCTGCGCGGGGCTGGAAAGACGCACCCATGACAGGGTAGCGCAACGATGTTGACGTATTCATGATCGGCACCATTTCCTTGATCTGTGCCGGATTCAAAACCATGCCATCAACACCATTGAGCCGGTTGGCGTTCACGCGGCGATTGATGTCCCGCATGTCTTGCAGGGAATGCCCCACATTCATTACACCGCGCTGGCTGAACATGGTGTTGTAGTTCAGGTCCTGCGACAAGCCCTCCCACAATTGCAGCGCTTTTTCGTAGAGGTGAGTAGCGTCGTCCCAAAGGTAGTTGGACCGCACAATGGTGGTGTTACGCGCCGTATTACCACCACCCAGCCAGCCTCGTTCCACCACCGCGATGTTGCGCATACCATGCTCTTTGGCCAGGTAATAGGCCGTCGCCAACCCATGCCCACCACCACCAACAATGATGGCATCGTAACTGCTCTTGGGCGAGGGACTGCGCCACTGCTTCTGCCAGTTCTCGTGATACGACATGGCATTGCGGGCAATCGAAAAAATTGAAAAGTGACTCACATCAGGCCCGATCTAGCTTCAACATTCAATAACGTTCACAGCCAGTCCGCCGCGACTCGTCTCTTTGTATTTTGTCATCATGTCGCGTCCGGTATCGCGCATGGTTTTGATAACCTGGTCGAGCGATACAAAATGCGTGCCATCGCCCCGAAGAGCCATTCGCGCCGCATTCAAAGCCTTCACAGACCCCATCGCGTTGCGCTCAATACAGGGAATCTGGACCCGTCCGCCTACCGGGTCACAGGTCAGGCCCAAGTTATGCTCCATCCCGATCTCGGCCGCATTTTCCACCTGTCCGGGGGTACCACCCAACACTGCGGCCAGGCCGGCCGCAGCCATTGAACAGGCGACCCCCACCTCACCTTGACAACCCACCTCAGCGCCGCTGATGGAGGCGTTTTCTTTATAGAGCAATCCAATTGCACCAGCTGTCAACAAAAAGTCTCGGATGCCTTCTTTGGACGCCCCGGAGCAAAACCGGTCGTAGTAATGCATCACGGCAGGCACAATTCCTGCCGCACCATTGGTTGGCGCTGTGACAACACGCCCCCCGGCCGCATTTTCTTCATTGACCGCCATGGCGTACACATTGACAAAATCCAGTATGGTTAGCTGATCCTTGAGCGCCTGCTCTGGCCGACTGCTCAGCGAACGGTGTAGCTCAGCTGCCCGGCGTTTGACTCGCATTCCGCCCGGCAAATGACCATCGGTTCGGCAGCCCCGATCCACACACGCCTTCATCGCATCCCAAATGTGGTCCAGCCCTTCATCAAGCTCCGTATCCGTGCGCCACGCATGCTCGTTCTTGCGCATTACCTGTGCAATGGAGAGCCCCGTTTCAACGGTGATTGCCAGCAAAGCGTCGCCGCTTGAAAACGGATGCGCCAGAACTGTCGGGTCAACCACGAAGCGCGGCGCGTCCGCGACAGCGTCTGCCTCTTCCTGTGACACCACAAAACCACCACCAACGGAAAAATAGCGGCGCTCTTCAAGCAGCGCTCCATCGGCTGCAAACGCACTGAATCGGACTCCATTGGAGTGAAATGGAAGCGACTCACGACGCAAGAAAAGGATGTCAGTGCGCTCCCGAAAAGCAATGGCGTGTTTCCCGTCCACGTGCAGGCTGTTCTGGGCGCGTATCTGCTTGACACGCGCATCAATGCTATCCGGATCGATCGTATCCGGCATGGCGCCTTCGAGACCCAACATCACCGCAGTGTCCGTTCCGTGCCCCTTGCCGGTTGCCCCCAAAGAGCCGTACAGTTTTGCTTCAATGCGCGCTGTTTGTGGCAACAATTCAAGCTTCCCCAAGCGGCGCGCAAATAGTGCGGCAGCCTTCATCGGCCCCACGGTGTGGGAAGAGGAAGGGCCAATGCCAATCTTGAAAAGGTCGAAAACACTCAGTGCCATAGGGTCTTTCAGCGAGAGTCCTCGCCTGCCGAGAATTGTGAATACACGACCCGCATTCAGTGTTTACATTACGACGCCCAAGAACCCGCAAGCGACAGGTTTATGGCGTGAGGACGCAAGGCGGCGTCGCATGCGGACTACCCCTATCGCAAGGGGCTACCGATACTTTGACTACTTACGGGTGGGTTTGGACGCTCGACAACCGATTTGGAGACACAGCATGGATGACGCATTGGCAACAGCAGAGACTCAGGCACCGCGTGGTAGGCGTGCAGGCGGAGGGAGGGAGGCCAAGAGGGCGGCACGTTCGGCGCGTGCGGGCCAGTCAGCGCCCTACATCACCCGCAAGGTTCCTTACTATGAAGTACTTGATGAAGAAGGCTTGCAAATCATCGAGCGCAATGCTGACACCATCCTGGAAGAAACGGGCATCGATTTCCGGGACGACGCCGAGGCGCTGGAGTTATTCCGTGCCGCAGGGTGTGATGTGAGGGGTGAACGGGTACATTTCCCGCGCGGTCTGGCGCGCAAAATCGTTCAGGCCACCGCACCTCGAGAATTTACACAATACGCCCGCAATCCGGCTCATAACGTGGTGATTGGCGGCAAAAACACCGTATTCGCTCCGGCATACGGCTCTCCGTTTGTACGAGACCTAGATAAGGGACGTCGCTACGCAACGATCGAAGACTTTCGCAACTTCGTCAAACTGACATATATGGCGAACTCGCTTCACCATTCTGGTGGGACGATTTGCGAACCCGTTGATCTGCCAGTGAACAAGCGCCATTTCGATATGGTGTATTCCCACATGAAGTACAGCGACAAGCCGTTCATGGGATCCGTCACGCATCCTGATCGCGCCAAAGACACGGTTGAAATGGCCAAAATTCTGTTTGGCGATGACTACATGGACCCGGTAACGGGACGGCCACGCACGGTCGTCATCAACCTGATCAATGCCAATTCACCCATGACGTTTGACGAAACCATGCTGGGTGCGGCAAAGGTGTACGCTCGCGCCAACCAGGCTACGATCATCACGCCGTTCATTCTGGCAGGCGCCATGTCGCCCGTCACAGTTGCTGGAACAGCGGCGCAAACGCTAGCCGAAGCACTGGCCGGCATGGCATTTGTCCAGTTGTGCAACCCTGGCGCTCCCGTCGTATTGGGCAGCTTCGCATCCAGCATCTCCATGCAGTCTGGCGCGCCGACTTTTGGTACTCCAGAGCCAGCTTTGGTGCTTTATGTGATGGCAGCACTTGCGCGGCGACTGGGCGTACCTTTTCGCTCAGGGGGCGGCCTATGTGGATCCAAAATCGCAGATGCGCAAGCAGCTTCCGAGTCCGCAAACACGTTGCTGCCAACTTGCCTGGGTGGGGTGAACTTTGTCCTGCATACGGCTGGCTGGCTGGAAGGCGGCTTGTCTATGGGTTACGAAAAGTTTGTAATGGACGTGGATCAAGCGGGCATGATGCACACATTACTGGCTGGTGTAGATTTGTCCGAGAACGGCCAAGCTATGGATGCGATTCGCGAAGTAGGCCCTGGCAAACACTTTTTGGGTTGCGGCCATACCCAGGCCAATTTTGAAACTGCGTTTTATCGCTCCCCTATCACCGACAACAACAGCTTCGAGCAATGGGAAGCCGAAGGCTCGCGCGACCTAGCTCAACGTGCCAACGCGAGCTGGAAGAAACAGTTGGCCGAATATGAAATACCAGCTATGGATGTAGCGGTCGATGAAGCGGTGATGGACTATGTGAATCGGCGCAAAGCTTCATTTCCGGACTCCAACATCTAGAGCCTTTAGGTCACCGTCTCAACCTCACGCCTGGCCAGCACCTCATCCAGCCAGTCGACCCTCATTTCAGGCACCGCGGTGATCAATTTTCGAGTGTATGGGTGCTCGGGGTTTACGAATATCTTGTCGGTTTGGTCGAACGCAACGAACTGCCCCTGAAGCATCACCGCGGTGCGATGAGCAATACGGTGCACAACATCCAGATCATGCGTGATCAGTATGTATGACAAGCCCAACTCCGACTGGAGCTTCCGTAACAGTGTCAAAATTTCTTCCGCCACCAACGGGTCCAGCGCCGACGTAGGCTCATCCAGAATAATCAATTCAGGTTTGGCAGCCAACGCCCTTGCAATACATACGCGTTGCTTCTGCCCACCAGATAGCTGACCAGGCCTGCGCTGCAAAAATTCGACCGGCAGTTCCACCAATGACATCAACTCCTTGGCGCGATCCAGCACTGCTTGACGACTAGGCCCAAAATAGAATTGAACTGGACGACCCACAATATCCAGCAGGCTCTGACGAGGGTTAATGGCCACATCGGGAATTTGATAGACCAGCTGGATTCGTCGCTTCAGCTCTTTGTCGCGCGCCTTTAGAGAAGGCGGCAAAGGTTTCCCCTGAAAAACGATCTCGCCGCTCCTGGGTGTAAGCAAGCCCGTCACGATTCTTGCCAAAGTGGATTTACCCGAGCCGGATTCGCCAACTACCGCCACAGTTTCACCACGCTTGACGTCGAGCGATACGCCTTTGACGACATGAAAATCGCCGTAATAGGCATGGCAGTCCTTGATGGAGAGTACTGTTTCAGGCTTGACGGTGCCTTGCACGGCTCGTTCGCTGGCTGCAGCACCCCGGACGGCCACCAAGCGCGCGGTGTAGTCTTGCTTTGCATTGTGCAAGATCTGCTCAGTCAACCCCTCTTCCACTTCTTTTCCATGGCGCAAGACCTTGATGCGATCAGCCACTTGCGCGACCACTGCAAGGTCGTGTGTGATGTATAGCGCAGCTGTGTTGTATTGTTGGATCAGAGACTTGAGCAGAATCAGGACCTCAATCTGGGTCGTCACATCGAGCGCGGTGGTGGGCTCATCCAAAACCAGCACATCGGGACGGCATGACATAGCCATCGCAGCCATGGCTCGCTGAAGCTGGCCTCCAGACACCTGATGCGGATAGCGGGCACCAAAATTCTGTGGATCGGGCAAATCAAGTGATGTAAACAGCTGACGGGCCCATGCTTCTGCCTCTTGCCGAGTCATTAGCTTGTGAATCAGAGGCGCCTCGCACACCTGATCCATCAGGGTATGGACTGGATTAAAGGCTGCGGAAGCGGACTGTGCAATGTACGCAATTCGCTTGCCGCGCACACTACGTCTTCCCTCCGCATCAAGGGCGCGAATGTTAACGCCACCCAAAATAACCTCACCGGCGGCAATATGTACGCCAGCCCGCGCATAACTCATGCTGGACAACCCAATGGTCGATTTACCAGCTCCACTTTCACCAATCAAGCCAAGTACCTCGCCCTTATTAAGGTTGAGGTCAACGTTGTCAACAATAACGTTGCCGGCGATGCTCTCCAGTCGAAGGCCCTTGATTTGCAATATGACTTGATCGTTCATGCTTGGTTTTCCTGTTCAGAGTTCAGCTTGGGCACCAGACGGACGAGCATCCATGGATAACATCCAGTCCACCACCAGATTGATCGATACAGTTAACAAGGCAATCGTAGCGGCCGGGTATATAGGCGCCATCATGCCGAAATTGATAGCGGCGGCGTTTTCGCGGACCATGCCGCCCAAATCAGCGTAGGGCGGCTGAATACCTAGTCCCAAGAACGATAAGCCGGCAATAAAGAGAAAATTGAAGCAGAACCGCAAACCAAACTCCGACACAAGCGGGGCCCAGGCGTTAGGCAGAATTTCTCGAGTGATGACCCACCACAGGCCTTCACCACGCAGGCGTGCTGCCTCAACATACTCCATCACCGATAGATTCATGCCCAGAGCACGTGATAGCCGGAACACCCGGGTCGAGTCAAGTACGGCGATAGTCAGAATCAACACCGGGATACTGGAGCCGAAAACACCCAAAATAATGAGCGCAAATATCAGGCCGGGGATTGACAACATGACATCCACCAAACGACTGAAGAAAATATCGACCCAACCTCCAACGACTGCGCTGGTAAACCCCACAACAATACCAATAAAAAATGACAACAAAGTGATGGCCAAGGCCACACCGATGGTCATTCGCGCACCGTAAAGTATGCGGGTGAACATATCCCGCCCGATTTGGTCTCCACCGAGCCACATCTTCACGGAAGGCTCATCCCAAGTGCCACCTACGTTGGCAGACTCGGGGTATGGAGCCAGCCACGGCGTGAACAAAGCTACAAATATAAACACAGCGACCACAACCAAACCAAACCAGGCTGAAGCAGTGGGTTTTTGTCCAAAGATTTTCATGTGCGTTCCTTGTTCTTATTCCGTGTTAACGCTTATGGCGCAGTCGGGGATTAACCAAAATGACCAGAATGTCTGCCAACGTATTGAGCAACACAAACACCATCGCAAAGACCAGACCACAAGCTTGAATCACGGGCACGTCACGCTTGGAAACCGCATCCACCATCAACTGACCCAATCCAGGGTAGACAAAGACGGCCTCTATTACTACAACCCCGACCACCAAGTAGGCCAAGTTCAAGGCAATGACGGTAATGATAGGGGCCGCGGCGTTGGGCAATGCATGGCGGGTAATGACCCGCTGCCGTTTGGCTCCCTTCAGAAAAGCCATTTCAATATATGGCGTAGACATGACCGAAAGTACCGAACTTCGGGTCATACGCAGCATGTGTGCGGCGACCAGCAGGGTAAGCGTAATGGCAGGCAGAGTACTTTGATGCACTCGCTCACTGAAGGGCATACCCGGAAATACTGTGGACAGCGAAGGAAACCAGTTCACATTCACGGCAAGAAATATGATTAACAAGTAGGCAATGAAGAACTCAGGCAAAGAGATTGCGATCAGCGTCAGGATGTTGGAAAGCTTGTCCGACAACTTGCCTTCGTTGATAGCCGAGTAAACGCCTAAACCAACCGCTAATGGGATGGCAATCAGTGCAGCATACCCGGCGAGAAATAGCGTATTGCCCAGCCTAGGCAACACCTCATCCACGATGACCCGCTTATTTGTCAGTGCAACGCCCAAATTGCCTTGTAATGCACCAACCAGCCAATTCCAATAGCGAAGGTACGCGGGAATATCGAGGCCAAGCTCTTTTCGAAACACTATGAGCGCCTCCGGCGTCGCACCTTGCCCCAAAACAGCTGACGCGACGTCACCCGGCAGGATTTCCGTGCATACAAAAATCAGGATTGACACTGCAAACAGGGTCAGTATTCCCAGAAACAACCGGTTCACTATCAATTTCGCCATGACTTAATTCCGAGTGAGTTGACACAAGAGGTGGGGGCGGGCTAGACGACCAGCAAGCTCAGGATGCAAGAACCGTTCCCATCATTAACAAAAAAACGGGGTGGCGCACAGCTCACCCCGTTTGTCAACTTCGCGGCATGTGCTGCGAAGGAATCCGATCAGGCAAACCAGCCTTTTTCAGCAATTCGTCCATCACCCATGTCGTATCGACCAGAGGGTGTGAGTCCCTGCAGTTTAGTCACGTGTGCATCCAGATAATCCTGCACCGCAAAGCAAACCATCCCTGAGTTCTGGCTAATAAGCTCTTGGCATCGAGCATACATTTGCGCACGTTTTCCTTGGTCCAATTCAACACGTGCACCGACCAACAGCTTTTCAAACTCTGCATTGTTGAAGTGCGTGTCGTTCCAGGTCGTATTGGCCTTGAAGGTACTGGTCAACTGATTGTCAATAGTGGGACGATTGCCCCAATACACGGCGCAAAACGGCACCTTCAACCAAACGTTATCCCAGTACCCATCGCCAGAAACTCGTTTGAGATCCATCTTGATGCCGGACTTGGACAAGGATTCCTGGAATATCTGGCCAGAATCGGTAGCGCCAGAGAACGCGCCCTCAGAGACCTGCAACTCTATAGGTGCTGAGACTCCCGCCTTGTTGAAATAAAATTTTGCCTTGTCGGGGTCGTAAGTATTTTGCTTCTGCTTCGAATCGAAATACTTCATCCGCGGTCCAACCGTATTGTCATTTCCTACCGTAGCGTAGCCGGAGAATACATTGTCCACAATCTTCTTGCGGTCGATGCCATGCTTCAGCGCCATCATCAAGTCATTATTGGAATACGGTGCTTTATCGGTATGCGCAACGAAAGCAAAGCGATTGCCCATGCCGGGAGTACGAGCCACTTTAAGCGCATTGTTTTTCGCCAGCAGAGCTGCCGTTTTGGGATCCACGCGATTGATGATGTCCACTTGACCCGTGACCAAGGCCTGGGTCCGGGCAGCAGCGTCTCCAATGTAGCGAAGCTCAACGCGATCAAAGTTGCCGCGGTTGGGCTTCCAGTAATTGCCAGTCTTGCGCTTGAAGGTGGTTCGCACACCAGGTTGAAACTCTTCCAGCGTATATGCGCCGGTACCATCTGGCTTACTGAAGTCGGTATAGCCGTTTGGCACAACGATGATGTGATAGTCGCTCAGGTTGTATGGCAGATCCAGATTGCCGTTGGTCATCAGAATCTGAACCTGGGTGGCCGAGAGCTTCTTGATCTCCTTGATATCAGCCAGCAGCGCTTTGGCTGGTGACTTGGTCTCACCTCTGTGCAAATTCAAAGAATAAATTACGTCGTCGGCATCCAGCGTCTTGCCCGAAGTGAAGGTAATGCCTTTGCGCACATTGAATATCCAGTCGGTGGCGCCAGGTTTGACTTCCCAGCTCTCAAACAGTTCGCCTGTGGCATCACCGTTGTCGGCAACCTCAACCAAATTGTTCCAGAGCATCAGACTCGTGGAAATGGGAATAGAGTCTGCATAGGTCCGCGGGTCCAAGCTGTCGGAAGGCGATCCGCCCTCCATACCCAAGCGCAACGTGCCCCCCTTTTTTGGGGTTCCCTGCGCCATTGCAGGCATGGCGCCAAAGGTAGCAGAAAGGCCCAAGGCGGCAGCGCCTGAGAGTAGTTGACGGCGATCAAGGATGATTCCTGATTCCGTAGGGGTTTCGATCATTGCCATTTCTAAAGATCTCCAATCAAGTCGTTAAACAGTTTCCTGATACGCCCATCTGGTTCGATGACCGGTCCCAGGTAGCCCGAGGGCAACCAGCTTTGCACTCTGCAATCATCCTATCGCAATAAGCGGACCAACAGGCATCCAGACAATCCCTTAGAAAAGTAATCTCATTTCGCCAGTCAGCAATTACCGGCATTGAAACCACAAACTTCAATGCCGCATAAGTCGCAAAAAAACCCGGCGACGTCGCTGCTGACTATGCAGCCGATTCGTTTGACCAGGCTCATTTGACCAATCGCTTTTTGCACAAATAAATGCAACTACGAAGAATGAAATTATTGAATGTGAGAATTCTCAAAACATACCTAAATGGTGCTCAAAAATAGGCAATGATCACTTACGAATATGCTTCTTTGCACTTGTTCAGGGCGTGTCGAACCAAGTGCGCACACCTTCTGAGCACGATGATTTTTGCAGCTCATATCCTTTTGGCGCTGTCGACAAGCCATTGACGCAAGATCTTAATTTTCGGCTGCTGCGCGCGATCCGGTGGGTACACCAGGTAATAGGACAAACCCTGCTCGATAGTGAGCGCAAAGGGAGCAACCAGAACGCCATCTCGCAAGCTCTCTCGAACGAGATTTAAGTCGCCAATGGCGACACCCTGACCACGCGTAGCTGCGGCCAGCGCCAGCTCTAAGGTATCAAAGGTCTGGCCACGTCGTGTATTTTTATGCCCGGCGCCAGCCGCACGTAACCACCGGGGCCAGGCATCCACCGGGCTGCAGTGAAGCAAGGGCAGCTTGATCAAGTCAGCGGCCGACTTGATGCCAACTGCGAGTTGGGGCGAGCAAACCGGCGTTAGCACTTCCGGCATCAGCGCCACAGACTCAACACCTCCCCAGGAGCCTCGCCCTTGCACAACCGCAGCGTCCACGTCGGAACGTTCAAATTCGGGTTCCCACGCGTCATAGGTGGTAATGCGCACATCCACGTCCGGCAGCAAGGCGCGTAGCTCTGGCAGTATCGGAAGAAACCACCGCGCCGTGAATGTTGGCGGCATGCGCAGCACCAAAACCTGCCCGCTATTTTTCAAACCATCACAGGCCCCAGCCAGACGCCCAAGTGCGTCATCCACAACCGGCAGCAACATCTGACCTTCGGCCGTCAACTTCAAACCGCGCTTATGTCGCAGGAAGAGTGGGCAACCCACGTACTTTTCGAGCTGCTGAATTTGCCGGCTGACCGCGCCCTGCGTAACAAACAAAACCTCCGCCGCGCGGCTAAAGCTACCTGAACCCGCAGCGGCAGCAAAAACTGTGAGTGCGTGCAAGGGCGGCAGTCGTCGGTGAAACCAGTGCGCATCTGATCCATGCGTTTCATGAATGTTTAACATGTTTTAATTTATCCCATGATTGTCAGCTGGCAGAATAAAATTCTCACCTTGCAGCATGCAATTTACTATTACCTGAAGTCATCCATAAAGCAAATGAGAAGTGTATGTTTCGCAACGGAGATAGAAATTCGACATATAAGTAACGGTAACCGTCCGCACCCAGATTTATTCTTGAGGTCGGAATGACTATTGACAATACGGTCATCGCTCGACGCGCTTCGACAACATCTGAAAGAAGCTTTGAATGGCCAACCTGGCTGGTTATTGCCATCATTTATGGTGGGTGGCTTCTGGTTACTCTGACGTATCGAATTTTGCCTGCCTGGGTTGCCAACGTTGCTTTGGTGCTCCTCACCACATGGCACATGAGCCTTCAGCACGAACTGCTACATGGCCACCCCACAGGAAACAAGGCCGTTAATCGTCTTTTTGGTTTGTTCCCCATGAGCGCCTGGTACCCTTACGATATCTATCGCGACAGTCACATTGCGCATCATCGTGATGAATTGCTCACACTGCCAGGTATCGACCCAGAATGCAATTACGTTGGGTCGCAGGAATACGAAAATCTGTCGCGTTTTGGCCGCGCGATTCGGTGGTCACTCCGAACCGCAATGGGCCGTTTGATACTGGGCCCAGCCTTCATGATCCCATTGGTTTGGACCAGCATCCTTTCCGGCCCTCTCAAGCGCGACTTCAGGTATTCAGGTACGTGGGCCTTGCATTTGACGTTACTGATAGCGATGTTATGGTGGGTAAATGCCCAATCCGGGATCTCGCCATTGCACTATCTGTTTGGCATTGCATATCCGGCGTTGAGCTTGGCCATGCTCCGTTCTTTCTACGAGCATCGTCCCGCCAACGCACCGGCGCACCGCATCGTCATTAACGAGGCCGCCTTGCCTTGGCGATTGCTCTATCTAAATAACAACTATCACGCCGTACACCATGACCACCCAAGTCTGGCCTGGTATCGCATACCTGCTGTTTACGAGGCAGACCGCGAAGGTTTCCTGCACCGAAACGACAGGTTTCACATTCCCGGATATAACCACCTGCTGCGCAAATACGCGATTTATCCCGTTGACTCTCCCGTTCACCCCGGCTTCAACAAATGATGGCGTCCTTGCCAATGTATGTCAGCACACCGGAAACGGTTCAGGCGTTCTGGGGCTACCTGGCTTCTCGCTTGCGAGAGGCAGGGCTAGGGGATGTACCAGAAGTGTTGGCATGGCCTTCGGAGCTTTTGGGCCATTGGCGACATCCCTCGTTACTACTCAGCCAGGCATGTGGATATCCGCTGGTAACGGAACTTCGTGATCAGGTTCGCGTGGTTGGTACTTTTCAATACGGCGTGCCTGGCTGTGACGGGATCCTTTGCCGCAGCGCCCTAATTGTCCGAACTGATGAACCGGCTTTTGAATTGAGTGCGTTTCGCAGCCGCAAAGTGGCCTATAACGGATCGAACTCTCAATCCGGCTACAACAGCCTCCGTGCACTGGTCGCCCCCTTGGCCGATTCGGGAAAATTCTTTGCTGATAGGATGGAAACAGGATCGCACCACAAGTCGATAGAAATGGTGCGGGATGGACAGGCTGACATTGCTTCAGTTGACTGCGTTAGCCTGGCCGGATTCAACAAATATCAACCAGACATTACCAGCGGTACGCGAGTCATGGGATACAGCAATCCCTATCCAGGTTTGCCATTGGTTACCGCAGCTGGAACCAATGATTCAACACTTGAAGTCTTGCGCGCTGCCATCGCAAAGACCCTACAAGACAGCACTTCGGCCGCGATTCGCAAACGTCTATTCATTGAGGGATTTGAGCCTCTGGAGCTGGTTGACTACCAAATTTGCAGCAACATGCGCGACCAAGCCAGGCAGATGGGTTATCACAGCCTGTAACTTTTTGTACCAATTTAGAAGTCCGGATTTACACCCCACGCTCACCAGGCAACGCTATGCTTCGACCAGCATATTCAGGCTTGGGCAACGACTGGTGCCCCGCCATCAACACCTGCAGCACTTCAAAAACTGATGGAGCGAAAGGTGTAGAAAACGGCCCAGCCATGTCAACATTCACCAGCATTTGCTCATTTGCAGCCAGAAGCGGTTGTGCGCCAACACGATGAAGGCTGTGATAAACCCGCAGCCTCTTGCGATCATGGCCCAGTATTTGTGTGCGAACCTCCACAGCAACACCTGATTTCACTTCTTGCACGTAGTTGATATGTGCTTCGATTGTGAAGATGGAATGCCCTGTAGCCTTGCGTCCAGCCTCGTCAAGGCCCAAGTGACCCATCAATCCATCGGTTGCATAGCTGAACAGCAACAGGTAGTAGGCGTCGCGCAGGTGGCCGTTATAGTCCACCCATTCAGGTTGAACTAAGCCGCTCCAGGTCGTTAGCATGTCCGCCGAGCTGTTACTCATCCAGCGCAATTCCATGCTTCAGCTTGGTCGCCTTCACCGCAGCCTGAACTGCCAACAGGCAGTCATCGCGATAGCGCTCCAGATCGGCAATGGTGTGCTTACCCAACTGGACACCAGTACCATCAACCACGGCATCAATTAGCCCATCTGTCAGCTCCGGAGCTTCAAGTTTTGTCCATGGCAACTTGAGCGCCGGACCAAATTGGGCCATGAAATGGCGCATGCCGGCATCGCCGCCAGCAAGCGTGTAAATTAGAAAACTGCCCATGAAAGACCATCGCATACCCGCACCATAACGAATGGCATCGTCAATCTCGCCAGTGGTGGCAACTCCATCGTTTACCAAATGCAAAGATTCACGCCACAGCGCCTCCAGCAATCGGTCTGCGATAAAACCGGGAACCTCCTTGCGTACGTGTAAGGGGCGCATACCCATGGACTTGTATACGGCAATAGCTGCCTGAATTGCATCAAGCGAAGTCCTGGTTCCGCCCACCACCTCCACCAGCGGTAACAGGTAAACGGGATTGAATGGATGTCCGACCACACAACGTTCGGGATTCTTAGCCTGTGCGTAAAACTCGGTCGGCAGCAGACCTGATGTAGATGAACCAATGAGCACATTGGGTCGGGCGGCTGCACTAATTCTTGCATGTAGATCAATTTTCAAATCCAGCCGCTCGGGCGCACTCTCCTGGATGAAATCTGCGTTGACAACACATTCTTCGACAGTGGTCACAAACCGCAAACGGCTCTGCGCAGCGCCTGATTTAAGTCCCTGCTTTTCCAGAGCTCCCCATGCCTTGCTAACCCGCTGGCGGAGTAGCCCCTCTGCGCCCGAAGCCGGATCCCAGGCAACCACGTCAAGGCCATTGGCCAGCGCCCTTGCTACCCATCCACTTCCAATCACACCGCTGCCCAGCGCAGCAAATGTCTTGATATCCGTGACAAACGACATACTGGTTTCCATGATGATTGACTGATGTTTTTGGGTTAGCCCCGCTTCGTCAAACCCATTTTGATCCGCCCTTCTGCGGGCGTCATCGGTTTTGCACCCATGCAGCGCAGCATTTCAACAACTCGTTCCACCAGCGAGCCATTGGAGGCCGGCACGCCTTTGTCAAGCCAAAGATTGTCCTCCAGGCCAACCCGGACATTTCCCCCCATCAGCACGGCCTGTGCCGCCATAGGCATTTGCATGCGTCCAATGCCAAAGCCCGCCCAAGTGACTCCGGATGGCAGGTTGTCGACCATTGCTTTCATCGTGGTCGTATCCGCTGGCGCACCCCAGGGAATACCCAGGCAAAGCTGAAAAAGGGGGTCTTTGAGCAGACCCTCCTTGATCATCTGATTCGCAAACCACAGATGACCGGTATCAAAAATTTCCAGTTCAGCCTTGACGCCCAACTCAGTAATGCGCCTCGCGCCCGCGCGCAAAGCAGCTGGCGTGGAAACGTAAATCGTATCGCCATCGCCAAAATTCAACGTGCCGCAATCCAACGTGCAGATGTCAGGCAAGAGCTCCTCCACATGAATCAATCGGGCCAATGGGCCAACCAGATCGGTTGCTGGTCCGAAATTTGTAGGGTTCTCGCCCCCGCCAATTTCAAGATCACCACCCATTCCAGCAGTGAGGTTGACGACCATATCCACGCCCGAGTCGCGAATCCGCTCCATGACCTCTCGATACAGGGCCGGATCACGACTTCCCTTTCCTGTCTTGGGATCACGCACATGGCAATGAACCACCGTCGCTCCAGCTCGTGCTGCCTCAACAGCAGCAGCGGCAATTTGTGTAGGCGTGACGGGTATGGCGGGGTGCTTATCAACCGTGTCTCCGGCGCCCGTGACGGCACAAGTAATGATGACGTTATGGTTCATGTTCTTTCATCCTGTCATTCTGGCTAGAGATTCTGCCAATAGACTTTACAGTCAGGCCTAGGTCTCCATTCGCACAGGTACGACTATCTGTTGACTGGCTGCGACCTGCCAAGCGTACCAAATAGGTGTCAATTATTCATTTCCGGTCGCAAAGCGTGCAATTGAATGGCAGGTCTTTGTGCTACCTTGCATTCCACTGTGTTGGGGAGTCATTTTTGAATAAACTGTTGATACCGCTGGCCTCTTTGCTGAGTGGCGTAGGAATGTTGGTAGTGGGCACGGGCCTGCTATTCGCGGCTATCGGGGCGCAGGCTGGGTCGGCCAAATTTTCTGGCCTCGTCACAGGCCTGATCATGTCAGCCTATTTCGCAGGTTTTGTTTACGGCACTTATGCCTGCCCAGTAATCATCCGCCGAGTTGGCCACATTCGGGCTTTCGCAGCCATGGCATCCATCGCTTCTGCCCTGCCAATCCTGCATGCACTGTGGCTCAACCCTTGGTTTTGGGGTGGTTTGCGTTTTGTCACTGGCGTTTGCCTGGTCGGCCTCTATATCGTGGTGGAAAGCTGGCTCAATGTCGTGGCGACTAGCGAACAGCGGGGCAAGGTATTTGCGGCTTACATGGCTGTCAATGGCGTTGCCCTCGCGCTGGGACAATGGTTAATTCTGATAGGTGACCGCTTCGGATTTGTGCCTTTTGCACTGGTATCCATCCTGTTTTCTTTTGCATTGCTGCCAATCACGCTCACGCCGGTATCCGAACCGCAACCCACCGAAGCGCCGAAGCTGGGCCTGATCGAGTTGTTTGCGATTTCTCCTATCGGCGTAATCGGTGCGGTGGGCTCGGGATTGTTGAATGGCGCGTTTTTCAGCTTGGGACATGTCTTCGCACAAGGGGTGGGATTTAGTGAAACAGGTATTGCCACCTTCATGGCAGCCACCATATTGGGGGGTGCTGTTTTCCAGTGGCCAGTGGGCCACCTGTCGGACCGGCATGATCGCCGCCGGGTGCTGTTCCTCGTTTGTTGCGCCAGTGCCGCAGTTGCCGTAGCGGGCTATATTCTTGCCCGGGATTACGAGGGCACGTTGATTGGCATGGGGATAATTTACGGTGGCCTGTCCTTCACCATTTATGGCTTGAGCGTCGCTCACGTCAATGACTTGATTGACCCATCACGGGTGCTTGAAGTTACCGGCGGCCTACTGCTTTTGTACGGTATCGGTGCGACGGTTGGTCCCACTCTGGGTGGGGGCGTCATGGACTTGATGGGCCCCGAGGCTTTAATGCTTTACCTGGCGGGCGTACTCGTGGCGCTAATTCTCAGCATCTGGCGTTACAGCCTGAAATTCCCGCTGAACACGGGTGTATCCGCCGAGAAGGCCGAATACGTAGTGATGGGCAGCGGCTCACAAGCCGTCCTGCAGATGGACCCACGCCGCTCGCATCTGCACTCCGCTCCGAAAGAAGGGGACTCGAATCTGCCATCGTCAAAATTCTGAGATTCAATTATTTGGATTGAACAACGACCGACGCATTCCGGAAGCAGCTTGCGCTGTCCTACACTTCTGGAAATGCCCCGGCCGTCAGATCAGGGCGCACATCAAAAAGAGGCAACCATTGACAGTCGATGAATACGACTACATCGTCGTCGGCAGCGGGTCTGCTGGATGTGTTTTGGCAGAACGGCTGAGCGCAGACGGCAACGCCACCGTGCTGATTCTGGAAGCCGGCGGTCATGATCGTCGGCTGTGGATCAACATCCCCATCGGCTATGGAAAAACGTTTTACGACGAACGAGTCAACTGGAAATTCGAGGCACAACCCGATGCAGGTCTCAAGGACCGGCGCATCTACTTTCCCAGAGGGCGAGTAGTAGGCGGTTCCAGTTCGATCAATGCAATGGTCTATTGCCGGGGGTTACCAGGCGACTTTGACGACTGGGCAAGGCGCGGCAACACTGGCTGGTCATGGGCCGACGTGATACCTGTTTACGAACGACTGGAACGCCGTATCGATGCCGATGGTATCGCCGCCAAGCCGGGGCCGAATAGCAGCCCCAGTGATGGCAAACTATTTGTCAGCGACGTGCGCAAGCAACTTCACTCTATGGAAAGCGTGTTTTTCAAAGGCGCTCAGCAGGCTGCATTGCCCTACACCGAAGACTTCAATGGCCCCCGGCCAGAGGGCGTTGGGCGCTATCAAATAAATACTAGACGCGGCATGCGCTGGTCTGCTGCAGACGCCTATTTGCGCCCGGCTCTCAAACGCCCAAACGTCCAACTCCAAACGGAGGCCCGCGTCAGTCGCGTGTTGTTTGAGGGTCGCAAAGCCATCGGAGTGGCTTACCAGGCTGGTGATGCAGAACGAACGGTGCGAGCGCGCCGGGCCGTTGTGCTCTGCGCAGGGGCCGTGCAGAGTCCTCAATTGCTGCAACTTTCCGGCGTTGGCCCGGGTGATCTGCTTCAACACCACAGCGTTCCCGTCGTTCTGGCAAACAACGCAGTGGGCGGAAACCTCCAAGACCACCTGGCCATGAGTTACTACTACAAGGCCACACAGCCCACGCTGAACAATGTGCTGAGTTCATGGTGGGGGAAATTACGAATTGGCTTGCAGTACGTCACCCGCTTGAGTGGCCCCTTGAGCATCAGCGTCAATCAGGTCGGGGGCTTTGTCCGATCCAGCCCCGACGCGGCACAGGTCGACCTGCAGTTGTATTGCAACCCGGTCACTTACACACTGGCGCCGTCCAGCCGGGGCACTCAAATCGTACCCGACCCATTCGCAGGCTTCATCCTGTGCTTCCAACCCTGCCGCCCCTTGAGCCGGGGCCGCATTGATATTGCTGGACCTGACATTCGCACAGCGCCCAACATCCAGCCCAACTACCTTTCCCACTCCGACGATGTGCAGGTGGCGTTGCGCGGCGCGCGACTGATCAAGCGCATGAGTCAAACACCGGCCCTGCAAGGCCTGATCAAGGAAGCGATTCCACCCGACCTGCATGCGATGGACGACGCCGCCATGATTGACGACTTCCGTGCCCGCGCCAGCACCTGTTATCACCCAGTCGGCACCTGCATGATGGGAGCAGACCCCGACCATTCGGTGGTGGACAACAATCTAAAAGTGCATGGGATGGACAACTTGTATGTCGTGGACGCTTCGGTGTTTCCCACCGTCACATCCGGCAACACACATGCCCCGACCACCATGGTCGCGCACAAGGGTGCAGACGCCATCCTTCGCGCGCAACGCTAAATTCGACATACCCAGCAGGAGCATCAACATGAAACTCGAGTCCATCAAGACATACGTCGTGGGCAATCCGCCACCCAGCTTTGGCGGGCGCTACTTTGTATTCGTGAAAATTCGCACCACCTGCGGCATTGAAGGCGTTGGCGAAGCCTATGCCGCCACCTTTAGCCCACACGTCATCGCCGCGATGGCCGAGGACCTGTTTGCGCGCGTGTTCGCTGGTGAAGACCCGATGCAAACCGAAACCCTGTGGCGCCGCGCCTATGGCGAGGGCTTTTCACTGCGTCCAGATATCTCGCTGATGGGTGTTCTCAGCGCGCTGGAAATGGCCTGCTGGGACATCACCGGCAAGGCACTGGATCAACCCATCTACAACCTGCTGGGCGGCCTGGTGAACCCCCGGCTGCGTAGCTACACCTACCTGTATCCGGACGAAAAAGAAGACGAGTCGTTCTACGGCGACCCAGTCCGCTCGGCAGAGCGCGCTGCGGTGTACGTCAAACAGGGGTTCACGGCCATCAAGTTCGACCCCGTCGGCGGCTACTCGGCATTTGACCCGCGCCAGCCTACCATCGAGCGCATGGACATGTCCGAGCGCTTTTGCAGGCTTGTGCGCGAAGCGGTAGGCGACAAGGCCGATATCCTGTTCGGAACACACGGCCAGTTCACGGTATCGGGCGCCAAACGCCTAGCGCGCCGCCTGGAAAAGTACGATCCGCTGTGGTTTGAAGAGCCCACTCCGCCCGAACGCCCGGACCTGATGGCCGAAGTGGCCCGCTACACCTGCATCCCCATCGCCACCGGTGAAAGGCTGTGTACCAAGTACGAGTTCGCCCAAGTGATCGAAACGGGTGCGGCAACCATCGTGCAGCCCAACCTGGGTCGTGTCGGTGGCATTCTGGAGGCCAAGAAAATCGCAGGAATGGCCGAGGCACGTTATGTGCAGGTTGCTCCACACCTGTACTGCGGCCCGATTGTGGCGGCGGCCAATATCCAGCTCGCGGCCTGCATTCCTAATTTTTTGATTCTGGAGAGCATTCAGCAAATGGGCAGTTTTCACGGCAAACTGCTAAAAACAAAAATTGAATGGGCTGATGGCTACGTCATCCCCAGCAAGGCACCGGGCCTGGGCGTAGAGCTGAACGAAGAGGTGGCGCTGGCCCACCCCTATTTAGGCAAAGGCCTGCATCTGGACATGGCGCAGCAACCACTGGGTTACCACTAACATGATTGACGCGAAGTGAGAGCCGGATGAAAAACTACCTGAATTTCATCAACAACCAGTGGGTAGCTGCCGACGATGGCGCCTCCATCTCGGTATCCAACCC
>ERZ795056.1523-NODE-1523-length-27188-cov-12.409133_pt1 | contig 27188 bp, 19 predicted proteins | sample MGYA00375140_ERZ795056 | MGnify/ENA primary metagenome ERZ795056 (study PRJEB30185, sample SAMN05720227) | activated sludge metagenome | isolation source: Anaerobic digester | place: USA | collected 2015-03-09 ... | reverse complement strand
CGGCGGATGGATTCAAAATCGGTGGGATTCAGGTTGACGTTGGTCGCGATTGCTTCTGTTCCGGCGTTTCCCGGAGCCACAAAAAGTTGGGTACAAAGTGGTGATTGGAGCATTTTCCAGGCCAGCGCATGTTCGCGTCCGCCCGATCCTAAGAGTAAAATTGTCATGTGTAGTCGTGTTGTGCGGCACAAAAATACTGGGTTTGGAGCGGAATAAATAATTAATCATTAAAAATTTCCCGATAGTAATTTCGAAGTCTTACTTTTGGGGAAAATTCGTCCGCGCGTGTTCCAACTTTTCAATCTTACGCTTCGATTGAACGGTTTCCCGATTGGGGAAGCGAAGGAAAAACTCACCCAAATTTTAGCTATTCCCGAAAGCGATTATACCGATTTTTTAGAACAAAAGAAACGTGAAATCCTCGATTTTCACCTTCAGAATAATCCTTATTACAAAAATTTCATCGGTGAAAAATCCGTTTCAAAATGGGAAGATTTGCCCGTGATGCGCAAGATTGATTTCCAGAAACCGCTCAAAGAACGGCTGTCGGACGGATTTACCGAAAAAACGGTTTACATCAACAAAACGTCTGGATCCAGTGGCGATCCGTTTGTGTTTGCGAAGGACAAATTTTGCCACGCGCTCATCTGGGCCAACATCATGCGGCGTTTCGGTTGGTATGGAATCGATTTGAACCATTCGTTGCAGGCGCGCTTTTACGGTATGCCGCTCGATTTCAAGGCCAATAAATTACTGCGTTTCAAGGATTTTTTAAGTCATCGTTACCGCTTTAATATCTTCGATTTTTCGGATGTGGCCATTGAAAAAATGCTGCGGAAATTCGGGCGTACCAAATTCGATTATATCAACGGTTATACGAGTTCTATTGTGTTACTCGCACAATATCTAAAAAAGAAAGACCTTTACCTCAACGAGATTTGCCCTGGTTTGAAGGTGTGCATTGTCACTTCGGAAATGCTCTTTGAAGAAGACAAGAAATTGCTAGAAGAACGGTTTCGCATCCCGATTGTCAATGAATACGGTTCGGCCGAGCTCGATATCATCGCCCTTGAAAATCCCGATGGGGTTTTTAAGGTCAACGCCGAAAATCTCTTTGTAGAAATCCTCGATGACAGTGATAACGTTTTGCCTTACGGACAAGAAGGCCGGATTGTGGTAACCTCACTCTACAACAAGGCGCATCCGATGATCCGTTACGAAGTGGGCGATGTTGGAATCCTCGATGAGAAAAGTACCGCCAAAAACCCTATTCTCAAAAAACTAACTGGACGGACAAATGATGTCGCGCTGCTACCAAGCGGAAAAAAGTCGCCAGGAATGACCTTCTACTCCATCACCAAAAAACTATTCGACGACCAGGGAAACGTCAAGGAATTTGTGATCACGCAAACCAGGCGCGATACTTTTGAAATTGACTATGTGAGTGATTTTGCGTTTTCTTCGGCCGAAATCGAGCACATCAAAAAAGTCTTTTCGGATTTTCTGGAGCCCAACCTCCATTATGCTTTTACACGACGTGAGGCTTTGCAACGCGGCAAAAGCGGAAAACTCAAACAGTTTAGGTCACTGGTTTAGTTTTCTGGTATACATCGGCTTGACCATCAATTGCACAAACAAAAACCCGCACATACAAACCAACGACGTAAATACGCTGAATTTATGGAACAGCCGGTATACGGCAAAGTTGTGTTGCAATAAGGTGAATTTTGAAGCCGAAATCGAATCTCTTCGCACGCGATAGAACGCCAGACTTTCGGGAATCGGTTTGGCTTTGCGGATTTTCTTAAGCACGGTAAGCCAGACCATCCAGTCCTGACGCTTCCGGATACCCGAAATGGGGATTTTCCCGAAGTATTCGACGTCGTAAATACCGGTAAGGTTGCCTATGAAATTGCAGAAAAACAGTTGTATATATCGCAATGTCTTGGGCGCTTCAATCCTCTTTTGGAGCGGATTCCCATCTTCATCGATGCAATCGTAAAACGAAAAGGTAAATGGCAAGTGATTGGATTGCATGAAGTTGACTTGCTTTTCGAGCTTTTCCGGCATCCACAAATCGTCGGCATCGAGAAAGGCAATGTATTTGCCGCCGGCCATTTCAACGGCCAGGTTGCGCGCCACGCCAGCACCCGAATTTTTACGGAGCTGGTGAAACGTTACACGCGGGTCGTCTTCCATGAAATCTTTCACAATCTGCTTGGTACCATCGGTAGAGCAATCGTCAACGATGAGCAATTCCCAATGTGTGTAGGTTTGGCTTTGTACCGAGCGGATGGTTTGTGCAATAAATTTTTCGGAGTTGTAACAGGGCGTGATAATAGATACTAAAGCCGCTTGCATCTTAGTATGCTTTTTCTTCGCCCCTGAAGATGTTGATCACCGTTTGCACGATGATTTTAATGTCTAGGATCAGCGACCAATTTTCAATGTAAAACACATCGTATTTGATGCGGTTGATCATGTCTTCATCGGTCTCGATTTCGCCACGGAAACCGCGAACCTGCGCCAGTCCGGTAATGCCCGGTTTTACATAATGGCGTACCATATACCTTTTGATCTTGTTGCCATACGCTTTGTTCTGCGACCAAAGGTGTGGCCTTGGCCCAACAACCGACATGTCGCCAAACAGCACGTTGAGGAACTGCGGCATTTCATCGATACTAGTCTTGCGCATGAACCTCCCGATTTTGGTGACGCGCGGATCGTTTTTGGAGGCTTCGCGCTCGGTGGTTTTGTTGATTTGCATCGAACGGAATTTGTAACAGAAGAATTCCTTCTCGTCGATTCCGGGACGGCCTTGTTTGAAGAAAATCGGGCCTCGCGACTCGATTTTGATGAGCACGGCAAGGATTGGGATGAGCCAGGAAAGCAACCCGAAGATGATGATCAGCGAAAACACAATGTCAAAAACACGCTTGAAGGCTTTGGTAACCGGGTCGTGCAGCATCGTCTTACGGAATGACAACACCGGGAACATTTCGTAGTAGTCAATCTTAAGGTTTTTGGAGAAAATCTCTTTGGTGTCTGGAATAAACTTGATGGTTTTGTTGTGTTCGTTGGTGAAATCTACCAATTCTTTGAGCTGGTCGTTACTGATTTCGTTGAGCGAGCAGTAAATTTCATCCACACGGTTTTTGATGACAAAATCCTGAAGGTCGTCTAGTTTGCCAGAAATATTGGGGTTTGATTTCTTGTCGGAGAAGAATCCGAGGAAACGGTAGCCGTAATCATTACGGGTTTCAAAAAGCTCTTTGAGACGAATGGCTTCTGGCGTGTAGCCAATGATGACGGCATTCCTGAAGTTGCTTCCGGTAACGATTCGGTATTTCTTAAGGTAATAAAAAAGCAGGTATTTCACGATGATGATGATCGTGAAGCTGCAAACCATAAAAAATGCAATCCTTTTGCCGCTAAAGATGACGTCTTTAGAAAACGGGAAAAAAGCGATGATGACCAATAAAAAAATAATGGCTTGTTTGGCCACTTTGGAGACAATCTCAACAGGCGTGGTGAATCGGTAGATTTCGTAAAACTTGACAAAAAACGCAATCAATCCCCAGGCGATGGTCTGGTAAAGGATATAATAAAAGCTATTGAGATTGAGTTCCCTGAAGAAAAACAGGCATAGCACAGTGATGACCGCTAAGTCTAACAAAATACTTATGGGTCTGATATATTTTGAATATCTTCCTGTTTGGGCTGCCGTCATATCAATGAATATACCCTGTAAAATCTTTGTGCTCTTCTTTCAAAAGTTCCTCGTTGGATAGTGATTTGAAATATTCATAAGTGATTTTCATGCCTTCGGCCCGAGAAACTTTGGCCTCCCAACCCAGAATTTCTCTGGCGCGAGTGGTGTCTGGTTGCCGTTGTAAAGGGTCATTCATAGGAAGCGGCCTGTAAACGATTTTCTGTGTCGTGCCGGTTAATTTGATAATCTCTTCGGCAAAATCCCTGATGGTGATTTCATCGGGGTTGCCTATGTTCACTGGATAAACATAGTCTGAATGCAGTAGCCTGTAGATGCCTTCTACCTGGTCATCGACATAACAGAAAGAACGCGTTTGAGAACCGTCGCCAAAAATGGTTAAATCTTCGCCGCGCAATGCCTGCCCGATAAAGGCCGGAATGACACGCCCGTCGTTTAGTCGCATACGCGGCCCATAGGTGTTGAAAATCCTGACAATTCTGGTTTCAACGCCATGAAAGGTGTGATAAGCCATCGTGATGGATTCCTGGAATCGCTTGGCTTCATCATACACACCGCGCGGCCCTATGGTATTGACGTTGCCGTAATAATCTTCGGTTTGCGGATGCACCAGCGGATCGCCGTAGATTTCTGACGTAGAAGCAATCAAAATTCTCGCTTTCTTGACGCGCGCCAATCCCAAAAGGTTGTGGGTACCGAGCGAGCCGACTTTGAGGGTTTGGATTGGAATCTTAAGGTAATCGATGGGGCTGGCTGGTGAGGCAAAGTGCAGGATATAATCGAGATTTCCCGGAATGTGTACGTATTTGGTGACGTCGTGATGGTAAAACTCGAAATGTTTGTGTTTGAAAAGATGGGCGATGTTCTTAAGGTCTCCAGTAATGAGGTTATCCATTCCGATTACATAATAGCCCTCTGCAATAAACCGGTCGCACAAATGGGATCCTAGAAAGCCCGCAGCTCCGGTAATCAGTATTCTTTTCATGTTAGCTCTTTTTGTTTTTGGGGACGATCATTGGTTTTTGCGAGGTTGAAAAGACAGTACATAATGGTGAAAAAAATGATTCCCCTTTGCCTCGATAAAAATGATTCGGTCAAAAATAAACTTATCATTAGAACTGCAAAAGAAATATGCATAAAATCTTTTGATTTTAACGCATTTCTGAGGTTAATCGTCACCATGATTAACAACAGTACCAAGCCAAAAAACCCTAATTCGGCAAAAACCTGGACATATTCATTGTGAAAATTTTTTTGGCCGTAGCCTTCAAATAAATTGTGCTCGATTTGCTTTTGCCTGATCCTGAAATCGGACGCGTTGAGCCCGTAACCGGTAAAGAAAACGGAGTCTTCGGCGAGCATTTCTTTAAAGATCCGCAGTTGGTAGACGCGAAATGCGGTTCCTGGAAAATAATCGTTTTTGGCAAACGTCTCTTTGGCCCAGGCATCCTTAACGCTTACATTGTATACTTTTTCAGTTGGAGTACCGATTTCGTAATTGACACTGTTTTGGGTGACATTCGATTCTAATTCAATCCACAATCTTTGCTTGATGCGCGAGCTCAGCACAGCGATTAAGATTACAAACAACACCACACCCCATTTGATCAGCTTCCCTTTTGGTCGCGAATTGAAGTACCACAAATAGTAGCAAGACAACAGGCCAAAGACGATTAAAATATTCTTGGAGGACAACAAAATTAACAGAATCGTAAGCAAAACCATAGAAACGATTTCACGGGTTGACCTTGAGGTTTTGGTGATGAAATAAAACAATGCGACCACCACATAGGTCGAGACGTGAATGGCATTGACATCTTCGGTAACGAGTTCGTGGTAGAAAAACACATCGGTATTGCCCGTTAGCACATATCGAACCAGGCTTTTAACCAGGTAAAAGATCGTAAAGGCGACCATGCCGTAGGCGAAATATTTAAAGATGGCCCGCACCTGCTTTTGTGTCATGGGCGGTAAAATCAGTAAACACATGGGGATAATGAGCAATGGCAATCCTTTAGAAAGCGCCCGCAGTGAACCCGGCATGTCATGGGTCCAGAACAAGGAGAGCGACATGAGCACAAACAATGCTACCGGAAGCAATAAAGTGTTTTCTACCCGAAAATTGGCTTTCTTAAAAGTAAAGGCCGAATACAGCACAAGCAAGCCCAACGCCACGCTGTTGATGCCGTAGCTCAGCGGAATACAGCATGCCACGAGCGTGATATAGAAAAAAGCCGGATTTCTGCTATTTTCTCCCTTGAGCTTTTGCAAAGCAATCCTCAAATAATTGTAGGTATTCGCCATTAATTTTTTCCCAATTGTATTCGTTAATGATAGCTTCATAGTTGCTTTCAACCATTGGCAAGTTATCATTTTTTTGGATGGTTTTCAAGATGTTCGTGACTTGAGCGGCACTGGAAAAATAATACGCATTGTCCTTGAGGATGCCTTTATTGAAATCATTGTCGTGCGCAATCACCAAAGCCTTTGATGCCATGGCTTCGAGGAGTGACGGATTGGTTCCGCCAACGGAATGCCCATGGAAATAAAGATTAGAGAAATAACGCAAATTATCAAGGTGATCAATGTTGTAAACCCCGCCGATGAATCGAATGTGCGGGAAGTATTTAAACTTACCCTTGAGGTATTCGCCGTATTTGGTGTTGTGGTTGCCCACCACGAGGATGGTTGTTTTATCGTCTTCGTTTAGCGAAACGCCTTCGAGCACCATATCCAGGTTGTTCTCGGGTTCAAAACGCGCCATGATCATGTTGTATTTCCCTTTTTCAACGTCATAGTGTGCGAGCAGCGCCTCATTGGGATGCTCAAACGGATGCGCGCCGTAAGCGATAAAGGTAGAATCTTTCTTGTATTGTTTTTTAAGAAACGACTGTATACCCAGTGAATCCGAAACCAAATAATCGCTGGACATGGCGGCGAGCCTTTCTGCGAATTTGAGGAATTGCTGTACCGGTCGCGAATATTTGGTGCGTTTCCACTCGAGCCCGTCCATGTTGGTGATGATAATCGATTTCTTGGGAAGTAGCGGAAACCAAATCGAATTGCTTGTGTAGCCCAATTGCAGGATGATGTCAAAGTTTCGCTTGCGCGAATCGATGATGCAATTGTAATCGTAAATGAATTGCCCAAAAGTGCCCATCTTGTGCTCGGGATCATTCTGATGGAGGATGTGTACGCCATGGAACAATTTTTCCTGAAAAGGGTGGTTGTGTGAATTGTAGACATAAACTTCATGCCCTTTTTCAACAAGGTAAACCGAAAAGAATTCGGCAAACTGCTCAAAGCCTCCGTAATAATTGGGTACGCCGCGGGTTCCAAGTATGGCTATCTTCATTTTGATGCTTTGGGATTTTTTTTAAACCCGCCAAAAATAAGATTTTTTTGATTAAGCGAACCTAAAAAAGCAGACAACATTCGCCAAAAATTGGTTGCGAAAAAGGCTATTCCGATTGGTTACGCGATATCGCTTGCTCAAATGCATTCGCCGCCACCTTCCAATTGTAATGCTCTTGAATATAAGCTTGCTGATTAACCATGTCATTGTCCTTCAAAGCGTGATCTATTTTGGCTTTCATATCTGACAGATTCAAAGGGTTGAAAAGACAATTAACCAAAAATGTAAAATCATACATCGCGGTGGTATTTGAACAGACTGTTGGAATTGCAGCTGCCGCGGATTCCAGAGGCGGAATACCGAAACCTTCTGCAATGGACGGGTAGACCGATAAGCGCGCACCACGCACCAATTGCACCAAACTCGCGTGATCAATTTTATTCAGGGTTTTAATGCGACTCTTGACCGAATCGTTCAAACCAGCATAATAATCCTCGTAGGCTTTATTCGGCAAAGCTTTTTCACCCACAAAAACGAGTTGGTAATTTTCATAGTACTTGTTTTCGGCAAAAACACGGAGCAACGTATGATGGTTCTTTCTTGGTTCCCAGCGACTTACAAAAAGCCAATATTGGGAAATATCATATTTGGTTTCCACATCATTCCTCGCCGATTCACTATCGTAAGTTTCAAGAAAAATCGGATCTACGGCATTTGGCGTGACGGTGATGTCTGCAATTTTAAAATGTTTAGCAATCTGCTTTTGCGAATATGGAGAAACGGTCAATACCACATCGGCATATTTTGCGCTGGCTCGGAAAAGAAATTTATTCTTGATTTTATATCCCGCAGGGAAATATTGCGGGAAATCTAAAAACAACACATCGTGAATTGTAACGATGTACTTGCACAGTTTTATAGGCGGTACGATGTATTGGAAATGCGCGTAATCAATCTTGTATTTCTTGATCAATCTAGGAATGTCATAAATGAGGCGGACGAATTTATTGTGGCTCTGGTATTCTAGGTAAACCACATTGTCAAATTGTCCAAAAACAGTTTTGAGGTGCGCCGAATCGCATGAAGCAAGATAAAAAACACAGGATTGGTTTTTAATCAACTCCTCGTATAATCCTTTGAGGTAGGTTGTCGTGCCTTGCAAGCCGCCGTCGAAAACGTGGCAATCCACAAAAAAATTTAACTTTTTCATGAGCTTATTCCTTCATTTACCGACACCATTTGGTCTTTAACGGCCATTTCCTTGAAGCAAATCAACAGCCCAATCAAAATCGATTTACTGTCAATGAGGTTGTAAAATCCCATGAAAACCCAATTGGAGAAGAGCATGAAAATACCGGTTCCCACCATCAGCAGGTTGATGTTACTCAAAATCGGTACGCTTGATTTGCGCTGCCGAATCAACATCAAAATGGAGGCTAACGAAAGTAGCACGCCTACAAGCCCAGACTTTAAAAACACTGTCATAAAACCGTTGTGCAATATAGAGATGTAGCGCAGGTTTTCGCGCAGCCAGATCTCACGTTTCAGGTCAATGCGTGAACCCATACCCAGCCCGAAATAAGTGGCTTTCGAACCGCTTCGGGTCACTTGCTTTACGGTTCTGATATTTTCATAAGACCGGTAATTGTCGTTAAGGTCTTTCCAGTTGTCTACGTCGATTTTTGTTTTGAACGGTTCAACCGGTGCAACCTTTATCTTGTACAGCAAGGCTTCTATCCCAGGACCGTTCCTTTTGGGGTTGATGTAAAGGATGGCCGAATAACCTATCGCGACAAATCCTACTGCAACCGCAATTGCAACTAAAGACGTTCTGTTTATCTTAAAATATCCTTTCATCGCCAAAAATAAAATAAGGAATTGGACGAAATTAGTTCTGGCCATATACAGGAATGCCGAAATGGCAACAATCCATGTAAAATAGCGGATTTGCTTTTTGGTCAAATCAAGTTCAAACTTATCATGGAAAAGAAGCATGATCAACACATACACTTCGAAATCGCTAAACATTCCGGCGTTGAGGCGTATTTCGTTTACGGTAAAAGCATGCTTCTCAATGATCGCATAAACAATTACAAGGTAATGAATCAGTGCAATGATAACACCGGTATAAATCACTGTCTTAAACGTATTTTTAAAATCGATACGCCTGCAAATCTGGTAGCCAATCAAGATACCAATGATGGGCTTGAGCAAATAAGTTGCATCCCTTATGATGTAGTATGCTTTGTAGTCGTGTGCAAAAGTGGCGATCACCGCCAGAACGAAAATCCCGATATAAAACGAGGTGAATTTGAGGATTCCAATGGAATAGCTGTGTGACAAGCTCACTGCTGCAGTGAAAATCCATACGAAAAAAGTGAGTTCGTAGTCGTCGATATACGGAATTCCAACACACAGAAAAAACAGGATTTGAAACAGATATCTCTTTGGAAACCTCATCTAGATGGTTTTTATGACTTTGGCCGGAACGCCGCCTATGATAGAATTTTCAGGAAAAACGCCGGTAACAACCGCTCCCGCAGCTACAACGCTATTGTCTCCCACAACACAGCCGTCAAGAAAAGCCACTTTCGCGCCCACCCAGATGTTGTTCCCAATCTTTATGCCTTTGGAGGTCACACCCTGTTCCCGAATGAGCCTGTCCTTGTCTTGAAAAATATGGTTCTCCGAATGAAAACTGATGTACGAGCCCATAATCACATCGTTGCCGATTTCAATGCCCCCGGCCGCGCCGATTTCGCAAAATTGTCCCATCGCAGAGTTATTGCCCATCTTAACGCCTTTGCCGTATTTTGAAAAATGACTTGTCGAGCTTAACGTAGAAAATGCGCCAATTTTTGCGCAATGCCCGAGCACAATTTTCTCGGAGGAAAATCCGTCAATGGTACAGTAATTATCAATGGTGACGCTTTGGCCGAACACAATATTACCGGGGTTATAAATTTTGGTATGGTGCCCTACGAAAACTTTCCTTCCGGTCTTGAGAAAACCGCGAATCATCATGAAGCCTCTTTTGCAAAGCGTGTAGAAAATCAGCTTTTCGGGGATTTTGGGGTCTATGTTGTAATTTTTCCCTGACTTATTGAGTAGTTTTTGAAATATGCTTTTAATCATTTCCTTTGCATTGAATATTTTAAAAACGAGGGGATTTCCCGAATTACTTTAAACGTTCCCAAAAATACACTTTTTTAGGCGAATAGAAAAAACCCATCTTTTTAAGCATTGATTTTGCTTTTGAGGTTGCAGAAGTATACCGCAATTGTCACGACTTCGGTCACAATTAAAGTAAGCAGCACGCCTTTAATTTGATACTTGGGCAACAACAACACCATGGTAAGCAGGTTAACGATTACCATGACCATCGTGATGCGCACATACAGTTTTTGCTGATTGTCGCCCAAAAGCAACTGCTTGAGCGGAATAGAAATCGCCAACAATAAAGGTATCAATACCGCAATCTGAAGCAGGTCTGAGATTTCAACGATATTGGTTTTGGTAAAATACGAGACACACCATTCCGAAAACAGGTAAATGACTGCCATAGAAAAAGCAATGAAAATGAAATTAAGCCCGTTGAAAGTTTTCCAGAATTTGAGCGCTTCTTTGATGCTTTGCTGCCACAAGAAACAAACGCGCGGATAAACAAAATTGAAAAACAGATAAATATACGTTTTAAAAATCACGATGATTTGTTCTACAATCTTATATTGTCCAGCCATGAGGTTGTTGCCAAAAACGCCAATGAGCATGATGGGCGCATACATCTGCAGCGAAACGAAAATCTGTGAAAAAAACATCGGGAAATTTTCACGAAGCAATTTCACCACGGCTTGCTTTTGGGTCCTTCTAAAAGAAAAACGGTATTTGCGGTACACGTAAACAAGCGCAAATCCATTGGCGGCGACGGTTCCGATGCCCCACCATAAGTTTACAAAAACATAATCACGCACCGCATTTATGAAAAAGAAGATGCCAAAAAGATAAATCAATTTGGACACGATCGTCAGGATGGTAATCCACTTGAAGTTTTCAACGCCTTGCAAAAACCAGGTGGGGTTAATGCATTGCCCTATGAGAATCGGAAGTCCAAGAAAAAACAATTCCTTTTCAGTATTGAAGAACGGCACGATCCAAATAAGCATCGAGAAAACAAACAGTACACCGACCAGCAAAACAAATTTCGAGGCAAAAGTGGTCAGGAATGTTTTCTCGAGTTCGTGAACGTTCTCGCGGTTCACAGCCACATCCTTTACGCCAATAATGTCCGACCCGTAATCGATGAAAACCATAATAAAAAACGAAATGGCCATACCGATGCTGATCTTGCCATAATTCGCAATCCCGCAAATCCCTACAATATGCGGCACCACAAGTAAGGGGGTAATCAGGTTAAACGCCTGTCCCAAGCCATAAATAATTAAGTTGGCATTTTGCCTGTTGTTGAGCAGCGTGGCTAATTTGGCTTTGATCATGATATGGGCTTATCTGCCACCGGTTATGAGTTCGTAGACCGGAGCTGCGAATCGTTTTATACAATAGCCCATGATGAGGCAAAACAGTAAGGCGAGTATGGGCGCGGCGAGGTAAATTTCAAAATGTCCCATTAATGTCTCGCCAAGGATAACGAACAATACTTTCTTGAAAACAGTGAGCACCGGCTCGTGCGAGGCGTAAATAAAGAAGGTAAATGCCGATAGTTTTAAAAGCGCCTTATTGGTGTTTTGGGTATCTCTAAACAAGCGATCGTAGAAACTCCAGCAGGCAAAAACGCCTACGAGGACTGACAATTTGAAGATGCCAAAAATCAATTCTTGCGGCACATTGGCAAATTGCAGCGCAGTTTTGAGCAGGACAAGCAGCATCCAAAAAAACATCCAAATGATTGAGAATCGGGCGTAGTTGTTTTCAATCCTTTGTGGTTGGTGGACGCTTAGGCTTGCGCCGACGATAAAAAACAACAAGGCCTCGGAGGAATTCTGCCAAACATCGGGAACCAAAATCCATCCGATGAAAGCCAACGCGAGCAACAATCTCCAGTAATGTTTGATCCCTTGGTAGAGCAGCGGCGAGAGTATAATCAATACCATCAAATCGCGTACAAACCAAAGTTGGTAAGGGATTGGATTGATAAAAATGGTCTGTAGCCATTGCCTTGCCGTAAAGTCGACGATGTGTCCTTTGGAGAAGAATTTGGCCGTCTGCGGAATGCTTTGCAAAGCCAAATAAAAGGCAATCCCTGACAGTGACCAAAACAAAAACGGAATCAAAAGTGTTCGTGCGCGTTTTTTCATCTTCGCGATGAAACCCGCAAGGCTGCCATCGGTATTCAAAAAATACAGGTACGACGACATCAGGAAAAACAACGGAACAGCAACCCTTGTGAATCCGTAAGAAATCGCTTCTTCAACGAACCAAACCCAAGATCGGTAAAATAATGGTGCGGCATTCGGACGGTTGTCCAGATTAAAGGCGTGCAGGAAAACCACAAGTACAATCGACATAAAAGATATTATCCTGACTTTATCGCTGGTATATGCTTTCATAGATTAGGAGTAGCGTTTTTATTCAAGGATCTTTTCAAGTTCGTCAGACAATGGTTCTTCTTTAGTTAACTATAAAGATTTCAGCTTTGTATTGCAAGGTTTTGTATTGTCTGCTTGCCTCCGGAAAGCGACAAACCTGTCAATAAAACACAATGAAGGCGACGCGTTTCATAAGCTTTGGGCAAAACTTTTCCAAATATACTAAAATACCCTACAGTTCGGCCTAAAATTAAAATAGCCACCAATGGGAATTGATGGCTATCTCAGTATTGTATTGCAACGACTAGTTGGTCATTTTCTTAATCTCATCAATAACGGTTTGCTGTGGATAATAGAAAGGCGTCATTTTGCTTTTCGGGTTCTTTTTAAAGGTGATGGTTCCTTTTTGCGCATCAATCTCGGTCTGGATAGAATCGTTTTTGATAAAATAGTTCAAGAACTCTGATCCTTTGCGCTCAAATGTTTTTCCGAAGAATTCAAACTTAAAGTTCTTTAGCGTTACGTCTCCTTGCTCATCACCGGTTTTCAAACCAAAGTCAATTCGAACATCGGTCGGGATTACTTCTTCCGGCAAGTTAAGTGTTACCTTTTGATCCTGTTTACCCTTCACGCCTGCCCAAATGGCTTTTTCACCGGTGAAGTTGATGGTATTGTCTTCGGTGTAATAAACTGAAAAATTATCGTCTTTCTCTGTATATACATCCAGGTCAACCCTAAAGTTTTTAACTTGATCTGCGATAGCTGCAGCATCTCCATCTTTGGCTTTTTCTTCTTTCTTGCAAGAAACAAAAGCAAGGGCAAAAATCGTTGCGATTACAAGAACTTTATTTTTCATTTTTTTCTAAATTTTGATGCGCAAATTTAGAAAAAAATTTATACGCACCAATCAAGTGCGAAAACTTTTAAGAATTACCGTTTTTGGTTTACTTCTTTTTAATGATAAGCCCCGTTATCACAGCATTTCTGTCTTTACCATCTGATAGGATATCGTTGTCGAAATCCAGCATAATCCGAGCTTTTTGAGTTAGATCTGACTGGAAAGAGATTTTATTGTCTGTACCTTTCTGGTTTTCTGAAAGGTAGAACTCGCCGATTACCGCGCCGTTAAGCTTTACTTTGATGTGCGCATTCTGTCCGTTAATGGGTTCTGCTGGCATACTAAATCCGGCAATTGTCATTTCATAATTTGCAGGCTGTAGCGCAATTTCTTTGGACGTTACCGAGCCATTTTCAAACAAAAGGAGCTCTCCTTTATCGTTAAGGGTATGCGGGGCAAAATCTTCCATAAATATTTTAATTTCATTTGAATTTACGGCTATCTGTTGGGTCTTTTGCTCATTTCTGGAGGTATAGTGCCTTGCCCAAGTGTCAAAATAGATCAGATTTTGGTCCATGATGAAGTGCTCGTCGAGGAATTGCTGCTCTTCCTGATTCAGGTCATATGGCCTGGAATTGCCATCGAAATACCAGAATGATTTCATCGATACCGATTCGGTTTTCATTGCAGTGACGAATTCATGAAACGTTGAGGGGATAATATTTGTGCTCGTGGACTTATCAAAATAATAATTTAACACCCATCCGTAAGAAGAAACGATTTTGTGATTGTCTGGATTGAGTCGTATGATTTCTGCCGTAAGCTTGTCGTACTGTGCCTTGTTAACGGTATTGTAATAATTCTTGTCGACAATGAGGTTGTATAAAGAAAAAGCGACCAGAACAACTACCGCCGATAAGCGAACAATCTTAATGGGGATCAGTGAAAGCACAAAGGCCGCAGCAAGTATAAAGGCTGGCAATACACCAATAAAGTAACGTGTCAAAATCAGGGAAGCATCGCCGGTGTATGACTTGATGATAATTGTAGCGATATTCAAGACAAACCAAATCAGCAAAATAATTACACTTAGTTTCCATTTGCTTTTGCTTTCAGCATTCTGCTTTTTTGAAACGAGCAACACTGTGAGGGAAATAAAGCAAATCAAAGCCAAGACGATGAAAATAATGCTCAACGTTTCTGATTTCCCCAACAAGTCGGTAAAAACCCATTTGATTCCCGCTAAGCTCGCGGCCGGAATCCAGTGAGACTGCGTCTGAGACAGACGCTCGATAATTTGCACTACCGGCAAAAATACAACCAGAGAAATAACACCCGCCAGAGCAATCTGTTTAAGTAATAACATTCTTTCGGCTTTACTTTTTGCCAGTAAGAAAACAACACCGAGCGTTAGGTAAATTGACCCCACGTTCAACAATCCAAAAACATGCGCGTTGGGAATCAAGCCCACAAATATTCCCAATACAATGGCATTCTTATACGTATTGTTATCTATAAAAAGCAATAGCCTGTGGTAGGAGAAAATAATGAAAAAGACCAGCAAAGAATAGGCCCGTGCTTCCTGCGAATACTCAATATGGAAAAAGCTTACTGAAAGTAATAAGGCAGCAATGTACCCCGCATTCTTGCTAAATAATCTTGCGGCTACTAAAAAAATATAATACACGGAAAGCACACCCACCACCGCCGATAAAAGCCGTATCACGTACACCGTATGTCCAAAAAGGATGCAAAGCATTTTAACCAAAAGAAAAAACAAATGCGGCGTTCCTTCAACCGCCATGATTTTGTCATGCATCACTTTCATAGAAAATTGCGGGTCGGTAACTATAAATGTGTTTACCTCATCGAGCCATGCACTTTGAAAACCCAAATGATAAAATCGCAGAATCGCCGAAAAAAGAAGTATCGCCAGCATGACGAAATCAACACGCAGCTTTTTGTTATTGAGATTGATATTTAAATTGATTTCCATAGCTGTTGTTAAGGGTTGTCAATGATAAAATTTAGTTACAAATTCCCTGATTTTTTAGTACTCCCTTGAAATTGGGTTTATCAGAATAAGTTTTTATTCTTATGTTTGCCGTGACAAAGCAGCCAAAATTAAAATATTTTGGCGACCCAAAACAAAAAAAATACTATTTGCATAAAAAGTAGTGTAGTAACTGAATTGCTACACTCATAAATGCAAACCAGGTTTTTAAAATTAAATCCTGTAAAACTTTTCCACATGATGCAAAAACCGGTAATTGGCATTGTTTCTCCTTGTTATAATGAAGAATTAGTATTGGGTGAGACTTCGCACCAACTCAATGAGATTATCAAAGCGCTGGTTTCAAAGGAAATGATTTCAGAAAAAAGTTTCGCCGTCTTCGTAGATGACGGTAGTAAAGACAAGACTTGGGCACTTATTGAAGAGAAGTCATCCCAATTTCAATACATCAAAGGATTGAAACTCGCTGGAAATGTGGGCCATCAAAAAGCCCTGTTGGCCGGACTCCTGTCATTTAAGGACGAAACTGATGCATTGATTTCTATTGATGCAGATCTGCAGGATGATGTACGCGTCATCGAAGAGATGATAGTCAAGTTTATCGCGGGCATCGACGTCGTGTATGGAGTACGGCGGGAACGAACCACCGATACTTTCTTTAAGAAAAATACTGCACTGCTTTTCTACAAGTTGATGCTTCTGATGAAAGTCGATATTGTATACAACCACGCCGATTACCGATTGTGCAGCAGGCGCGTTCTAGATGGTTTGTCTGAGTTCAAAGAAGTCAATTTGTTCTTGCGTGGCATCATCCCGACCATTGGATTCAGCAACGATATTGTATATTACGATCGCCTCGAGCGGTTTGCCGGAGAATCCAAATATCCGCTTCGCAAAATGGCCGCGTTTGCCTGGAACGGCATTACTTCGTTTAGCAATTATCCGCTGAAACTCGTGACAACGATTGGGTTTTTGATATTCTTTGGATGCATCATCATGACTGCATACGCGTTGATAGCGCTTCTAAACGGGCATGTGGTTCCCGGTTGGTTTTCAACCGTATTGCCTATGTACTTCCTTGGCGGCATTCAGTTGTTCTGCTTTGGAATCATTGGCGAATACATCGGTAAAATTTACCTCGAAGTCAAAAACAGACCGCGGTATTTTGTAGACAAAAGAGTAGATTAAATCTGGCGATTTTCGTCACAGTACCTGCGGTTGATTTGTGTCTTAGACGCAATAAAATCAAGATATACTATCTCCGACGGCGCTTTTACATTTTTCCTCGCACTGAGTTGCATCAGCAAAACAATCGGTGTTACCGAGAACAGTTGCAGGATCATCGTAAAAATGATCAGTATCAGGTTAGACGCCCAACCAGGGATAGATGCATCTGTAAAAAGCTTGACATACAAAACCGCAGCTACAGAAAGCAGGCAAACCACAATTCCGAGTAATGACAGCTTTAATATCCTTACCGAAAGGGTGTCAAAATAAACCGACATAGAACTTAAGCCTTGCAACACCAAATTGGTAAATCGCATTTTTGATTGCCCGGCATACCTTTTTCCGCAGTCCAGGAATACCATATCGAATGGCATTCTGGATTGTATGATACTGCCCGAAAGTGGTTCCAAAGATTGTCTTGAAGCACCACTTTTTGAAGTAATTTTCTAGGAATGCAACTAAAATTGCCAAAGCTGATTTTTTGTCCCGTTAGCATATAAAAGCTGTAGCGATAAAAGAAGTACCCGATTTTAAAACCCGCCGATTCCTGCCTTTTTTTTCGCTTCGCAAAAATGATCTTACTACCACTACTGTTGTCGCATTTGGCCACCAATTCCCGGATATGCTCGGGTGAATCTTCACCATCGCTGTCCAATACCACGACAAAACCAAAATCTGTTTTCTCGGCATTGATGTACTGCAAACCAATGGCAATGGCTCGTTGGTGACCGACATTGCTTTTGAGTGAGACCACTTCAATGGGAATACTGCTTTTAAATTCGCTGTCAAATTCATCGTCAGATCCGTCATTAATTGCCAACACCGTAATCTGTTGGCCCGGCGAAGACTGGTACTGAATTTCTATATTTTGCATCAGGATCGAGAAACTATCCCAATCGTTATAGACCGGTATGAGGCAAATTATATGCTTGGTTTGGTTCATGTTTCGTTTGTTTTTTGCCAAATCCCGATGGCGGTTTTGCCAAACTTGAAAAAGGTTATCCTGTCTGCTACTTTAGATAGCGCAATGATATAGTTGTCCCAAAATTGGATTTGTCTGAGATCGGGATATTCTTGTTTCAAAAACCATTTGTTAGCCAATGACGCAAACAATCCAACCGAGTCCAGATACCGAAAATCAATCTTTTTAAGATTTTTCGGCGCTGTACTATAGAGCATTTTTTTATTGTACCTGCGAAAATGTCCGATGGATCTGTCGAACTCGGAGAACAGGAAATTGTGCGCGGGCACCAAAACGATGAGATGTCCGCCGGGTTTGAGCAGCTCGCTGGCCCGTTGCAGTTCTTCGGCATCTTTTTCAATGTGCTCGATTACATCAATGTAAATGATCGCGTCGAACTTTCTCGAGAAAGCAATATCTTCTATGGTTCCAGTAGCGATTTCTATAAAATCGGGTAGGTAACCTTGCTTTTTCTTGTTAGCAATTTGTTGAGAAAGTTCGACATCGGGCTCTACACAAACCCAAGTATTCTGGGTTGGGTTGCACAGTAGATGGGTGGTTTCGCCAATCCCGGCGCCTACTTCAAGTACATCACCTTTTAGCAAATGGGCAAACACACCCGCATAATATCGTTTCCAATGTTTCGCGTGTTTAAACAATTCCAACTCATTGCCAATATATCCTTTCATAGCTTTTGGGTTTTGCAGTCCTTCCTTTTAAACACAAATATAGGTTTTGTGGGTTAGTTTGCGGACGGAATCTGCTGCTCTATTTGATCGATAATAAATACCGGACGCTTCTTAGACTGATCGAATACTTTTCCGATGTAAATTCCGGTTACGCCAATGGTGGTAATTATTACACCAGATAAAAACCAAATAGAGACGATAATCGAGGTATAGCCCAATACTGTTATTTGGTGGGTTAAGAACATGTAAATTTCATAAATTCCAACTCCAAATGACAACAATGAAATAAACAGCCCAAAATTTACCATGATCTTCAAGGGTTTGTTGGAGAATGAAATGATTGTGTTAAAAGCAAGGGAAATCAATTTTGACGGGTTATAACTGCTTGCGCCCGAGTGCCTTTTTGCATGCTCAACCGGAATGGATGTCGACTCAAAACCTACAAAATTGACAAAAAGCGGAAAAAATTTAATGCAATCGCCAATATCCAGAATCGAAGCAATCACATTTTTGCGGTAGATGCCAAAGTTTGCGATTTCATTATCGTATTTAGTGTCAGTAAAATAGCCGTAGATCTTTGAGTAGAGGTGTGACGACAATCGTTTAAAAAAATGATCTTTACGTTTGGTGCGACTTGCCAAAACCACATCGTACCCTTGTTGCGCCTTTTCAAAGAGTTTTATTATTTCTTTTGGCTGATCTTGTAAATCGCAGTCCATTACTACAACCCAATCGCCTTTTGCCTGAGTCAGACCTGCCATAATTGCCGGATGTTGACCGAAATTCCGACTGAGCCGAATGCTTTTAACGGTAACCTGTTTTTGAGAAATGGCCTTCATCAATTGCCACGAATTGTCGGGGCTTCTGTCATCTACCAAAATAATCTCGTAGGAAACCTTAAGAGAATCCATTGCATTGGCGATTTCACTCACCAGCTTATCAATAAACTGTTCTGCTTTATATACCGGACTTACGATTGATATGGTAGGGTTTTGTTCCATCAAAGACGATTTTCTGCATTGCAAATATAAGGTTTTGGTGGTAACTCTATCATTTGTAATGCTGTGACCGCACTTTACGTTTGGAATGACTCTCTAAAGACAAGGACAGCTTCATTCCTGTCGTTTAACTATTTTTTTTGCGCTACAACGATATTAAGCTTTGATTAAGGCTAATACTAAGCTTTTTTTTTAGTTTTACGCCCTTATTAATCAACACTTTAAAAAAGTCATGAAAAAAATTACCCCGTTTTTTATAACATTGCTTTTGTTCCTGAGTATCTATAATGCTCACAGCCAAGTTGTAATAAATGAAGTATTGGCCTCCAATACGACCATCAACCAAGATGAGGACGGAACCTACCAGGATTGGGTAGAGCTCTATAACATAGGCGCAACCGCAGTCAACTTAAACGGTTACGGACTCACCGATGATGCGACCCTCCCGCACAAATGGACTTTTCCCAACGTGACCCTCGGTGCCGGACAATACCTGCTGGTGTGGTGCGATGATAAAAACCGTGCCGTTGCCGGAAACCCGTTGCATACCAACTGGAAAATCAGTTCGTCGGGAGAGACCATCACGCTCACCGATGCAGCCAACACGACAGTAAGTTCGGCGCCCGCAGCAGCCTTGCCGCAAAACGTCTCCTACGGCCGCCTGCCCAACGGGACCGGCGCTTTTGTTTTCTTTTCTGCTGTCACACCCGGTGCGACCAATTCGGGTACGGGATTCTCAGAGGTATTGCCCGCGCCAACGTTCTCACACGATTCGGGATTCCTGACGGCGGGTTTCAACCTCGCCATTACAACTGCCGTTCCCGGCGCTTCTATCATTTACACTTTAGACGGATCCGAGCCCAAATCAAACAATTTGGCAGGTACCACTTACCAATACAAAAACCGATATCCGTTTTTACCCGGACAAATCACCGGGCCGCTAATTAACCAGAACTTTACCACTTTACCTTACAGTGCGCCGATTGCCATTGCCGACCGTTCTGCCTTACCGAATAAGCTAGCAAACATCTCGACTACTTATGACTTCACACCAACCTATATCCCTACAAGTCCAATCTTTAAAGGAACCGTTGTTCGTGCTAAAGTAGTAAAACCGGGCGCTCTTGAAAGCCCAACGGTTACCCGCACCTTCTACATTTCACCGCAAGGTGCTTCTCGATTTGACTTGCCGGTGGCTTCAATCAGTATTGATGAGAATAAATTGTTCGACTACAATGACGGAATATTGGTAGCCGGCGTCGATTTCGACAACTGGCGTGTGGCCAACCCTACCGAGGAAGCACCAACCATAGGTGAAGTAGCCAACTTTTTCCGTCGCGGACGCGAAAACGAAAAACCGGTTAACTTCTCGTATTTCGTTAATGGAGCTGAGGTCTTGAACCAGAACGTCGGATTGCGCGTGCATGGTGGATCATCGCGTACCTATCGCAACAAATCCATGACGCTTTATTCAAGATCCGATTATGGCGACGATACCATGAGTTACCAGTTTTTCGGTGACCGACCTTTTGACAGCTTCAAGGGATTGGTGATGCACAACTCTGGGAACGACTACGACCAGACCATGTTTCGCGACGCCTTGTGCCAAAAACTATCCAAGTCACTCAACTTTACTACTAAAGGTTATCAACCAACGGCAACCTTTGTAAATGGCGAATACTGGGGATTGCTTAGTTTCAGGGACAAAATAGACGACGATTATTTTGAAAGGGTGTACAACATCGCCACCACCGATATCCAGGTACTAGAAAATGAATACTGGCTCGTAGAAAACGACGGTTACGACGATTACACCCAAATTGTAGACTACGTCACCAACAACTCACTCGCTACACAAGCCAATTACGATTACATCACCACACGCATCGACCCCGAAAGTTTCAAGGATTATTTCATCTCGAACATCTTCCTTGAAAATGCCGACTGGCCAGTGAACAATATCATGTATTGGAGGAAGAATGTGCCTTACACACCTGGCGCGCCCTACGGACACGACGGAAGATGGCGTTGGATGGCGCACGACATGGACGATACTTTTGGGATTTCTAACAGCAATATCGCGCTCAACAGCCTTGCCGATGCCACCGAACCCAACGGCCCAGGATGGCCCAATGCACCTTGGTCCACTTTATTGCTACGCAAGATGTTAGACAATCCGGGGTTCAAAACCGAGTTTATCAACCGTTTTGCCGATTTGCTCAATACCTCGTTCTTGACTTCGAGGATCCTTTCAGAAATGAATGCAATGAAGGCGCAGCTCGAACCCAGCGTTCAAGAGCATTTCTCGCGTTGGGAAGTGCCATTTGACACCGGTGATTGGGAATACTTCTTAGGGCGCCAAACCGATTTCGCCAACCAACGACCAACTTTCCAAAGGACTCACATCCGCGAAAAATTCGGGATAGCGTCAAACATTAACGCTAATCTTGACGTTTCAAACCCGATACACGGTTACATCAAAATGAACAGCATCGATGTCAAAGCAGGTACCGATGGGATCACATCGAATCCATATCCATGGACGGGAATCTACTTCTCGAACATTCCTGTGACGATGAAAGCCATCGCCAATCCCGGTTTTGTTTTCAGCCACTGGACGGGCGCTTCAACCAGCACCAATCCTGAGATCACTGTTACCTCGGCAACCAATTTCAGTGTAACTGCTGTATTCGTTCCTGAAACGGTAGCGTCAAGCGAACCGATTTATTTCTGGATGATGGACGGCAATATGGCCAACAACACGCCATTGCAAACCTTGAACACTACATTTAAAGTAGGCGCGACCGACGGGGTCATCCACTACGAGTCTTGTTTGGTGGGCTATCCGTTCAACTCGGCCGACCCAAACTGGAGAAAAGCTTCTATGGAACGCCGCAATAGCCCAATCGACATCAATTACATTCCCGAAGCCAACAACAACCTGCCATTTGCCACCAGCGACATGAAAGGATTGCAGATCAAGGAACCGTTGCAAAACGGAAGTCTACAAAACACGATGGTGTTCGATTTCTCGACTTCGGGTTACCGCGATATCAAGTTTTCGTTTGCAGCGATGAATGAACTTACGGGCGCCACTGCCATAGCAATAGATTATTCTACCGTTGCCGGAACGCCGGTTTGGACAACTTCTGGTTTGGCTTCAAGCGCGCTGGCGTTGACGGCAGGTTTTCAATTGTTCAATGTCGACTTTACACCGATTGCCGCTGCCGGCAACAATGTCAACTTTAAAGTGCGTCTGCGTTTTACCGGAACCAACATGACTGCGGATGCCGGCAACCGGATTACCTTCAACAACATAGCCGTACACGGAACAGCATTGCCGTTGGCCGTTGCAAGCAATGAAGGTCCTAAATTTACGGTGTTCCCAAACCCTACCGCCGATGTCATCAATGTAGTTGGTTTCAATGAATCCAAAACGATGGCTTATGAGCTGTACACCATTGAGGGTAAGCGAATCAAGTCTGGGACATTGCAAAATGCGCAGGTATATTTGTCTGAATTGCCAAAAGGAATTTACTTACTGCAACTCACCTCAGACGGGAAAACAGAGACTAAAAAGGTGCTCAAAAAATAAACAATTTAACCCAATTTTTGAAGGAGATGGTAGCAATACCATCTCTTTTTTTTGTGCCAAATCGAAAATTTCGAAACCGACGTTTCATCGAGTAATTGGGTTATGTAACGATAATATTTTCAGTTAGTAGCCTAATAGCTAACTTTATACGTTAAACTGTTTTCGTATGAAAAAAATTACATTTTTACTGGCTTTTTCGCTTGTTAGCGTATTCGCAAATCATTGCTTCTCGCAGAATATCGTTATCAATGAGGTGCTGGCTTCCAACACCAATTCTATCGAAGATGAAAACGGCAGCAAAGAAGATTGGGTAGAATTGTATAACAATGGTCCGGCCTCGGTAAATCTTTTAGGATATGGCCTCACCGATGATCCGGCCCTGCCTTTTAAATGGACTTTCCCCAACGTTACCGTAGCTTCGGGCCAATACCTGATTGTATGGTGTTCAGACAAAAATCGGTCGGTTGCCGGACAGCCTTTGCACACGAACTGGAAAATCAGCGGCAGTGGCGAGATCATTACACTCACCAACACTTCGGCGATAGCAGTTTCTACGGCACCGGCAGCAGTGCTGCAACCCGATATTTCCTGGGGGAAATCGCCCAACGGAACCGGCCCTTACGTATATTTTGGTACGCCGACACCCAATGCGGCAAACACGGCAACGGGTTACTCGGGCTTTGTAAACCCTCCATCGTTTTCACAAAACAGCGGTTTTTTTACGGCCGGATTCAACCTGACGCTTTCTGCTTCGGACGCTGGCGCAACAATCCTTTACACCCTCGATGGATCCGAACCCGATGAAAACAACCTGTCGGGAACCACCTACCAATACAAAAACCAATACATCCAATTCCCGGGACAAAGTTCCGGACCCTTGCTCAACAACAGTTACCAGACATTTCAATACGCGGCACCTTTGGCCATTGTGGATCGGTCAACAGAACCCAATGATGTGGCCAAGATGTCCTCCACCTTTGCCAATAACCCGACTTACCTGCCTTCGGATCCAATTTTTAAAGGAACTACCGTTCGTGTAAAAGTCGTCAAGCCGGGTTTCCTGCCGAGTAAAACCATCACCAAAACGTATTTCATTACGCCACAGGGCGCATCTAAATTTTCGTTGCCGGTGATTTCGATCAGTCTCAACGAAAATAGTTTCTATGACTACAACAACGGGATTTATGTAGCAGGTGTCGATTTTGAAACCTGGCGCGCAGCCAACCCAAACGGATCGGCCAATGCCAGCAAGAAAGGGAATTACTATCGTGAGGTCGACGATGAGCGGAAAGCCAATTTCAGCTATTTTGTTAACGGAAACGAAGTCGTGAGCCAGGAAGTGGGTTTGCGTATCAGAGGCGGTGTTTCGCGTCGCTTTGAAAGCAAATCGCTTACGGTTTATGCCCGGTCGGACTACGGAGATGGCACCTTAGACTACAAGTTTTTCAACGATTTGCCCTACACCAGTTATGAGCGTTTGACGCTCTCTAACTCTGGAGGCGATTTTCGCAGTACCATGTTCCGCGATGCCTTGAACCAGAATGTGTGCAAGGAAATGCTCCCCGAAAAAGAAGCCTATCAACCCGCAATCGCCTTTGTGAATGGTGAATATTGGGGCATCCTTAACATACGAGAGCGCTTCGACGACGAATACTTCAAACGGGTTTACGATGCCGATGCGGTCGATTTCCTGGAAAATGACGCCGTGGTAAAGGACGGTGATGACGATCACTATGATGCCATGACGACTTACCTCAACTCGCATACGCTCGCCACCCAGGCCCATTACGATTACATCAAAACGCAGCTCGACCCCGAAAACGTGGCCGACTATTACATCGCCAACATCTATTTCCAGAATGAAGACTGGCCCAACAACAACCAATATTTCTGGCGCAATAAAATAGCCTCTTACAACGCCAGCGCAGTGCCTAAGGAACTCGATGGCCGTTGGCGGTGGATGTTCCATGACATGGACAATACTTTTGCGTTCGTGTCGGGGAACTACGATTCCAACACACTGGCCACGATGACGACAATCGGTGATGACGATGATATCAATCCGGCTTGGTCTACGTTGGTGTTTCGCAAACTGCTCACCAACGCCGAGTTTAAAAACTACTTCATCAACCGTTTTGCCGACCTGCTCAATACCTCGTTCCTAACGGCGCGCGTCACTTCTAAAATCAACACGATGAAGGCTGCGATTTACCCTGAGATTCCCGGGCACATTGCGCGGTGGAAAGTTCCGGCGACTATCGGTGACTACAATTACGACATCGATTTTGAGCTCGACTTTGCCAGCGAACGGCCCGCATTGCAACGCGACCATATCCGCAGCGTATTTGCCATTGCCAGCAACGTCAACGCCACGCTTAATGTGTCTGACGCAAGCCACGGTTTCATCAAGATGAACACCATTGACGTGAAAGACGGAACGCCGGGCATTACCGGAAACCCGTATCCGTGGACCGGAATATATTTCAGGAATATACCCGTAAAACTCAAAGCAGTCGCCAACACCGGTTTTGCCTTTAGCCATTGGACCGGCGCTTCAACGAGCACCAATCCCGAAATTACCATTACCCCTACGGGCAATTTTTCGATCACGGCAGTCTTCGTCCCGACGGCGGTAGAAACCAGCGTGCCTATTTATTTCTGGATGATGGACGGAACAATGGTCAACAATACACCTTTGACTTTCCTAAATTCGACATACGAGCTTGCTTCAAATGGCGTGATCAACTACCAATCCTGTCTTCCGGGTTATCCTTACCCTATCGGTGATCCCAACAGAAATAAGGCTTCTATGGAACGCCGGAACAGCCCTACCACCATCAACTACAGGCCAGAAGCCAATGGCAATGTGGCCTTTGCCGCAGCCGACATGAAAGGGCTCCAGATCAAACAACCTTTTCAAAGCGGCGGACAGCAGAATACGATGGTGTTTAACTTTTCTACGCTCGCCTATAAAAAAATTAAATTTTCTTTTGCCGCCATCGACGAAGGTGCCGCGAGCGCAATTGCTGTCGACTATGCTGTGAATTCGGGCGTTCCCGTTTGGATTACAACCGGACTCGCTGCTACTTCGCTTCCGTTAACCGCTTCATTTCAATTGTTTGAGGTCGATTTTTCAAGTATTACCACAGCCGATAACAACCCCGATTTTAAAATTCGCTTGCGTTTTACCGGGCCTAACATGACGGCCGATACCGGCGCCAGGGTCACTTTCAATAACATCGCCGTAGATGGCGTAAAAATGGCCTTGTCTTATCCTTCGCCGAACACATTTGATGTAGGAACAGCCATCACCAACCTGAATCCGTCGTTTGCCAACCCGATTACGGCCTATAGCGTTGCGCCAGCGTTACCGGCCGGGCTTTCGTTGAATACCACAACCGGAGTGATTTCGGGAACGCCAACAGCCGTTGCCGCCACCGCAACCTATACGGTAACCGGTACTACCGCGACAGGCAATGTTACTTTTGGCGTGGTGATTACCGTAAACACCAGCGTGGCAGCGCCGAGTGCCTTGAGCTACAATTCTCCGAATGTTTATACAAAAAACACCACCATTGCCAATCTGACCCCAACCGTAACCGGAACGGTTGATTCCTACAGCGTTGCTCCGGCATTGCCGACAGGACTTTCTTTAAACACGACAACCGGTGTAATTTCGGGAACGCCTACTGTTGTTTCAGCCAATGCGACCTATACCATAACAGCTACAAATTCTGGAGGATTTACAACCTTTGGGATCCAAATACAAGTAAATGATATTGCGCCAAGCGCCTTGAGTTACAACTCTCCGAATGTATTTACCAGAAATACTGCCATCGCGAACTTAAATCCAAGTGTTTCAGGCGGAGCTGTGATTAGTTACGGCGTGTCGCCGGCTTTGCCAACCGGACTTTCTTTAAACACGACAACCGGTGTAATTTCGGGAACGCCTACTGTTGTTTCAGCCAATGCGACCTATACCATAACAGCTACAAATTCTGGAGGATTTACAACCTTTGGGATTCAGATTCGAGTGAATGACATTGCGCCCAGCGCGTTGAGTTACAACTCTCCAAATGTGTTTACCAAAAACACCGCGATTTCAAACTTAAATCCGAGCGTATCGGGAGGAGTCGTTATTAGTTACAGTGTTTCGCCGGCTCTGCCAAGCGGACTTTCGTTAAACACCGCAACCGGTGTGATTTCAGGAACACCAACCATGGTTTCGGCCAACGCGA
>ERZ795056.1522-NODE-1522-length-27203-cov-5.592714_pt1 | contig 27203 bp, 27 predicted proteins | sample MGYA00375140_ERZ795056 | MGnify/ENA primary metagenome ERZ795056 (study PRJEB30185, sample SAMN05720227) | activated sludge metagenome | isolation source: Anaerobic digester | place: USA | collected 2015-03-09 ... | reverse complement strand
CGCGGCGCACCGGAGCACGTAGAGCATGCACCGGTCGACAGGCCCGCCGCTTTTCCGGCAGAGGTCGCGGTAGAGGCGCTCGGGGTCCTTGCCCTTGAGCGCCTGCACGGATCTGATTCCCAGGCCGAGCAGGTCCTCCGCGATTTTCTCGCCCACGCCGGGGATGGTCCGCAGCTCCTTCAGTATCTGTTTCGCATCTCTGCCCATGCTCGTCCTCCCTTACACCCATCCCAGGCCGGCAGCGAACACGCAGTAGCAGATAATGGCTGCCGCGACGGTAACCGACGCGCCGATCAGCTTCCCCCTGAGGGCAAACCGGTCGTGGTACCATGCGAGGAACAGGAAGGGCGCACCGTATGCGATTATGATAAGCCATATGTTGGGCCAGCTCCAGAAGCGGTACTCCCACACGAGCGCGCCCCAGCGGTTCAGAAGCGACTCGACGAAAACGCAGAACAGGCCGAAGCCGGCCGGTATGATGATGCGGTTGGGCATTCCGAATATTTTCTTATCGCGATCATCAGGCAGGCAGTTCAGGACCACAAGCGGGGCCAGGGCGAACATGAACGCGATTTCAAGGTTGAGGCCGACGAATACCAGGAATACGCTCCTGCCTGATATGGTCCAGAGCGCCGAGTATTCTGTGAAATGGAGGACGAGGGCGTTGATCATCTCCCAGATCAACTCGCCGGCGAAAAAGCCGATCCCCAGGAGGACCCGGTCCCATGCCCCTTTTCTCGCCTCAACGGAGTAGGCATATATGACCAGGGCGAGAAGCGGCACTGCATACCACTCGAACGTGTTCAGCTTCCTGAGATTTTCCAGTGCCTGAATGCTTGCTTCGGTCATCGGGGGTCCTCCTCGTCACCTGTCACTCGATACATATGTACATAAAGCAAAATTGTTCAACTATTATTCTTGTAAAATGGGTGTCAGAGTAAATTAGTGCGATAGTTATCGCCTTGTGGTGTCAGAGCAATCCATGGACCGATAGTTATCGGTTCATGGTGGAATATTATCCGCATCCTGCCGCATGCCCCAGGCCTGTCGGCGATAGTTGTCGCCCGGGTGTCAGAGTAAGTTCGCGGTATTTGATAAATTGGACAATTTTGGTTATATCGGAAATTGGCCAATTTTTCCCATCTGCCATAATTGTCAAAAAATTTACCGATTGGACAATTTTAGATATGCCAGATTCTGGCAAGACAACGGGCAAAATTATATGATAGTTAAAAACATACCGTCTGGTTGGTTTTTATATTAGCTGGATGGGAGAAGTGTAACACTCTTTTTGATTATACTTATACCATTATTTCGGAGGAAATGTATGAAAAAAATGATCGCACTGGTGGCCTCATTCATAGTGCTTGCCTGGGCCGTGGAACCGCTCCTGGCGGCCGGCGATGCCCCGAAATGCAGCACGAAATATCCGATTATTCTGGTCCATGGCGCATTTTTCAAGGATGAGAACATGCTTGGCATCAATTACTGGTGGCAAATACCTTCAGCTCTGGAGGACGAGGGAGCGGTGGTGTATGTGTGCCAGCAGGATACCTTTAATGGATCAATTGAGCGGGCAAAAGAGGTGGCGGCCGAGATCGGGCAGCTCTTCGCCCTGAACCCGACCTGGAAAAAGGTCAATATCATCGCACATTCCCAGGGGCCGCTTGACAGCCGCTACATGATCTCGAACCTGGGCATCCCGGGGAAGGGCCTGGCGAAAAACTATGTGGCCTCCCTGACGAGCATCAGCGGCGTGCACCGCGGTTCCGAAGTCGCAGATCTGTTGTGGAAGATGTACAAGGGCATTCCGGTTCTCGGGCCGGCGCTGGGCGACGCCATTATGGCGGCCATTGACGCGTTTGCGGATATTTTTTACTATAACGAGCAGGACCAGAACACCATGCTCCTCCTGTACAGCCTGACCTCGGATTACATGAAGAACGTTTTTAACCCGATGACCCCGGATGCCGCTGGCGTGTACTACCAGTCATGGGGCGGCAAGATCACGGGGCTGCATCCGGAGCTCGAGAACGTCCTTGTGGCGCCGCTCTGGGCAATCATGAAGCTGATGGGCGCCGGAGACAATGACGGACTGGTGTCCCTGACCAGCGCGAAGTGGGGCAAGTGGCGTGGAGCCCTCACCGGTGCGTGGTGGGGAGACGGCGTGAACCACTTTAATGAGATCAACCATTTCTTCGGATCAACCTCCGGCTTTGATGCCCCGGGCTTCTACATCGATGTTGTGAAAGAGCTTAAAAGCATGGGATACTGATCGATCGATCAACACTGAGGCCGGGGCCATGCAGGAACCCCGGCCTTTTTATACCCCGGGAACAGCATCTCGTCTTCAAATATGATTATCTCTTGCACTCTGTGGATCCGGCACGGCGGATGAGGCGTCATTATTAGATGCCCGGGTTTTGTCTTTACAAACCTGATAATTAATATTACAGTGGGAGTATTCTCGAAGGGGTCGAGACATCGCCGCACGCGCGAAATTGCCGCACCCAACAGGAGGAATCATGAAGGCCCGGATTATAATTACATGTACGGCAATCTTAATTCTTGCGGGAGGGTGCGCGCATATGCAGCGATCGGACGAGGTTGGCGACCCGGCCGGCCTGGGCGGACAGGTCGGGAATAATATCGTTATCGTGGGCGCCGTTTCCAGGACGCCCTGGCAGCACATGGTCGACCCGCGTCCGTCCCATCCTCATGCAACCTACTTCGACATGGGCAGCGGCCAGATCGTCGTGTACTCGAAGGAGCCGATCGGGTGCGCCGGCACGGTCAGTGTAACGGGAACAGTCATCAGGCTGGAAGGGTCCTCCAAGGACCCGCGGCGCAAGGAAACCTGCACCGAGTACCACGTGCTTGCCGATTCCTGGGAGTGCGTCAGGTGAGGGGCTGACCGCGGCGTCCCGGCGTACGGGACCGGGGCCGGTCAGGATGCGCTGCGCCGCGCCCTGGCCGTTTTAAGCACGAGCCGCGCTCCCATCACGAATAGTATGCAGAGAGATACTGCGGCGAGCGCCCACTTGCACGCGGAGACCAGCGCGGTAATGAACACGAGCGTTCCGGACAGGTCCGGGTAGTGCCCGACGAGATTCAGCTCCAGCACATTTTCCGCGAGGTCGAATGCTGCCGCTGCCAGCGGCAGGTAGCAATAGCCCGGGATGCCTCCTTCCCTGATCGCGCCGGAGAGACCTGTTTTAATGAAGAGCATCGTGAAAAACATGAACGAACCGTACAGAAGCGGGTGGATGAAGTCGAGATAAAAGTGTGATTTGAATATATCGATTCCGGGCTGTCCCCATGCCCAGAGCAGGTCGGCCATGCCCTTTTCGTCAAACGTGAGCTGGAAACGGAATACATTTTCGCTCCCAAGCGGCTCGAGGATTTTCATGATCACGAACTGCGACGTGAAATAGAGGATGCCGCTCGCGACGGCCGCGGCAAGGAGATTTCTTTTGCTGCCGATCAATGATATCATGCGGAAACTCCTGTGCGGGGGTTGGCTCATTCTGCCATAGTGTCACGGTTGTGTCAACGAGATAAAGGCGGCACCGTATCGGCAGGCGGTTTTGGACGCAGCGTCAGTTTTCATGGTTGACAATTCTATACAAATATTAATAGTGTTATGCAAAGGGGATTCAGCCTCACCCTCGCCGTATTGCTTGCAACAACCATAAATGATTCCAATGCACCGGGAGGTTTCAATGAGCTGGGAAGAGATTTACAGGAAGAAGCTGGTTTCGATCAAGGACGCGGTCAAGGTTGTAAGGTCCGGAGATTTCGTGTGTACGCCGGGCGGACCGAGCGCCGCATATGATCTCATCACGGAGCTGGCCGGCCGGTACGAGGAGCTGGAGAACGTCACGATGTCCTCGGCCCTGATGATGCGGCCCCTGCCGCATTTTGAGGCGAAATACAAGGGGCATATCGGTCACCTGGCCCTGTTCATGGGCCCGCTGGAGCGGATCTTCTGGCCGCAGGGCAACATCAAGGTGAATTCGTGCAGCTTTTCCAACTTCGACGATCTCATAACCCAGGAGCTCCGTCCCGATGTTCTCTTCGTCGAGTGCGCCGAGCCCGACGAATGGGGCTACATGAGCTTCGGACCGGGCGGCGCGTCTGTCAACCATTCAATACTCAAGACGGCGCGGGAGGTGGTGGTCCAGGTCAACAAGAAGGTACCGTACGTATTCGGCACGCACGCGCATATGCACGTGAGCCAGGCGACCTGCATCTGCGAGCAGGATCACGACATACCGATCCTGCCCAATATACCCATTACCGACGTGGAGAAAAAGATCGCATCGCACATTGTTGAGCGCATCCAGGACGGTTCGACGGTTCAGCTCGGCTTCGGGGCGATCGCCAACGCGGTGGGGTTCTTCCTGGACGGCAAGAAGGACCTGGGCGTCCATACCGAGATGATCACGGACTCGATGATGGACCTGGCCAAGAAAGGAGTCGTCAACGGGTCGAAAAAGGCCTTCTATCCGGGCAAGATGACCTTCGGGTTCGGTGTCGGGTCCAAGGAGCTTTACGAGTTCATGCACCGGAACCCGATGATCGAATCGATGCCGATCCATATGGTCAACGACATCAGCAACATCGCCATGAACGACAACTTCATATCGATTAACAACGCGCTCACGGTCGACCTGACCGGGCAGGTCTGCTCCGAGTCGATTGGCTTCAATATGTTCAGCTCCACCGGGGGCCAGCTCGACTTTGTGCGGGGGGCACGCCGCTCGAAGGGCGGGATGTCCTTCATCGCGCTCAATTCGATGTCGATGAGCAAGCAGGGGCCTATCAACCGCATCGTGGCGACGCTTCCGCCGGGTACCGTGGTCACCACCCCGCGCTCCGATGTGCAGTACGTGGTCACGGAGTACGGGATCGCGGACCTCTGGCTCAAGAGCATCGAGGACCGCGTACGGGCCATGATCTCCATTGCGCACCCGGACTTCCGCGAGGAGCTGGAAAAGAGCGCGTTCGAGGCGGGCCTCCTGGGTAAATAACAGGAGGAAGCGGTCTTACCTGAAGCTCCGGAACGCGAACCCCGCTGCCAGCAGGCCGAATGCAATGATCTCCGCGAGGATCAGGGCCGTCATGAACAGATCCCGGCCCGCCTCGCCGCCGGTTGCCGGCGGTGAGGCGAACTGGGTCTCGTTCAGGCCTTTGATCCCGTTTGCGATATAGCTTGCCATCGTTATCGTGAAAAAGGTCATGAGCGTCACCGTTATGGTCATGTTCAGCCAGCCGGGGTACGGGCTCTGCCCGAGCAGGATGGAAACCAGGAGCGCGGCGAAGCTGTAGGTGAACGAGCTCCGGTGCGCCACGTTCACATAGAACGGCGCCGTCCGCTCCTTGCTTTTCCTGATACAGCGGTACTTCCAGACTCCCGTGACAAGCCCGGTCATGAAATAGACCGAGCTGAAAAGGAGCGCGATTTTCATCGATAGGTTCATTTTTGCCTCCCGAGAATAATAATGGTCCGGCCGGTCATCCGGTACGTACCTGCTACTGGTGGCTGAGCCTCAGGCCGATGATCCCGGCCACCACAAGTCCGGCCGAGATTATCCTGAAAAAAGTGGCCGGGTCCCTGAAAAAGATGATGCCCATCGTGAAGGCGCCGACCGCGCCTATTCCCGTCCACACGGCATACGCGGTCCCGATCGGGATCGCGCGCTGCGCGAGGTACAGGAACAGGCCGCTGGCGGCCATGCAGAGCACCGAAAATGCCACCCAGAGAACCCGGGAACCCGAAATCTGTGCCATTTTAAAGCCAAGCGGCCAGCCGATTTCCATAATGCCGGCCAGCACCAGGTATATCCATGACATGATTGTGCTCCTGAAAGATTATCGGTCCGGGCGGGACCCTCCGGTCCGGACACAGCGACATCATACCGCACGGCTCCTGTCAAGGGGCTTTTGGAATTGCCTGGCCTTCCCTGCAAAAAGTGATTGCGCGGCTATCTCCCCCGTGGTATGCCATGCAGAAGCTGAGAATTATCACAGGAGGCGCGTATGCTGAACAACCCGGAAGCGACCCAACAAGCCCTGCAGATTCTGCGCAGCGGCACACCCTTTCAATGGTACGTCATACCGATGCTGGCGTTCGTGATCTACGTTTATTTCAACGAGATCTCCAAAAAGAACTGGAAGGCCGTGGCTGCCGGACTCTCCCTCTACATGGTGCACTGGTTCTACGAGATACTGAACGCCCTGATACAGCATTTTTCCGGCCACGCGCTCTGGACCGTGCCCACGGGTACCGCGTTCCTCCTCCTCGTCGGCGTCGGCGTCGAGCTGAGCCTGATGTTTTCCATATCGGGCCTGATCTTCAGCAAGATATTGCCCGCGGACCCGAAGATGAAGATACTCGGCGTCAACAACCGGCTCTTCATAGCGGTGATGAACGCGGCTTTCTTCTCGATCTTCGAGATTTTCCTGGCGCGCACGCCCGCGTTCGTGTGGGTCTACTCCTGGTGGGGTTCGTTCCCGGTCTTCATCACGGTCTATATTCCCTTCTGGGTCGTGTCGATGTACAGTTATGACTGGAGCCCCCGGACGCAGAAAATCGTTATCGGATCGCTCTTCGGGGTGAACGCGGTCATGCTCATCGTGTTCGCTGGAATTCTGGGCTGGATCTGATGGTCCCCCGGTAACCGTCCGGCAGGGCCGGCGGGGTGTATTTTTCAGCAGTTTGCCGGGGACAATGCAAGGCTTTATATATTTGCTTCTTTAAACCGGCTCTAAACCGGCTCTGAAAAACTCCAGGGATGAAGTTTTCCAGGAAGCTTTTAATGGTTTTCTAATTCGATAGTACAGGGGATACTGATATGAAAACAAAGAGCGCACATAAAGAAAAACCCGCAAAAAAGAAAGCGATAAAACAGCCTGCGGGGGCAGTGATGCCTGAAAAGACGGCCGGGCAGGGCCTGAGCCTCAAGCACAAGATCCTGATGATCGCCGTCCCCTCAGTCATTCTCGCCGTCGGCATATTCATCACCATACTGCTGTACACCGAGAAGGTGATGGTCCAGCTGCCGGTCCTGTACCAGAAGGACGCGCGTATCACCTTCATCATCGGCAACGCCTGGTTCCGTACTTCCGGATATGCTGAATGGGAGCAGGCGATCGTCGGTCAGGCGCTGAAACCCGGGTACGAGGTGAAAACCGATGCGGACTCCCAGATGGATATACGGTTCCATGATGAGATGGCGGTCCGCGTGTCGGACAACTCGACCCTCAGGATCGACGCCCTGACCGTGCGGAACCTGGGCCTGTATATCGACAGGGGCTCCCTGTACGGGAGGTTCGAGAAGCTGTTCAAGAACTACGGCATCTCGGTGAAGACGCCGACCACCATTGCGGGCATCCGCGGCACGGAGCTCGGGTTCGAGATCACGGAAGACCTGAAGGACGGGAAAAAGAAGCCCGCACCTCAAACCGAATCCGGACCCGCGGAAGAGCCGAAACAGATGACCACCGTGTATTCCCTTTCCGGGATTACCGAGCTGTACAACCCCCGGTTCGGGGACGAGAAGGTCCTCCTTTCATACCAGAACAAGATAGCCGTCAGGGAAAGCGGCCCGCCCTCGAACCCTGAAAAGCTCACCGAAGACGAGCTCCAGAGGATACGTTCCAAGCTCAACTCGATACATACGCAGGAAGTCCTGTTTATCTCGGATAAGATCAACTTTGAAGTGAACAGCGCGACCATCCTTCCCTCGTCACACGAAGAGCTTGAGAAAATCGTGAAGATCCTCAGGGAAAAGGACGCCCGGATCAGGATCGAGGGCCACACCGACAGCCAGGGGACCGCGCCCTTCAACCAGACGCTTTCGGTGCAGCGGGCCCTGTCGATCAGGAAATACCTTGTGCAGAAAGGGATCGATGCCGAAAACCTTGCCGTCGCAGGATACGGCTCGAGCAAGCCGGTGGCCACCAATGCGACGGAAAAGGGGAGGGCGCTCAACCGGCGGGTCGAGTTCATCGTGATCGAGTAGATCAGGCGCCGGGGAGCACCAAAAAAAAATTGACACTGCCCGCCGCGTTTCACTATGTTGTACATAAACGGAAATTGGTTCCGGCAACAACATTGACGCGGGGCGGTGCAGCCTCCAGATAATTTCGGGAGAACGTGACATGGTAACGAAAAACGGTCTTAAGCTTGCCGACGTGATCAAGAAAGCGATTGAAGATCACATGGTGACAAACGCGGAATATGAGGAGATTTACAATATCGCGCTCGAGGACGGAAGGATCGACAACCTGGAAAAAGCCCTCCTCGCCGAGTTCAAGAACATGATCGCCGATAAGACGATCAAGCGGGTACCGTAACGGATGCATCCGCCATGGCCGGTGCAGCGTGCCGGCCGTGGCACAGTATTCCCTGGCAGGGTGGGGTGGGTCGTTATCCGGCATGCTGCATGTCCCCGTTTGAAACGGTCCCCATATTTTTGTGCCGCCTAACAGTTCATCCCGAATAAAGCTGTCACCTCAACACTATACGTAAAGAAGAACCGCATGGAATCCTCGTATCTACAATTTCTCGCAGGGGCGATGGTTATCTCCCTCTCCGGCGTGATGGCGCCGGGGCCGCTTGTCGCGGTCACGGTGGGCAAGGGGAGCGATAATCCCCACGCGGGCGCACTGGTCGCGCTGGGCCACGGGATCGTCGAGCTCCCCCTGATGATAGCCATTTTTTTCGGGTTCGGCTACCTCTTCGGCCTCCCCTACGTGAGGCAGGCTATCGGCATCGCCGGAGGCTGCTTTCTCCTTTTCATGGCGGCGGGCATGTTCAGGGGCCTCAGGAGCGGCGCAGTCGCGGGTTCCTCCGACAGCAGATCGCCGGTCGCGGCAGGCGTGGTCCTCACCGCGGCCAATCCCTATTTCATCATATGGTGGGCCACGATCGGCGCGGCGATGGCGATGCAGGCTGCCGGCTTCGGTGCTGCGGGCTTTGTCGTGTTCATGCTGGCGCACTGGGCCTGCGACCTGGGATGGAGCTGGTTCCTGTCCGCCCTTTCCTTCAAGGGGGGGCGCTTCTTCGGCAGGGCGTTCCAGAAAGCGGTCTTCGCGGCAAGCGGCGCCGCGCTCCTCTTCTTCGGCGGCAAATTCATAATCGACGCGGCCAGGAGCCTCCTGTAAGCCCGGTCATCTGTCTCCCCGCATTACCGCCACTCTATTATCGGCTCGTTCCTCTTCGGGATGCGGTGATACGCATATTTCGGATACCCGATCATCATGGACCCGTAGGGCTCATGGTTCTCAGGGAGGTCCAGTGCCTTCGCCATGGGCGGCCAGTACGTCGCCGCTGCGTTGAAGTATCCCGCCCAGCAGGCGCCGAGCCCCAGGACCGGGGCGGCCAGCTCCAGCTGTGTCATCGCGATGGTACAGGAGATCCGCGCGTTGGGGTCGGGCTTCGATCCGTACGCGATGACCAGGTGCGGCGCGCCCCTGCAGATGACGTCGATTCCCTCATCGTGCCGCCTGACAACGCGCTCCGGGTGGAGGCGTGCGAGCACTGCGGGCATCTCCCTGATCATGTACCTGAGCCAGTCGACCGTCATGCCGGACAGCCGCGAGAGCTCCTCACGGTCATTGATGACCATCCATCGGACATGCTGGCCGTTGTGCCCGGTCGGTGCGTGACCGGCAATGGAAATCAGCTTCCCCAGCGTCTCCCGGTCAACAGGCTTGGTGCGGTAGCTCCGGATGGAGCGGCGGCCCTTGAAGAGCTGCACGGCCTGGTCTTCACTGACGGCAAGCTCTTTCCGGAGAGGCGGGCAGTCGTTCGGGCTGCAGCTCCGGTGAGTAAGGGCGGCGTGGGGGCAGACCGCAACGCAGTGGCCGCACCCGATGCAGAGCTCTTCCGCGTCGTCCGTCTGTCGCGGGAAAGCGGAGGGCCCCTCCTGCACGATTATCGAAAGGGGGCATTCGGCAGCGCAAACGCCGTCCTTTTTGCATTTCATTTCGTCGATCGTGATGAGGCGCATAATTCACTCCCGCGGAAGTATTTCTTCCTGTATGTAGATTTCACGTGTCATGCTCTATCCATTCAAGATGACGGGATTGCCGGACATGCTTGCCGCCGCCCGGCCGGCGTCTACCCGCCGGGGTGAAGCCGGTTCACCCTCCGGCGCCGCAGGGGCCGGCATACGGATTGTGGTCATATTGCAAATAAAGTCAAGGGATTTTGAGGGTGGCGCGGTGTCCCGGCACCCGCGTACATCGCAAAGCAGCGCGGGACAAATAATTTTCTTGCATATTTTAAGCGTTGTTTTGAATATATCTTTAAACTGCTCGGCTTGCATGTTCCGGGGGGAATAATCAGGATACAATGTCAATAGTTGATCTCATTATCATATTCGCGTGCGGGCTTTCCCTCGTGATGGCGCTGGGGCTTGTCGTGCGCCCGATATACTTCAGAAACATGGTGCTGGCCGTCATCCTGGCCCTGATGGGTTACCTGACGTTTTCGATGTACCTGCTCCATTCGCAGAAAGTGTACGAATACCCGATCCTTCTCTTCTTCCAGGTGCCCGTGGTTCTCTGCCTGGGGCCGCTCCTCTATTTTTACGTACTGAGCGTCACCGGCGACATGGAGCGGTTGAGAAAGCGCGACATCCTGCATTTCATTCCACTGCTTGCTGCCAGCATGTACCTGATACCTTATTTTCTCTATTCGCCCAACGCGCAGAGGGAAATCATCTATGAGATGATAAACAAGGGCGGGTACGTCATGCTCCGCAGCGTGTATACGGCCAGCATGTTCATCCCGGTCATCTATATTGCGGCGCCGCTCATACGGATCGTCCTGCAGCTGAAAAAAGGAAACGCGGCGGAACATAAAATAGTGCTCCTGTTGTCGTCGCTCGTCATATGGGTCATTACCGGCATCGTTGGCATAGGCTTTACCATCGTCCTTTCGCTTCCGGCATTGAAGATGATCAATCTCTTCATCAGCCTGGTGATACTCTGCTTCTATCTTCTCAGCCAGCGGTATCCTTACCTGGTCCAGTACGGGACCATCCATGTCGGCGGCGAATCCTACTCAAAATCATATCTTAACGGCCTGGACCTTGAAAGCTTGGGCAAGCAGCTGACGGCGATGATGGAGCAGGAAAAGATCTATTGTGATGAGGAACTCAGCCTGCCCCGGCTCAGCGACTCCCTGGGTGTGACACCGCACCAGCTCTCGCAGTTCCTCAACCAGCACTATAACAAGAATTACAATAATTTCATTAACAGCTATCGTATCGGGGACGCCCAGAAGCTCCTGGTCGATGAGCCGGACCGCAACACGCTGTCCATAGCCCTGGCAGTTGGCTTTAATTCATATTCGGCCTTTCATTCGGCCTTCAGGAAGGTCACCGGCATATCGCCAGCTGAATACCGTAAAAGAAACGCAAAATAGTCTGCCCGAAACCCGGCCGCGCCAGCGGCAGGGGTCACTATCCGACTTACTGATTTATAAATCCGCAACGATTAATTCTTCCTTTCTTATAAACATACGAGACTGGCCTGTCCATATATGCTAGGTTCATTACCAGAACAAGCCTTAGTAAGCTGTATATTTTAGGCAAATCCTCCTAAAATATGTTTAATCACTTTATCCAGCTTAATTGCTGAACCCAAATTTCAGCAATCTTTTTAAGGTAATACTTCGTATCGGGCTGACGCAACGTCAGCCCTCTTTTTTTCCCATCAATCCGGGATTTCCCCGACGCGCTCAATTCCAGGCAATCTCATTCACTTTCTGAAAATTGAATTGCATTTATTTTATATTAAATTCTAAATAATAAAGGCTGAAAATGACCCGAAATCGTCCCCGGCGCGGGTGTGCCCTTGAAAATTAAATATAAACTGATCATTATCTTCATCTTTATTATCCTCATAGCCACTCTCCCCCTTTCTTTATTTATCCTGGACCAGCAGGAAAAACAAAAGATTCTGATCATCACCCACCAGGGTGAAATCAACAGCCGTATCCTGGCAAGGACGACCCTGAATATTCTTCTTATGAATGGAGGGGATATCACCAGCTCAATGGTGGACGCAAAGGATATGCTTTCCATTCTCAAGCCCCTGACCCGGGACGGGCTCATTTATGCGGACGCAATTCTCGTTTCAACCCGCGAGCAGTATAATGGCCTCATCCTGGCCAGCTACATCAACCGGAAATTAATGACCCGCAGTGTTGACACCGGCAGGCTCGGCGCCCGTGAAGTCGAGGACATGAAAAACCGCGCAGGATATAAAGAGGGCCCCTTTGCCGGCGTTGATGATATCTGTTATGAGTTCGTTTCGACCGGCTCGCTTCCCGGACAGAAGCCGGTTTGCATCGGAAGGCTGGTTTTTTCCCGGTCCGTGGTACTGGCCCCGATAAAACAGCTGCGGGACGTGATCATTGCTTCTATCATCGCGGCGATCATACTGGTAAGCCTGCTGGGGCTGATAATCAGCAACATGCTTGCGCGGCCCATCGGGGAGCTCATTTCCGGCGTCGAGAGAATCGGCGGCGGCGACATGAATCACCGGATACCCGTGAAGTCGAGGGACGAGCTGGGAATTCTCGCCACCACGTTCAACCACCTGGTACGCATCGTCAGTCTCGAGATCGAGGAGCTCAGGGTGGCCAACAGGGAGCTTGCGCGCCTAGATCAGATCAAGGATGAGTTCCTGGCCAACATGTCCCACGAGCTGAGGACCCCGCTCTTCGGCATCATCGGCATCGCCGAATCGCTCCTCGGCGGCGCGGCCGGCCCCGTGAACAGGGAAACCCTCCATGACCTCTCACTGATAATCTCCAGCGGCCGGCGGCTGTCGGGGCTGGTAAACGACATCCTCGATTTTTCAAAACTGAAGCACCATGACATCATTCTCAACATTGCGCCGGTGAACCTTTATTCGCTGGTCCAGCTGGTGAAGGCGATCATGCAGCCGATGGTCGAGCGGAAATCCCTGGAAATTATTAACATGCTCGATCCCGACGACGCCCTGGTCAGGGGTGACGAGAACCGTCTCCAGCAGATTTTACTGAACCTCCTGGGGAACGCGGTGAAGTTCACGGATGCGGGCACCATTACCATCACGGGCGTCCGTGACGGTACGAGCGGCACTATCACTGTCACCGTGGCTGATACCGGGATCGGAATACCGGCGAACAAGCACGGCAGCATTTTCGAGACATTCGAACAGGCTGACAGTTCGGTATCGCGGGTGTACGGGGGGACCGGGCTGGGGCTGGCGATCACGAAACAGCTGGTAGAGCTTCACGGCGGTACGATATGGGTCGAGTCCGAGCCCGGGGCAGGCTCCAGGTTTTCGTTCACCCTGCCGGCGGCCGATGCAGCCGGCGCGCCGCCGGAAAGGGCCCGCGGCCCGGAACAGCTCTTCGCGGACATCGCGGATTCGACCGGCGGCACTTTCGAGAAGATGCGGCCCGTAGATCCGGCGCGGTCCGGCCCCGCCGCCGGCAGAAGGATACTCGTGGTTGATGACGAGCCCGTCAATCTCCAGGTCATGATTAATTATCTCTCGCTCGACGGATACGAGGTGGTAGCCGCCGGGACCGGTCCCGAGGCCCTCGAAAAGCTCAGGCGCTTCCCGGTGGACCTTGTCATTCTCGACGTGATGCTCCCCCGCATGTCAGGGTACGAGGTGTGCCGCGTAATACGGCAGAGCCACACGCTCTACGATCTTCCTATATTGATGCTTACGGCGCGGAGCAAGCCGGGCGATATCATCACCGGGCTTGAGGCCGGCGCGAATGATTACCTGTCCAAGCCGGTAGACCGCAAGGAACTCCTGGCGCGGGTGAGCGGGCTTATCTCCCTCAGGACTACGGCGCGTCTGAACCATGAGCTCTCACTTATCAAGCGTGATATCCAGATCGCCCATGAGATACAGAACTCGATACTGCCCCGGGATATCCCGGAGATTGACGGGATGTCCCTGTCGATCCGATACGAGCCGATGACCGAGCTGGGGGGCGACTTCTACGACGTGCGAATGGTCGGGCCCGACATGGTGGGCGTGTTGCTGGCCGACGTGTCGGGCCATGGCATTCCCGCCGCCTTTATCTGCGCCATGCTCAAGGTCGCCTATTCGTTCCACGGCGAGGCCGCAGGCGACCCGTCGGCCCTTATGAAAAACATCAGCCGCACCATGATCAGCTATGTCGGCGGCCAGTTCATCACCGCCTGCTATGCCTGCATAGACCTTTCGAGAAACACGTTCAGGCATGCCAGCGCCGGGCACTGGCCGCCTCTCATCTGGCGCGAAAGCGAGCAGAGGATGATCGCCGACTCGGAGAACCGCATGCCCATCGGATGGTCCGTCGAGCCGGAATATCCGACGGTCGAGGCGAAGATTGTTCCCGGCGATCGCATCGTACTGTATACGGACGGAGCCATAGAGGCACGGAATAAGGAGGGCTTGATGTTCGGCGAGGAGCGGTTCCATGAGCTCATACGCTCGTCCCCGGCGGGCGATCCCCGGGGACTGACCGACCGGGTCATGGAAAAGGTAAGGGGGTGGACATCAGGCAAACCGGACGGCGGTCTGGGCGATGACGTGACCCTTATCGTGCTTGATTTTATCGGGAAACCATAAAAAATTGTTGAAAATTGTTTTTCACGATGCCAGGTTTTGAAGGCTCGAGAGGAGTGATTCCGTGGTATCCAGGATACTATACCTGACCAAGAGAAAAGATGAAACGATCGATTACAATTCGCTCGTTGTCGTGATCAGGGCCGTGGATATCATGGATATGGACGGCGTAGGCGACATGAGTTTGTTCATGAGAACCCTCATAACGGGAGGAGCGAAGAAAATCGCGGTAGATATGGAAAAGCTGACTTTCATTGACAGCTCTGGCATTGCCGTTCTCATCGAAGCCGCGAAAATGCTCCGCCAGAAAAGGGGCGACATCGTGCTGCTCAACGTGCCGTCCCGTATCAGGACTATTTTCAATCCCGTCAGGATGAATCGTTTCATCAGTTGTTTTGAAAGCGAAAGCGACGTGCGCAAGTATTTCGTCGTCACGTAGCGGGCAGGCCCTGCCGCTGCGGGGCGCGGGTGATCAATCGGGAGAGGTAAGCAATGAACATGGTTGTTGACATCATCAAGATTTCCCCCGTGTCGACTGAACGGATAGATTATTCCACCCTGGTCTTCAAGATCGTGCTGCCGCAGAAGCTCGATGTTGATAACGCGAAGGACCTGTGGTTTTACCTGAGCACCCTCATTACCGGCGGGGCGCTCAAGATTTATCTTGAAATGAACAAGCTTGAGTATATTGACAGTTCCGGTATCGGCGTCATCATCAACGCGGCGAAAATGGTCCGCCTGAAAAAAGGCGACATTGTTATCGCCAATATATCCGACGATATCAGGAACATATTCAAGGTTATAAACCTGGAAAATTTCATAAAGATATACGGTTCAGAGGTCGAGGCTGTAAATTCTTTCCGATATGTCACGTGACGGCAGGGTCGCGCCGGGGGAAGTAATGGGTGAGCGAATATTCACCGTTGACGCGTTCAGCGAGGGGCCATTTGCCGGGAACCCGGCGGGGGTGTGTATTCTCTCCGCGCAGCGGCCCGATACCTGGCTCCAGGGGGTCGCGGCGGAGATGAACCTCTCCGAAACAGCGTTTCTGCTGAAGCGGGGAACGATATGGTCCCTGCGATGGTTCACGCCCCGGACCGAGGTCGAGCTCTGCGGCCACGCGACCCTGGCGTCGGCCCATGTGCTCTGGGAAACGGGCGATCTGCCCGGCGAGGAGCGGGCAGCATTCGAGACGCTGAGCGGCATGCTGTACGCCGATCGCGAAAACGGGTGGATCCGCATGGATTTTCCGGTCGAACAGGCCGGGCCCGTGGATGACGGCGATCTTCTTGCCCGGGCCCTGGGGGCGCGTCCCGTGTACGCGGGAAAAAACAGGTTCGACTACCTGGTCGAGCTCGATTCCGAGGAAACGGTGCGCGTAATAGAGCCGGATCCCGCACGTCTCCGGAAGATCCCGGCACGCGGTTTTATCGTTACCGCCCGGTCTGCGTCGCCGGATTATGATTTCGTTTCACGTTTTTTCGCGCCTTCGGTCGGCGTCGACGAGGACCCGGTCACGGGATCGGCGCACTGCTGCCTGGGCCCGCACTGGGGCGAACGGCTCGGTAAAACGGAACTGACCGGGTTCCAGGCGTCGCGGCGCGGCGGCGTGGTCCGTGTCGTGCTTAACGGGGAGCGCATCCTGCTGGGCGGAAAGGCGGTAAGCATTCTGAAAGGGGAGGTCGTCATCTGACGGGGCCATGAGTGACAGCGACCGGACAAAAGAAGATCGGATAGAGGAGCTGAACAGGCTCCGCGCCGCGGTAGGTCAGGGCAGAATGCACGGTGCGCCCGCTGCCAGGGGCGGGTTCGTGGAATCGGGGGGCGCAGAGGAATGGCAGATCATGATGGACATGCTCGGCGATTTCCTGTTCGTCTTCGATACCCGCGGCTATATCATCAAGAGCAATCCGTATGCCTCCAGCAAGCTCGGCTATTCCTCCGACGATCTCCGCGCCATGAATATCTTCGACCTCTATCCACCGGACCGGAGGACGGAGGCCGAGGAGACCTATTCGCAGATCATGGCGGGCGATAAATTTCTGTGCGAGATTCCCCTCCGCGCCGGTAACGGGTCGCTCATCGCCGTGGAGACGAAGGTGTCGCCCGGGAAGTGGCGCGGTGAGAACGTCATTTTCAGCATCTCTCGCGACGTGTCCGCGGGCAAGGCGGTAGAGTACGAGCTCCGCCTCGCCTATGATAAGATGAAAACTATAGTAAACTCGGCGCCCGCGTACATCTGGAGCGGAATTAACGATCCTGGCGGGAAGTTTTCCTTTATATTCCAGTCACCGGCGCTCCTTGATGTTGCCGGCAGGCCGCCCGGGTTTTTTCAGCAGGGCCTGGACATATGGTTCGGTATCGTCCACGCGGAAGACCGGGAGCGCGTGTCTTCGCTCTACCGGACACTCATGTCCGGCGGATCCGAGAAGGAAGACGTTAACTACCGCATTATTCATTCGGACGGCGGGGTCCGGTGGGTGCGCGATATCGTTCTGGCCAGGGTGTTGGGAGACGGGAAGGTCCGCCTCGACGGGATCATCATGGACATCACGGAGCGCCGCATGGCGCTGCAGGCGCTGGGGCAGTCGGAGAGCAGACTCGAGGGAATTCTCTCCTCCATGGCTGACATCGTCTTCGCCTTCGATACCGAAACCCGCTTCGTCTTTTACCATACCCCGGACCCGGGAGGGCTCTACCTGAGTCCCGAACGGTTCATAGGCAGAAAAGTCGGAGAGGTCATGCCGGCCGATATCACCGCACAGTTCAACGATGCGTTCAGGAGGGCGGCGACCGGCTCCACGGCTGAATACGGGTACGGGCTTGAATTTGGCGGGACGACAAAATATTTTTCCGCAAAGCTTTCCCCGATCATGAGGGAGGGCATATTTGACGGCGTGGTCGCCGTTGTTCGGGACATCACGGAGCAGCGAATGTACAACGAAACGCTGATGGCATCGGAGCGCCGCTACCGGGAACTTTTCAATAACATCCATGACGGTTCGACCCTGATAGACATGGAGGGGCGGATTATTGATTTCAACCAGCCCTTCGAAAGCCTCCTCGGCTATTCTCGCGAAGAGTTGCTCCGCATGACAGCCTGGGACATTACACCCGAAAAATGGCATGAAGTCGATAAAACGATTATCAGGGAGCAGATCTTAACGAGAGGCTTTTCCGACATATACCGGAAAGAATATAAGAAAAAGGACGGGACCATAATACCGGTGGAAGTCCAGCGATGCCTGATCCGCGATCATGCCGGCAATCCCGAGGGGATGTGGGTCATAGTCCGCGCAGCCGTTCCCCGCTGAACTCCTGCCGTTTTGATAATTTTTATTGTTGACAATATCCAGTCATTTTTAATATGAAGAATTCCTGTACCGGAGATTGACGGTACCGAGCCCAGGTGGTGGAATTTGGTAGACACGCATGGTTGAGGGCCATGTGGGAGAAATCCTGTGCGGGTTCAAGTCCCGCCCTGGGCAGAGCGAACAAGAGCCCCGTACCGGGGCTTTTTGGATTTTACCTGCTGTGGGGCAGGGTGCCGGCCATACACCGTGCATGACAGCTTTTTAAAATAAAAAGGGGACAATCCATGGCGGTAGAACAAACCCTCGTACTCATTAAGCCCGACGGGCTGGTCAAGTCTTTGACGGGTAATATCCTTTCCCGGCTCTCCGAAACGAAATTGACCATCATCGGATCCAAGGTGGTCAAGGTTACCGAGCAGCTCGCCCGGGAACACTACAAGCATCTTCAAGACAAGCCGTTTTTCGGCGAGCTGGTTGAGTATATCATGGGCGACGTGCACAATACCCACCGGGTCATGGCGCTGATCTACCAGGGAGAGGACGCCATCGCGAAGGTCCGCGAGATCGTCGGCGACACCAACCCCGAAAAGGCAAACCCGGTTTCGATACGGGGCGCATACGGCCGTATTACCACGACCGGGGTTTTCGAAAACGTGGTGCATGCCTCCTCAAGCACGGAGGACGCGGAGCATGAGATCAAGCTCTGGTTCAAACCCTCCGAGGTCGTCGGTGATATTTACCCCACAAAGGATGTGGTAAAGGAAAAAGTCCACGAGAAGGAATGGGCGTAAACCGCCTTTAACGCAAAAACCAATCGTACGGCAAAGGGATACCGGTCATGAGAATCATCCTCCTGGGAGCGCCCGGTGCGGGCAAGGGAACGGTCGCGGAGCTGCTCACCGCACGGTACGGCATACGCCAGATATCGACGGGAGACATACTCCGCAGCGCGGTCGCGGCCGGTACCGGTCCCGGCCTGGAAGCGGCCGGATTCATGAAGCGGGGAGATCTTGTTCCCGACGAGCTCATCCTGGCGATCATGGAAAAACGGCTCCAGGAAGAGGACTGCCGCACCGGCTTCATACTCGACGGGTTCCCCCGAACCATCGGACAGGCAGAGTCGCTGAAAAAGATGCTGGCCGCTCTCTCCATGAATATCGACGCGGTGGTCAACCTGGAAGTCCCGGAGGACGTCATCATCCGGCGGCTCACCTCGCGGCGGACCTGCTCGAACAGGGATTGCCAGGCGATCTACAACATCTACACGAAGCCCTCGAAGAAGGAAGGCGTGTGCGACAAGTGCGGCAGCCCGACGGTCCAGCGCGACGACGAGACCGAGGAGGCGATCAGGCAGCGGCTCGTGACCTACGCGGAAAAGACCGCGCCCCTGATCGATTATTACCGGAACGATCCCGCGTTCATGTCGGTGCCGTCGCTCAAGCCCGAGCCGGTGATCGAGGCCATTGCTGCGCGAGTCGGGCAATAACGTTAGATTATTACTCCGTGTCATCTCCGCGGAAGCGGGGATCCATACAGCATCTCAATTATTCTTTGAATATACTGATTGAATTTAATCCTGTTTGTCATTGCGAGGAGTCCCGATGCAATCGGGACGACGAAGCAATCTTCAATCTCTCATTACGAATAAGTATAATTTGATATCTCTGTATGCTCTGAAAGAGTAAAAAAATTACTGGTGCTGGGGAATCATTTCTTGATCTTTTCAATAAAGGCGATGTAATTTTTTGCATCTTTATATGTAGCATCATATGTATGTTTGCGGTAATTTCTGCTTAAATAAATCAAATTTTGTTTTTTATCAAGACAACAGAATAAACATAGTGTTTTATTGTCTTTAAAGATAATTTTAAAATCGATATAGGAACAATCGCCGCCACGTTCTGGACGAGGAAGGTTTTTATTGTAATCTGTTGAGGTTAATTCAGAAATAATAGCGATGATTTCATTTGAATTAATAAGACCTTTATTGTTGCAATCTAAATCTGAATAATATAATTCTTTAATATTATGCGGGTAAATTTTAAACACATAATTAATATTGAAGCCTCCTCCCGGTTATGGCTCAGGCGGCACAATGGGCCTTGTCTGAACACATATGGGATATCAAATCCAAGAATTCAATACAAAAACCACTGTACGGTGGCTTATTATTAATTCTATTGGCCAATCGTTTCCCATTGCAACTTATCCCGGGCCTGCCGATGGGCTGGAATTACAATTACAATGGATTAAGCCTAAGTAATTTACTGGTCATGTTGCAGTAAATGCGCGATGGTTTATACTGTTAAACTGGTAAAAAACTATCCATTGAATCATCTCTTCCTTTATTGCAACACATATTGCAATCTGTCATAATTATGCGTAAAAAATACTTTACAAATAACGTCATTTCTCAATAAGAGTTATCTGGATGGTGCAACGGACGATCGCGCGGGCGCGCGGGCCGCAGCATAATCCCGAGGAGAGGTGCCCGAGAGGTCGAAGGGGACGGTCTCGAAAATCGTTGTGGGCTTTGCTCACCGAGGGTTCGAATCCCTCCCTCTCCGCTGTAAATGACGCCCGTCGGCCGGAAGCCGCCGGACGGAATAGCATATATCAGGAAAGGTGCCCGAGAGGCCGAAGGGGCACGATTGGAAATCGTGTGTAGCGTAAGTTACCGAGGGTTCGAATCCCTCCCTTTCCGAAGCGGTCCTACTTCATCATAGGGAAACAACTACACATGTCCTACCAGGTCACTGCCAGGAAATGGCGTCCCCAGAAATTTGAAGAAGTGGTGTACCAGGACCATGTATCCAAGACGCTGAAGAACAGCATCGAGAAGGGACGCGTGTCCCATGCGTATCTTTTTTCCGGCCCGCGCGGCACCGGGAAGACGACCATGGCCCGCATCCTCGCGAAGGCCCTCAACTGCGAGACGGGGCCCACGCCAAGCCCCTGCGGCGAATGCGACAACTGCCGCGAGATCCGTAACAGCATGTCCTTCGACGTGATCGAGATCGACGGCGCGTCAAACCGCGGCGTCAACGATATCCGCGAGCTCCGGGAAAACGTCAACTTCGCCCCGGTAAAGGCGAAGTACAAGATCTACATTATCGATGAAGTCCACATGCTCACCAAGGAGGCATTCAACGCCCTCCTCAAAACGCTGGAAGAGCCGCCGCCCCATGTCGTGTTCATCTTCGCCACGACGGAGGCGCACCAGGTTCCGGACACGATCCTCTCGCGCTGCCAGAAATATTTTTTCAAGAAGATCCCAGTGGATCCGATTGTCCGCCAGCTGAAGAACATTATCCAGCACGAAGGGTACCGCGTTTCGGACCGGGCGCTCTTCCCGATCGCCCGGGCGGCGGAGGGATCGATGCGCGACGCCCAGTCCCTGATGGACCAGGTCATCTCCTTCTCGGATTCGCGCAAGGGCGGCGACACCGAGATCAGCGAGATGGACGCGCTCTCGATACTCGGCATCGTGCCGGTTGAAAGCTACGCGGTCCTCCTGGGCTCCATCGCGGCGGCGGACACCGCGGCCGTGATGGCGGAGGTTCACCGGATCTCCATCATGGGCGCGGACATCCCCCGGTACGTGAACGGGCTGCTCGACATGATACGTACCATCCGCCTCATGCGCAACGGCGTGTCCCTCAACGAGCTGCTTGGCCTGTCGGACCAGGAGATCTCGATGGTGAATGACGCGGCATCGCGGTTTTTCGACGAAGAGCTGTCCCTGATGTTCCGCATCGCGGACGAGCTCCAGTCGGATCTGAAATATTCCAATAACGAGCGGATCAATCTCGAGATGGCCCTGCTGGACATGGTTGCCGTGAAGACGGCGCCGTCGATCTCTTCTATCATCAGCCGGCTCGACGGGGCCGCGCCGGCGGGCGGGGCGGCCGCGGGAGGCCGTACGGGAACACAGGCACCGGCGCCTCCCCGATCGCCCGTGCCGGGGCCGGCTTCCCGTCAGGCTTCAGCCGGAAAGCCGGCTTCCGTTCAGCGTGGCGGCGGTCCGGCGGCGCAGCAGCAGCCCCCGGAAGCCGGAGCGGGTGCGCGTCCGTCGCCGTCGCCCGAAAAAATATTCCGTCAGTGGGAAGAGTTCCTCAAATCGATAAAGGACACGAAGCAGTACCTGCACTGCGTGCTCCAGCCGTCATCGGTGCGGCTCGAAGGCGAAACGCTGTACATAACCTACCCGGGAGGAGCGGACCATGCGTACTATTCGCGCATCCTGGAAAAAGACAACCTGGAGCTCATCAAACGCGAGATGTCGTCCCTCTACGGCAGTACCCTGCGTATAGCGGTGGGCGGCCCCGGGCCCGTGGCGGGACCGGGGGCGGCAGCGGGGAGCGCGCGTCAGCCGGTGAAGGGTGCGAACGCTCCCGACAGCGAGGAGCATATCCCGCTTCCGGAGGCAGAGATGCTGAAAAACCCGGGTGCGAATGAATTCGAGCCGGCGAACCCGGCGGTTGAAAAGATACGGAATGCCTTTCACGGCCAGATAATTGACAAAGGAGAAAAGTGATGTTGAAGGGGCTGGGCGAGCTGGGCAATTTGATGAAGCTCCAGAAGGATTTCAAGAATGCGCAGAAAAAGATAACCGGTGCGACGCGGGAAGGGACGAGCCCCGAGGGTTTGGTAAAGGCCGTCGTGAGCGGCGATTACCGTCTCGTGTCGCTGTCCATAGACCCGAGTTTCCAGAAAAGCGCCTCGCCGCGCGACCTCGAGAAAGCGGTGCTGGCGGCGGTGAACGGGGCCGTCGCGGAGCTGAAGGACTTCTCCGTCTCGGAGATGGGCAAGCTCACCGGCGGGCTCAATATTCCCGGGCTCGGCGACTTTCTCAAATAGGGACCGGCGATGAAGTCCTCCTCATACCTGGACACCATGATACGTAAGTTCGCGAAGCTGCCCGGCATCGGGCCAAAGAGCGCGTCGCGGATCGCCTTCCATATACTGGGAATGCCGCGGGAGGACGTAGAAGGCCTGGCGCGTGCCATGGTCGAGATGAAACTGAACATCTTTACCTGCCGTCTGTGCGGCGGCATATCCGACGGCGAGATCTGTTCCATCTGCCTGGACGGGGGACGGGACCGCAGCGTGGTCTGCGCCGTGGAAGATGCCAAGGACGCGATCACCATCGAGGGGACCGGCGAGTACAGCGGCCTGTATCATGTCACCGGCGGGCTCATATCGCCGCTGGACGGAATCGGGCCCGATGATCTGAACATCGTGCCGCTCGTCGAGAAGTGCAGGGACGGCGGGGTCCGCGAGGTGATACTGGCGCTCAACCCCTCGGTCGAGGGCGACGCGACCGCGCTCTATATCGCGCGGCTCCTCAACCCGTTCGGGATCATGGTGACGCGGATTGCGCACGGTCTGCCCGTCGGGGCGGACCTCGAGTTCGCGGATAACGCGACCATCATCAGGTCGATAGAAGGGAGGGTGAAGATGTAGCGCGGGCTACGCGCCCTGTTTCTGGTCTACATAGCGGGCTATCAGCTCGTTCCTCTGCGGGTCCGGGTCGGTAAACTGGCACCCGTACCGCCATCTCGTCATGAGCTTCTTCGCGAACCGTACCGCAAGCCTGTCTTTCCGCATATGCGGCCCGATTTTATACAGGATGCTTACCACCGCGTCTTCCAGCCCGGGCTGCTCGCTTTCAAAGGCCACTCCGCCGAGCGAGATGTTGTTGAACCAGCATTCCGCGGTTGCCCTGTTGACATTGCTGTCGACTATGAAGTACGATGGCTGGTAAAAATCCGCGCGCGGATATGTACGATTGTTCTTTGATGATTTCTTGCCGAATATCATATGATCCCCCCGGTCCTATGATTGTCTCGCGTTACACCTGCTGTGGGACAGCATAATAGCCGCTGTGCGTACACTCTGCGGGGATACCAAAAAAAATTGCAATCAAAAAGCGGTTATTTTTTCTTTTTTCCTTCAATACTGATTACGATGGGTATGCCCTTGAGATCCAGCTCTTTTTGCAGGGATTTTTCGAAATAACGGACTATATCCTTCCTGAAATGTGCCGGGTTATTGACAAAAAGCTTGAACCGGGGGGGGACCGTGTCGGTCTGGGTGGCATAGTATATCCTTATGGTGCTCTGGAGCTGGGGGATGCGCCGGGAGTCCTGTATCTGCGCTATAAGGCGGTTCAGCTTCGGGGTCTCGATCTTTCGCGACGCTTTTTCCTTGAGCGCCAGGGCGGTATCAATGATCCGGTGTATCCGCAGTTTGTTCTGCGCGGAAACCGATATGATGGGGTAATCGCCCGCTTTATAGAAATCGTACACCAGGCGCTCTTTAAACGCGTCAAAGGTTTTATGGTCTTTTTCTATGAGGTCCCATTTGTTAATTGCGATGATGACCGGCTTGTTCGCATCAATGATCTCGTCCGAAATCTTTTTATCCGTTTCGGTAAGGCCCGCCTCGGCGTCAATGAGATGGACCACGACGTCGCTCCGCTTTATGGAATCGATGGTGCGGGTGAGAGAATAAAAATCGATGCTATCTGTTATGCGGCTTTTCTTCCTGATGCCTGCCGTGTCAATGACGGTGATCTTCTTCTGCTTGAAATTGAACTCCTCGTCGATGGAATCACGCGTGGTGCCGGGAATATCCGAGACGACCGCCCTGGTGTACCCCAGGAGCGAATTCAGCAGGGTCGATTTACCGGAGTTGGGCCGTCCCACGATGGTCAGCTTCAGGTCCGATCCGGCCCGGGCAGTTTTCCTGACAGGGAGTAAGTCCAGCACCTTGTCCAGGAGGAGCGGGAGGTTAAAGCCCGTTTTCGCGGACACGGGGACGATGTCCTGGAACCCCATCTCGAAGAAGTTCGTCATGTTCTCGAGGTGCTCGGTCCCGTCCATCTTGTTCACGACAATGATCGTCGGCACGGAGAGCTTGCGGACGATCTCCGCCAGGTCCATGTCGAACGGGGCGGGCGCCGGGTTCTCCAGGAGCAGGATGATGACGGCCGCCCTGTTCAGGTAGTCCCGCGCATTGGCGAGGATCGGCTCGGACAGGGCCGACGAATCGGGAAGGTCGAGGCCCGGCGTGTCCGCGAGCGTGAAATGGACCGAACTGTACTCGATTGAATATGAAACGACGTCACGCGTCAGCCCCGGGACCGCATCAACGATCGCCCTCTTCTGCCGTATCATGGCGTTGAAAAGGGTTGATTTTCCGACATTGCGCCTGCCGACGATTGCCACGATTGGTAGCTTGCTCATTGAGGTCCTGCTTCGGGGAATATTTGCGCCAGTGTCGGGGCGTCGCCGCTTAAATTCAAGCAATTATCATTCTTAATGCGACATAAATTGTTCTTGAAATTATTGCAATTACTTGGTATTCTCTCCTCTAATATAATCGACATGTCGTTTTATGGTCCGGGCGGATCACAGTGGTATTCATTCACCTGAAAGATAAAAATGAAAAAAAGGTGATTATTAACTGTTTTTTCATCAATGAAGCTGGTAATTATCAGATAGGGGAGGGGCGCGGTTCCTCTATTTACGGGACATGTATAATGGCAGTGGGTAACGGCTGGAGCCTGTAACTGACGGATCGGAGCGTATCGTGGCGTATATTATAAGGAAAAATTTGTATTTGAAATATTTTCCAATTGCTTCGATAATATATACAGATGCTGCCAGATGCGGCAGCGCATCCATATTTTCAGCCAGGGGATTGTTTTGATCCAGGTAAACCAGAGAAAAAACAGGGATTTCCAGGAGTTCGAATCACTGGATGATGTTATCGACATACTGAAGTCCCAGTTCACCAACCGCAAGCTGTATATTAAATATGCGGTCGAAAAAACGGAAATCATCATCAACGAATATCTCCCCGACGGTTCGCTGATGCTGGTAACGGACCCGAACTACCGGAACGACGGCTCGATACTGATGATCTACGGTCTCTCTGACAAGTATCTCGAGGTCGACCTCGAGATCATCGAGGAGCGGGGGCCGGGGTATTACCACTGCAGGGTAAAGACCGCGCGGCGGGCCATGCATGGCCGGCGCGATCTCAGGTTCAAGGTTGCACCGGATGAAGTGGTGGCGACCAATTTCAGGATCTCGAAGCACACGATCGACGTTTCCAGCTTCACCATCCCGACGAGCATCAAGGTGGTGCTCGAGCAGTTCCAGTCCCAGAATTCCAAGATGAGCGATGTCGTCCGGGTCGACGTGTTCAAGCCGGACGACAGGGACCGCCTCCTGGTCCACCTGAAAAAGACCGGCAAGACCCTGTGGGTCGCCGATACCGCGGACCCGGCCTCCTACAAGGCCATGAACGACGACTTCGTCGAGCTTGCCGAGCTTTACGGCGACGACCTGAACACGGTGATGAAGCGGTACATCGAGCGCGGGTACAAGTCCCTGCTCGCGGTGCCGATCATCTATATCACCGAGTCGTCGAATTCCGTGCCGTTTGCCTACATCCAGCTTATATCGAAGAGCAAGCAGTTTTCGATCGACGATGTCCTGATGCTGAAGGACCACTCGTTCAAGCTCATCGACCGTATACGGGACGCAAACACGCACCTGATTCCCATGCACCAGCGTGTCATGGACATCAGCCGCGGCGGCGCGAAGCTGAAAATCACGGACAAGAACCTCCAGAAATACATCATGAGGTCCAAGGGCTTCATTTTCGACCTGGTCTTCAGGCTGCAGGCGCCCATCACCATCTTCGGCGAGGTGAAGGTCTCGTATACCGATGACGAGGGGAACCTTCTTGTGGGAGTCGACTTTGAGGGCAACTCGTCCCGCAAGGACGAGATGAAGCGGTACTACTCGATACTCAAACCGATGGAAACCGACTACAAGGCCCGTCTCCTCAAATCGATGAAGCAGGCGCGCAAGGAGACGCCTTCTCCTCCGACAGTGTAGACCGATCCCGCTATCGTTTCGATTCCTTCGCAGTTTCCGCGTCCGATTTTCTCGCGTAACAGGGGACCGTGGCGTTCAGGTCCGCGTATGCGTCCGGATCCGCGCGGTAGTGCGCGGCCGTCAGCCCGCACAGTGCCCTGCCGTCGGGTGCGAAATCCTCCCGGAACACCGCAAGCTCGAGCGGGGCAAGGGCTTCGGCGTATTTCACCGTCCCGTCGCCGATCAGGTGCGTCCTCCGTGTACGGTCCACCCCCGCGATGAGCGCGTCGATTGCGTAATCGCCCGGGGGAACGATCTCCAGGGGGGCGAGCGGGTCGGCGGCGCCGCGGTAGAGCGC
>ERZ795056.1520-NODE-1520-length-27216-cov-8.612827_pt1 | contig 27216 bp, 16 predicted proteins | sample MGYA00375140_ERZ795056 | MGnify/ENA primary metagenome ERZ795056 (study PRJEB30185, sample SAMN05720227) | activated sludge metagenome | isolation source: Anaerobic digester | place: USA | collected 2015-03-09 ... | reverse complement strand
GGCCACCTCACAGTTCAAACAGCCACAACCGATAAACAGTGAGCCAGATTTCCGTCATCATTCCAGTCAAAAACAGAGCCGCTCTCCTTCGGAAAACGTTGGATAATCTGCTGGCTCAGACCCTGAAACCAGACGAGATTATCGTAATCGATGATCATTCTACAGATGAAATCAAGCTGGTGATTTTCGATTACATCACCGATTGTATTTTTCTCAACAACAAAGGAACCGGACCCGGTGCTGCCCGGAATCTGGGTTTGTCGGTGGCAACCGGAAAGTACATCCAGTTTTTTGATTCCGACGATCTGATGACAACCCGGAAACTGGAAAAGCAGTTTCTTGCTTTGGAGTCAACAGGCCTTGATATGGCGTACGGACCGTATGTGCAGGCTCAGGAAACGGAGGAAGGGTGGATTCAGAAAGATGTGATCATGCAGGCGTCGGGTTTCGATAATTCTCTTGATTTGAAAGATTGGATTCTGCGGGGATGGAATTCCATCACACAGGCCTGTATGTTCCGGAAAGAATTTGTCGACAAGCTTAGTCCCTGGAACGAAAAGCTGATCACGCACGAAGATTACCTCTATTTGTTTCAAGCCAGTCTCCTCAATCCGGGTACCATCCATGTTCCGGAAGAAGCGGTGATTTACCGCCAGCATGGAAAACAAAGCACTGATATGGCTACGTTGAGTGCCGGTCGGGCAGTGGATAAAATGGAGGTTCTTACCGAAATGCGGTCGCAGCTTTCCTTTGTAGAGACAGATTTTTTTACAAAGGGATTGTTCAAAGGAAGACTTGCCCAGAACTATTCCTTCCTGAAAAACAACGGCATTGATCCCCGTCGTTATTCCGGTTTTATAGAAACAGGGGATTTTCTCTGGGAATTCATTTACCGGATTTACAACAAACAGATGCGAAACAAAACCGGAACCAGCTGGGAGCCGATGCACGGAGTTTCGACCTCTGCCACTGAATTTCAAAAAATTATTGAATGTCTGAAATAGCCATCATTGGTGCCGGAATTTCCGGACTTTCTGCCGGGCAGATTTTGCAAAAAGATCATCGTGTTGTGTTATTCGACCGGGCCCACAAGCCGGGTGGACTCGTTAAATGCGACAGGATCAACGGCAATCTTTTTCATAGGGTAGGAGGGCATGTCTTCAATTCCCGGAACCAGGAAGTACTGGATTGGTTCTGGAACTTTTTCGACAGAGACAATGAATTCCTGAAGGCTCGACGGAACGCCAAAATTCTCTTTCAGGGAAAACTGATCGGGTATCCGCTTGAGAATTATCTGCATCAACTGGATAGGGCTTTTGTGTCGGATGTGCTGGATGATTTCCTTTCAGCCGATTACCAACCGAGAAACCCTTTTACCTATGATGATTTTGCAGCATTTCTTTCTGGCAATTTCGGGAAGACCTTGTATGAAGCTTATTTCCGGCCGTACAACGAGAAAATCTGGAACCGGGACCTGTCCGAAATTCCACTCGGCTGGCTGGAAGGAAAGCTTCCGATGCCCAATCTGAAAGAAATGCTGCTGAGCAATGTGGTGGTGCAGGAAGAATCCGAAATGGTTCATTCTACATTTTACTACGCCAAAGAGGGCGGTTCGCAGTTCATTGCCGACCGACTTTCACAAGGGTTAAACATCGTATACAACGCTCCCGTTTCCGGCATCGTTCAAAAGGACGGAGCGTATTGGATCGGAGAATACGGACCATTTGATACGGTTGTGTACACTGGAGATGTCCGTTCACTGGATCAGGTTTTTCCACATTTGGATTCAGCGGCTCAGGTTTCGAACGATGTGCGGAATCTCCCTTCAAACGGAACCTCAAATATTTTCTGCGAAACAGATCCGGGTGACATTTCCTGGTTGTATCTGCCGGATCCTGCCATAAAGGCGCACCGGATTATTTACACCGGCACATTTGCTCCTTCAAACAACCAGGGCACAGATCGCCATACCTGTGTGGTGGAATTTTCAGGACAATACAGTTATGAGTTTATGTGTGAACAGATCAAATCGTTGCCTGGAAATCTCAAGCCATTGGACTGGAACTATGAACCGAATTCCTATATCGTGCACATCGACGGAACAAAGGAGAAAATAGATGCAGCCAAAGCAAAATTGAGGAAGGACAACATTCATCTTCTGGGCCGATTTGCAGAATGGGAATACTATAACATGGACAAGGCAATTGAAGCTTCCATGGCGCTTGGCAAAGTGCTTTCCTGATACCGTCCTTCTGAAAAATGGTCAAAAAAAAAGCGGGTTTGAGCCCGCTTTTGTGTTTCTGTTGGTTTTCTTATTTCGCCGCAGCGTACAGAATATTTACCTGATCCCAGTTGATGAGATTCCAGAAGGCAGCGATGTAGTCAGCCCGTTTGTTCTGGTATTTGAGGTAGTACGCATGTTCCCAAACATCAAGTGCAATCACAGGAGAGCCTTTAACTTCCGCTACATCCATGATCGGATTGTCTTGATTGGCAGTAGACGTGATGGCCAGTTTGCCATCTGCTACCACGAGCCATGCCCATCCTGAACCAAACCGGCTGACAGCTGCTTTGGCAAATTCTTCTTTGAACTTCTCAAAACTTCCGAAGGTGGCGTTGATGTCATCTGCCAGACGACCTGTTGGTTCTCCACCGCCATTTGGTTTAAGTAGTTTCCAGAACAGAGAGTGGTTGTAGTGTCCACCTCCATTGTTACGGACAGCAGCTCCGTGTTTGCTCACGTTCACCATCAGTTCTTCGATGGTTTGGTCTGACAGAGTCGGGTTTGCCGTAATGGCATTGTTCAGATTGGTTACATAAGCTGCATGATGCCGATCGTGGTGGATTTCCATCGTTTGTGCATCAAAATGAGGCTCCAATGCATTGTTTGCATACGGGAGCGGTGGTAGTTGAAATGACATTTTTTCTAAGATTGAATGTTTGAAAGAATGGTCAAAAATTGAGCCGGTTATTTAATGAGTAACCCGTCTTTGGCTTTTTTGTTTTCCGGATCAAATTCCAGTACTTTTTTCCATGCGGCATGTGCCTGTGGTGTGTCTTTCCGGATGGCGTAATAGGATCCCAGATAGCTGTAAGCTTCGGTCAGCTGTTTCTTGTATTTCTCTATATTTTCTGGTGTTACGAGCAGGGTGAACTTCTCATAATATGGTTTTGCCAAACCTTTGCTCTGGTCGTGGTCTATTTTTTCAAGTCCAATGCAACGGGCCTTAAACAGGTTAGCCATTAGTGACTGTGGCTGAATAACCAACAGCTGACTGTAGATGGTGTCGGCCTTTATATATTCTTTACCAAAGTAGTAGGCATTTCCCAGATTGAAGTAGTCCTGATTCGTCTTCTTCCCTTTGTTGATCACAATCAGATAGGCTTCTGCTGCAAGGGTAAACCGTTTTGCATCGAAAAATTTCTTTCCATATTCTGATATGAGGGTAATTTTTGATGAATCCATATTGACGGCTTTCACCAAAACCTGCAATCCTTTGCTGGTGTCTTTGCCACTTTCAATCAGTAGCTTGCCATAATACTGGAAATCAGAAGCCAGGTATTTAGATGAATCTGTTTTTGACATGAAGGTTTCCATGTTTGCCAGACCATCGGCCGGCATTTGTTTTTCGGCCAGGCAATAGGCCAGAAGACGATATTTAAATGAATTGTTGTACTCGGCAGGAAGTGAATTCAGCGTCTGAATGGCATCGTCGTATTTCTTTCCCAGAAAAAGGAATGCACCGTAACGATACTGGTTTTCAGGACGTTGATCAGTAAGACGAATATACTTCGCATATGATTGAACAGCGTTTTCAAACTTTCCTGCTTTGTAATACAACTCACCCAACTGACGGTATCCCGGGGCGTACATCGAATCTTTGGCCATTCCTTCGAGATATGCTTCCAGTGCTTTCTGATAACTTTTTGCCCGGATCAGAATGTTGCCATAGTTGATAAAACCTTTGGCCGAATTGGGTGCAATTCGCTTGGCCTGGTCATAATTGTTGGCCGCTGCTGATCCATCATTTTTCAGCATGAAAGCATCGCCTTTCAGATTGTAGTAATCGGCATTGTTTTTATTCACTTTGATGGCCATATCCAGTAACCGGTTGGCTTCCAGAGCATCGTTGCTTGGGTAAACCACATATGCTTCAGCTGCTCTATACAGCAATTCTGCATCTTTCCCTCTTGAAGCCTGAACGGCTTTGTCGATGAGGATTTTTCCCTGTCCGGGTCTGCCCTTGAACACTTCGTAAGTACCAAGTCCCACGTAGTTGAGATTGAATTTTCCATCAGCAGCAACTCCTTTTTCAAACATCAGTTTCGCCGAGTCGGCATATGCACCCTGAGCCGAGTCAATGCGTTCCAGCATCAGGTAGTAATGTCCGAGGTAGTAATAATTGGATGCAGTTGGTTGAGCGGCTACCAGAGATTTGAACGTTTTGCCTGCATTGATGTATTGTTCATTATCAATGTATCGCAAACCATCCGCCACAGACTGGGCCTTACCGGAAAAGGAGATACACAAAAGGGCTGTAAGTGCGAATCCGCAGATTTTATTCATATTCAGTTTACTATGGTTTTCTTCTAAAAACAAGGGCGCAAAACTAAGGAGTTCCGACTAATCCTGAAACAACGATTTAAAACCGTATCAATTTGTTAAATCGTTGTCTTTTTTGATTTTGACTATGCGAATGGGCATTGTGGCAGGAAGTAAACCCGCTTTCAGAACAATACGCTGTCCTTTATCAGAAGCCAGCCAGGCAGTGAAACCGGTTCCCAGTCCGCTTCTGGCTTCCCGGCTGCAAACAATTACATCCCGGGTGAGCGGGTAAAATCCTTGTGCCAGGTAAGCCTGCAATGGCTGATAGTATTCCTCCGAAACAGACATTGGATTTTTTACAAGAAGGCCTGCAATGGAGTCAGGCATAAGATATGCCACACGGATTCCATTTTTAAACCGGGTTTGTGTTGGATCGTCTTCATCACTGATCCAGTTTACGCCCATAAATCCCACCGCTTCCGGATGGAGGTTCACATAATTGATTACTTCGCGGTCGCCACCGGCAAATACTTTTTTGAGCTGAATGTCTGAGTCTTTGAGATTCAGCAATTGAAGTAAACCGTAATAATTGCTTGTTCCTTCTTTGTCCAGAACCAGAACCGGTTCCTTATTGATTCCTTTTCCGCTCAGCGATTTCCAGTTAAAACCAGGTGTTGTCAGGATTTGCGCCACCTGTTTGGTGGTGAGCATCGAATCCGGATTCGAGATATTGAGAACCATTCCGAGGGCATCCGTGGCAATTTTTAAACTTCTAGGGGTGATGGTCTGTTTTTTAAAGTAATCTTTTTCTGCATCGGTAAAGTTACGTCCTGAAATTACCAGTCGGACTGAATCAGCCAGAAGAAGATCGAAGGCTTTCTTTTCATCGACATAGTGCGGGATGATTTTCGCATTTTTATAGGATCCCTGAAATGCCAGGATTTCAGTCGAGATCAATGGAAGAAATGCTTCATCTACCGCTATGTGTATTTTGCCCTGGGTAGGGGAGTCGGTCGGACTTTTCTTTCCGGTTTGTTGGTTGCAGGAAACTGACAGTATAGTCAGAACCAAAACATGAAAGGCGTTTAGAATGGAGCCGGATTTCATTGGATGTGTCGTGAATTAAGTTGTGTGTACGCCCTGTATAAACGGAAAAAACCGTAAATTGTGATGGCCACGCCGACAGTTTTTGTGTATTCAGCCGGCATGACATCTCCGGCAGAAGAACTGATCAGAAGGTATCCTCCACTAAACAAATAGGCAGCAGCCATACTGAGATTTAAAAATGCAGCGATCTGCTGCCCGGGGTTGTTTCGTTTTCTGTGAAGCATTGACCGATTTCAACGCAAAGGAACATTGTATTTGGCAAGTGTCAAACAGAATGGTGAGGATTGATTCAGAATCGCAGAATGAGGCGGCTGATTCCTGAATATTTTCCTTTTCCGGTGGGTTGCCATATTTTAAATGGTTTTTCATTACTTTTGCGCAACTTTTTAAAAGCAATCCTCCATTATGACATCCACAGAACCACAACTACGTTACAGTGAAGAAGATCTGAAAGAATTTGAAGGGATTATTACAGATAAACTGAACAACGCTAAGAAGGAACTGGCCTATATTCGTGAGAGTCTAAGCAGAAAAAACGACCAGGGAACGGATCTGACAGGTAGTGGTTATTTGTCGCTGGAGGATGGCGCTGAGACTGCAGAAAAAGAGCACCTGAATCAGATGGCCTCCCGGTTGCAAAAATTTACCACCCAGTTGGAACTTGCCCAGATCCGGATCAAAAACGGCACTTATGGAATCTGCATTCAGTCAGGCAAGCTCATTCCAAAAGAGCGTTTGAGAGCTGTGCCACATACACAGCACACCATCGAAGCCAAACTGGGAAAATAACAATTTACGATTCTGGACCAGCTGCATCGCCATGTCGAGGCCGTCATTTTCTGCGCCTCTGAACCGGTTACTTCTGAGGAAATTCGTCTGGGCTTAAGTGATAACTTCCAGACGGAACTGTCAATGGAAACCATTGATTCCGTCATTTCTGATTTGGTTAAGAAATTTCAGAGTGATGATTCTTCATTTGAGCTGATGGAATCAGGAGGAGGGTATCAGTTCCTTTCAAAGCCTGCCTTTCAATCCTCGGTTTCGGCAATGTGGAAACAGAAAATCAAAAAGAGGCTGTCCACATCAGCATTGGAAACACTATCCATTATCGCATACAAGCAGCCCGTTTCAAAGCCGGAAATAGAGAAAATCAGAGGTGTGAATTGTGACTATGCGGTTCAGAAGTTACTTGAAAAAGAACTGATTGTGATGGCAGGAAAATCTGATCAGCCCGGACGACCTGTTCTATATGCCACCAGCCGCCGGTTTATGGATTATTTTGGCATTAACAGCCTTTCTCAGCTTCCGGATCTCAAGGAAATGAACCCTGAGGACAATGTGATCGGAGAAAATCCGGAGGAGTAATTTCCAAATGTTTTCACGGGATTCAGGAAGAAGACCAAATAAAATTTTACCGATTGCTTCTTTACCGGTTCTCACTTCGGGATTTGGAATTATATTGCGCCACTTTAGAACGTTTTAACAACCATGAAAAGATACTTTTATCTGCTAAGCTTTTTTGCACTTACGGCATGGACCAGCCTTAAGGCTCAGGTAACCAATTCAGGTGCTGAATCTACCACCACAGCGTTTGGTTATAAATTCAATGCTTCCACCAACTGGGGAGGCACGGGTGCCAACACCGATCCTGCCACGTATGAGTGGATCGATATTTCATCTACAGGGACCCGTATAACAGGTCTCGGTGATGACAATGTTGTAGGTCCTATTCCATTGGGTCTGAATTTTAAATTTTACTGGAATTCTTATGATGAGGTATTTGTTGGTTCCAACGGATATATCATGTTTGGAAGTAATGCCCTTATCGCACAGGGAGGTACCGGAATTCCAAATATTCCTACAACAGACCAGAAAAACAACTTCATCGCAGGATTCATGGCAGACATCACGTTTGTTAATAACGCTAATGGCTCACCTCTTCCAGGCGCAAAAGTTTTGTACCAGACTATCGGAACGAAATTCATCATTACATACGACAGCATTCAGTTCTGGAACAATGATCCGGCGGTAGGTGAAGACGAGGCTTCAGGAAACACTACTTTTCAAATTGTCTTGGATTCTGAAACCAACAATTTCCAGATCAACTATAAAAATTCTGAAGGTCCTTGGTTTACCGGAAATACCGGTATCCTGAGTCAGGGTATGGAAAATGTTCAGGATAAAGGTCTTCGCTGGAGAAGAAAAGGAGCTGCTGGAGTTGGACTTCCTCCTGCCCAGTCTGCTGTGAAAGTAACCTATCCATCTTCATCATCTTATGTGTTTAAAGATGTTCGGGCTCTGGCCATGTTTACGAATGACAATAAAGGAGGTGTTGCCTTCAAAAGTGTTCCGAAAACATTGCGGGCATTTGTTAAGAATGCAGGTACTGTAAAGGTAACCACTCCGATCAATGCAAGAATTGTAATCTCTGATTATCAGGACAATGGTATTTACAATCAAACAGTTGTTATAGATTCATTGCAGCAGGGAGAAGAGAGAATTGTTGATTTCCCTCAGTTACTCCAACCAGGTGATTCAGCGGGTCGTTTTAAAGTGACATTGACCACTTCTACCAGTGGTGACCAGTTTGCATCAAATAATTCAGCCAGTACAAAACTGGTTGTGCTTGACTCAAGTCAGGGTTCTGTTGACCTGAAATTTACTTCGCCATATCCAGGATTGATTCCGGACTCAGATCCAGGAACCTTCATTGACGTAAACACTGCTCCAAACTCAGGAATGGTATTCGATCCTCCATATCAGCCGATGGTGATTTCTAAAATTGCAATTGACATCGTCTGGCCAAATCAGGCAGGATACGAGCAGAACGGACGTCCTTCCATCTACGATTCACTCGGAAGAAATTTTATCCAGGTCTATCTTGGAGATGGTCCGGGAGGTTCAATCGGTACTTTGATTGACAGCTTTACCATTGCAAACAGAACAGATTTTGAAACAGAAGTTGTTGGTCTTGAATTTGATGCTACCAATGATACTCTTTTGAATACCATTGTTCGCCACAAGAAAACAATCGCCACACCATTCTCCTGGTTTAACGGAGCAAGGATTTACGCTGCTGCAACATTCCTGAACGGCGTAGCTCGTTTTGCCTGGAACGCACCTTATTCTGAATTGTACAAGCCGGGATTTCCTGCTTCAGGCAGATGTCTGGAAGTTACAGGTGGTGTTATTGGTGAAAACCGCGGAAAAGACTCCATTGATGTGTCCATTGGTTTGATCGGTGATCCTCTTGCTGTTGCTGTTACACCAATCGTGAAACTTCCAACCATCTCAGTTGATCAAAACGTTCCGAACCCTGCCAGTCAGTTCACATCTGTTTCGTTCACATTGCCTTCTGCCGGAAATGTTCAGATCGTAGTGCGTGATGCAACAGGTCGCGAGGTTTCTGCGCAGTCTGTAAATGGTCGGAAAGGAAAGCAGTCAGCAAAACTATCCCTGCAGGGATTGAAGCCTGCCATGTATTTCTACACCGTCTCTCATGCAGCAGGATCAGTGACTAAAAAACTGATTGTAGAATAATCATCTCAACACATTCATTTTGAAAAGGGGGCGAATGCCTCCTTTTCTTTTTCAATCTATGGCAACATTCGTCCGGAATTTTATCTGCTTGTTCTTACTGATTGGGGTTTCCTGCCGCGATGTGAAGAAGAGCGAAGAATACCAGAAAGTGGTTATGGATCGCGATTCTCTGGCCACAGTTCTGGATGACAAAGAAGCTCAGGTAAAAGAGCTTGCCATTGAATTTGATAAAATTGAACGGAATTTGTCAGCCATTGACACCAATAAAATCCATATTCTAAAAATCGCCAATACCGATTTTACCAAACAAAAGGACAGGATCCATGCCCTGATTGCTGATATTTACATCGCACTGGATCAGAATAAAACCGTAATACAGGGACTGGAAACAAAGCTGAAATCGGGCAAGGATAATGCTGGAATGTCGTTGGTAATTCAATCTCTCAGGAAAACTCTTCTGGCCAAAGAATCAGAGATTGTCTTGCTGGAGAAGGAACTTTCCAGTCTGAAGCTGGAAGTCATGAATCTGCAATCGGCCATTTCCTTCAAAGAAAAATTGCTTAAGGAGAAAGATACCCTGCTTGCCCGCCAGGACGAGAAACTTCAGAAACAGGATGCCATCATTGCCGCAAAAGAAGCAGAACTCAACAGTGTGTTCTACATACGGGGAACCGCCAAAGAACTGGAGTCGGCCGGGATAGTGAAAAAAGCCGGAGGTATTGCTGGTCTGGGATCGGTAAAGGTGCTGGGCGAAAAAATTGGCGGTGACAAAATGAGAACACTGAATGCCAAAACCGATAAACTACTTCTGATCGGACGGTACAAGAAGAAAAAGGTGATCTCGAATCATCCTTCTGACTCGTATTTCTTCATTGCCAAAGAGGGACAGTTTTACCTCAAGATTTCGTATCCGGATAAATTCTGGAGCTTGTCAAAATACCTGGTGGTGGTTGTCGAATAGAATTCGATCAGCAGGTAACCGATTCCAGTCGTAGGTTTTCAACGGCCTGCCGAAGAAAATTAGGAAGGATACAGTGATTCGTATTCCAGATATGATCCGGATCTTCCAGATGGTCAAGCATGTTGTAAAATTTCTCACTTCCATGTTGTAGAATCGCTTGTTCCCGTTTTTCTGGCTGGCTGAAATTAACTCTCATCCCTTCAGGGTCCGCTTCCGGATGGAATTGTGTTCCCAGCCAGTAAGGCGAAACCCGGATGGCCATTAAAGCCTGCTCCAGTTTTACATGTGGACGGAACTTTTCCAGCGACAGAATCGAAATTCCCATTTCCTGAATCCGATTATAATTTGGTTCCACACATTGCCATTCCCGGCTGTCCACAATATAAAAGGGATCCAGAAGTCCTGAAAAAACAGGTTCTGTGGCACCTTCTTCCGTAAAATGACAGGGAAATACGCCAAACGAAGTTTTCAGTCTCCGGTTCACTGTGGCAATATTGAAATAGCGACACATCAACTGGAATGAATGGCAAATGGAGAAAACGTATTTTTTACTGGTTTCTGCCGATTGATTGATTGCCTGAATCTCGTCCAGCATCCTGAAATAATTGGCCTCCCATTCCATTCCAATTCCATCAAACGGATCACCAGGGCCACCCGTACAAATGAATACATCAAACTGATCAAGATCGGGGTGCTCGTTCAGGTAGCGGGTTTCGAATACTGTATATTCAAACTGAACTCCATGATGCTTGCCACTTTCTCTGTCCAAAATTGCTTTTATCGAGCGCATTCCCTGATTGGGAACATTATTATACATAGACAGAATGGCAATCCGTAGCGGTTTCGTTTCCAATGATGTATGGTTAGGATTTGCAAAAATACGGAAATTGGTAAGAAACTGGCGGATTGCTTCTGATTCTATTTACAGGATCACACGTCTTCCACCTGAGCAACCAGTTCTGAAATTCGTCTGCTGTCTTCATGTGACCAGATTTTTGATTCAGTTTCACCATTTCGAACACATTTTTCTACCTCATCTGCTTCAAACTGGAATCCCAATCCGCCCACTTTTTTCTCAAAAACCACTGTCTTTTCCTGACATATCAAAGCAGCTGAAACAGGCCTGAGCCACTGGCTGCTTATTTTGATTTTCCCTTCTGTTCCGATAATCGTGGCTTCGACGTCTGACTGTGCCCGAAAACTGACCATTCCCTGAAATGTAGCCTGGTTTGAATTGATTCCCTGAAAGACCACATGTTCATCAATGCCAGTTGTGGCACGACTTCCCAGGGTCTGCAATGATTTGGGAAGTCCGAGGATTTTATAGAAAAGGGTGAGAGGATAAATTCCAACATCCTTTGTTACACTTCCTCCAAGTGCCGGGTTGTATTTCCGATCAGTTGGATTGAAGTCTGCCTTGTATCCAAAATCTGCCTGTACATGCACCACCTCCCCAATTTGTCCTTCATCTATCCATTTCTGACACTGCAAAAAATGGGGAAGAAAGGCAGTCCACATTCCCTCCATAAGAAATGTATTTTGTGCTTTTGAGATTTCGGTGAGCTGCTTTGTCAGTTCCGGATTCATGGTTAACGGCTTTTCACATAAAACTGGAATTGAGTGCCGTAAGCAAAGTTCTGAATGTTCGAAATGAAAGGCATGAGGTGTGGAGACATACACAGCATCGATTTCTCCTGATCTGATCATTTCTTCATAAGAGCCATATATGATGGGCGTACCAAATCTTTCGCCAAACTCACTGGCTCTGGAAATGTCACGGCTGGCCACTCCTGCGAGAATGCCATTCTTAGAAAAAGGAAGGCTAACCGCAAATTTATTGGCGATCCTTCCCGGACCCAGAATTCCCCATCTGAACGGGTTACCACCCATTCTTACTTCGCTTTGAAAGTGTTGGTGTAATCCAGAATGGCCAAAATCTGGTCATCAGGAAGGGAAGCGGCAAATGCCGGCATGTTTCCTTTGCCAAGACGGATGATGTCCAGTTTTTCTGAAGGGGTCAATGTGGACGTGATCAGATTTTTAGCACCAGAAAGACCAGCATCACCGTTTTCTCCATGGCAAACCTGGCAATACGCAACATATAGTTGTTTCCCAACTTCTGCCTGCGATTGGTTGGCTTCGATTTTCGGAGCCGGAACTTTGAGAATCTGTTTTTTGTTCATTTCTGCCAGTCCATATGAAGCTATCAGAAACAGGACGGAAAGAATGGCGAGTGCCGGTTTTTGTTTTTTGAAACCAATTATTGCCAAAGGGATAGAAGCAAAAACCAAAAGGATTTTCAAATGAACCATCCATGTAATATTGCCTGAATTCAGGTATAGGTAAATCCCGGTTCCCAGGAATAAAACACTGATGATTCGCTCAAACCATTTGGTGCTGTCTGTAACTTTTTTGAGTGCTGCCTCTTTGCCTGTAACCAGCAAAATTGTCTTGACAATATAAAGAAGAAGGAAAAGTGTGACGACAAGAGTGTGCGTGTGAAGGATGCCTTTATACATTGCGATTAAACCAAAATTGTCCTTTGTTTGTTTGCGAGACAAGATTACAAAACCAAAGGCAACTCTTGGAAAAAAACATTGAACTTCTTCGGGCTGAAAATATTTCATATTCAGTTCCAGGTATGAGCCGCAAGGTTTTGGAAATTAGAAATCTCTCTGTGAACCGGGGAACGGCCGTGTTTGTACTGGGACGGAATGGTGCTGGTAAATCAAGCCTCCTTTCTTTTCTGGGAGGGCATGTTTCGGTTCCGGATGCACGAATTTTCTGGAAAGGGAAGGGATTGATGCCTGTCAGTGATCGTCTCATTCCTGGTTTTCATGAGATTGCAATGGTGAAGCAGAATCCCGACCTCAGTCCCTTTTTGAGGGTAGAAGAGGAGTTGCTCAAAACAGTTCGTCATTTGCCGGAGGCGCTTCGGCTAAAGAAACTGAAGGAAATGATCCGGCTCTGTCATTTAAAGGAACTGCTGTCTCAAAAGACTGGAAATCTCAGTGGGGGTGAAAAGAGACGGGTTGCCCTCGCCCAGGCCCTGGTTCTGGATACAGAGCTGATTCTTCTTGATGAACCATTTTCAGATCTTGATTCTGAGAACCGGTTGTTGTTTTATCCGATCCTTCTGAGGGCTATGCAGGAAAAACAGGTTGGATTTATTGTGGTGAGCCATAATGGTGAAGATGCCAAATGGCTGGCAGATGAAATCTGGACTCTGGTTTCCGGAAAGATTCGGGAGAAAATGAAAAGGACGGAATCCGGATTTCAGCCCCGCAAAGCAATAACAGCCCGTTTGCTTGGATGGCAGAATATTCTTCCTTCTAAAAACCTGGTGGTCAGCAACGATGCCATAACAGATACAACAGGATGGATTCATATACCACCGCAATCCATTTTTGTAAATCAGGAAGGCAATGTCAGTCTCGGATTGTTTGAACTGATACGGAAATGGGAGCAGGATTCCACCACATTTTGTCTTTGGCTGAATGCCCGCAATCAATCATTGATTTCAGAAGGAATCCTGTCGGATATTGGAGTAAATGGTAATTGTGAGTTGACTGCAAGCTCCGATCATCTGGTGGTCCTGGAATAGAAAAAGGCTGTTCATTTTCATGAACAGCCTTTTTTGGGATTTTATCGTCTGTTATTCAACCACGATTTTCTGAAAACGTCTTTCAGAACCAGATGAAATTTCAACCAGATAAATTCCGGATTGAAGTGACGATTTCACATTCGCCAGACCTTCATCAGAAAAGGACACAACCGGAGAACCGGTGTCTCTGCCCTGCAAATCACGGATGACAAGTTTTACATTATTATGAGCCCAGGCAGCCGGGATTCGGATGTTGAATTCTCCGTTTCCTGGATTTGGATACAATTCAATTCCGGAAGCTGTTTGAATCAGATCTTTATTGGAAACAACAAATGCAGACCATGGGTACACAATGGTTGTGAGGTAATAGGCATCTTCATTGTCATAGGTATAGAAATTACCTCCAATATACAGGATGGAATCCTGAAGAACCATTGTATTGGTTGTACTGTTGAATGAAGGATACCATGCAGAACAGATTCCCTGACTATTGATCACAGCAAAATTCTGCAAAGTCTGACCAGCAGCGGTAGAGAAATTTCCCCCTAAAAATGTGAGATTATATTTTCCAAACACCGCCGATACCGACCCACTGATGGCGGGATCCCAGTTTGTCAAAGCCCCGTCTGAAAGTTGCAGAGAAGCGAGACGCTGCCTTTGAATAGCATTGTTATTGGCAGTGCTGAAGTTTCCTCCAATGAACAACTCATTGTTGTTGATATACATATCATTGACCGTACTGTTAAAGTCAGGGTTCCAGCTGTTGGCAACTCCTGAACCGGCATCCAGTGCAGCAAAGTACCGTCTGGTTTGCCCACCAATTGTCGTGAAAGCGCCACCGGCAAATACTTTGTTGTTGTTGTACAGAAGCACATTTACATAATTACTCGCATCCGGATTCCATGGCATTGGCGAGTTATCTGTGAGGTTCAATGCCGCTACATTATTGCGGTTGGTGTTGTTCACGGATGTAAAGGATCCACCGATGTAGAGAATTCCTGCATTTTCTGTTAGGGCATACACCTGTCCGTTAACGTTTGGATTCCAGGTTGTTGCACTTCCATTTGTCTTCGTAACCTGTGCGATACGGTTCCGGGTTTGGTTGCCGATGTTGGTAAAGCTTCCCGTAACAATCACATTCCCGTTTGAATAGGGGAGGATCTGATTTACAGTACTGTTGGCAGACGGGTTCCATGAAGTGATGAGTCGTGTGGTAATGTCATATGCAAGAATGTAGCTTCTGCTTTCGTATTTCGACCAGTCAAATACTCCCCCAAGAGTAATTTCAGTGCCTCGTTTTAAGCCAACATAGGTTGAGTTGTTCAATTGTGGATTCCATGTAGTTGCGGCTCCGGTTGTAGTATTGAGCTCGGCAGCATATTTCCGGGAAGCTGTGCCCACATTGGAAAAATCACCCCCTACTAATACCGAACCTGCATCACCGGAAATCCAGTTTACACTTCCATCCAGATTTGGATTCCAGTTCAATAGTGTGTTGTTGGTTGTGTTGTACGCAGCCGCACGGTTCCGGGTCTGTCCATTGATTGTCGTAAAATTCCCTCCCAGATATAAGGTGGTGCCTGAAAACGACATATCATAGATGGTAGAATTGGCCTTTGCATCCCAGGTGCCGATTAACCCGGTTGCATCCGGAATTACAGCTCCATATCCACGATTCTCAAATTTTGCATATTCAAAACTTCCCCCCGCCACAACATTGGAAGAAGTAGCCAGAATTGCATTCACGCTGGTATTGAATGTCGGATTCCATGGATTCAGGTTTCCGTTTGCGGTGTTGATGGCACAGGCATAAGCTCTTGGACGATTTGAGTTGCCTACTGTTGTAAAATCTCCTCCCAAATAAATCAGGGTGTCTCTGAAAGAGATTGAATTTACCGCACCATTCATATTTGGATTCCAGGTACTGGCATTTCCGGTGGTCAGGCTCAAAGCGGCCAAACGGTTTCTTGTCTGGTTTCCAATATTGCTAAAGTTTCCTCCTGCGTAAACAGTCTGCCCATTCACTTTTACAGAATAAATGCTGCTGTTACTTTTTGAATCCCAGGTGTTCACAAGTCCTGTGCTGGTGTTGTACGATATCAGGTAATTCTTTGTGTCAAACTTTACGTATTGAAAATTTCCTCCCACAATCACCGAATTTCCTGAGGTGCTCAATGCATTGACAGATGAGCTTACCATTGGGTTCCAGCTGTTCAGAGCTGCTGCACCTCCGGTGTCCAGTCTGGCAAGATAGTTTCTCGTCTGTCCGCCCATCAAAGTGAAATCTCCTCCGGCGTACAAACTTTCATTCAAAATGACAAGCGTGTTGACTGCACCATTGGGATTAGGTTTCCATGTTGTGGAGGCAATATTATTATTGAATGTATTGATGAGGGCAAGCCTGTCGCGTGGTTGTCCGGAAATGGTACTGAAGTTCCCACCTACATACATTCGGTTTCCTTTCAGAACAATAGAATACACGGAACTGTTGGGAGCCGGATTCCAGGTGTTGAGGTTGCCTGTAGTTTTGTCAAAACTCACCAGGTAGTTTTTCGATTGTGTCGCAATGTTGCTGAATGATCCACCTACAAACAGGGTCGTACTATTTTGTTTCAGCACGTAAATTGTCCCGTTCGGGTTTGGATTCCAGGTGTCAATTGCTCCTGTTGTTTTATTCACCTTGCCCAGGTAATTGCGTGTTGTGGAGCCTAATTGAGTGAACGATCCACCTATGTACAGGTTGTTGCCATCAACTAACAAATCATTCACGGTGCTGTTCGGAGCCACATCGAAACCGGCGTTTAATGCTCCTGTTGTGGCGTTGATCGAAGCCAGACGGTTGATGGTATTGCCCCCGATTTGTGTAAAAGATCCGCCAACAAACAAATTGGCCCCGTCTTTAACCAGGATATTCACCGTGCTGTTGGGATTGGGATTGAAGTCCGCATCGACAGTCAGATCTGATTTGATGTGAGCCAGGCGACTAAAGGTTGTTCCGCCAATGTTGTAAAACGAACCACCAACGTACCATCCACCAGATCCATCCGGAACAATGGTATTGATGGCACCTGATGCAGTTGGAAAATTGTAAATAGGGAAATCACTGGAAGGAACAAAGGAAGCGATACTGGAATTGTCGTATCCTGAGTTTGAAAAGCTTCCTCCTATCATCACATTATTGGCTTCTGGTTCCAGGTCGTACACAGTTCCTCCAACTGAAATACATGGGTCTGCTAAACCCGATGTCATATTAATTTTTGCGAAGTAGGCCTGTTTCTCATCTCCAATTTTTGAGAAACTTCCACCAGCGTAGAGACTACCATTCACAATGGCAATGTCATAAACCGTCTGATCCGGATTGGGGAACCAATCTACAAGGTTTCCTGAAGTGAGGTCAATCGCCACAAGCCTGTTAGCCACAGATCCGGCAATGTTGGTAAATGAACCACCGACATACAGTTTGTTTCCGGATTTCAGAAGGCATTGAACTGTACTGTTTGGCTCTGGACTAAAGTTGGCGTCTACGGAATAATCCGGTAATATGTGGGCAAGCCTTTGCTTATTTATTCCTCCAACCTGATAAAAGCTTCCTCCGATATACCATCCACCGGCACCGTCATCAATAATAGCATTGATGGCTCCGGTTACCCTTGGAAAGGTGAAAGTAGGCTGATCATTTGTGCCAGAGAAATGTGCGATTTTGCCCGTTTGAAACCCTCCGCTCGTAAAACTTCCACCTGCATACAGGGCACCATTGTTGCGGCGAAGAGAATAAATGTAACTATTGAACGTGATGGCAGGAAGGACATTTCCGGTAGTGCCATCAATTTTGGCATAGTAGGAAACGTCTTTGTCGCCAATCTTAGAAAACGAGCCACCGATTGTGACCACATTTCCATTGACATCTATAGAGTAAATGGTGTTGTCCACTCCGGGATTCCAGTCAGTCGGAACACCGGATGCTGGATCAAGGGCTGCCAGTCTTTTGTATGCATTGCTTCCGATGTTGGTAAAACTACCTCCTACATAGAGTTTTCCACCTGCCAGCGTTAGTGATTGCACAGTGCTGTTGGGGTTGGGAAGAAAATTTGGATCCACCGTTTTGTCTGCCAGAATGTGGACAAGATTTGCCACTGTGGTTGTTCCCACTTTGGAGAAATTACCACCGATGAACCAGCCATTGTTATTGTCCGAAATGATGGCATTCACGGTGCCGTTGATCCTTGGAAAGCTGGCATTCGGAAAATCATTGCTGGTTGACATCAATGCGGCCCGACCGGTTTTGTAACCTGCTCCGGTAAAGCTTCCTCCCATATAGAGGATGTTGCCATCCTGTTTGATGGTTTGCACCGGACCGTTGGTTTCAATGAATTGCTTTCGCTTTGGGCTCTGGGCCAGCAGCGAAAATGTCTGGGAAACAGCCATCAGCAGCATGAATGCCTGCCGGGTGGTTTTCCTGAAAGTATTTGGTTGAATCATAAAATAAGAGGATTTAGTAAATCAATAAAAGGCAAAAAACAGAAGTTGTCCTTTATCAGAAATGATTCCGGACGAAGATTGGTACGATTATCATCAGTTTACAGGTACAGATTGGACCTGATTTTTTTATTCTTCCACTCTCAGTATTTGATTCTGAGAAATTTAAGACTTGAAAAAAAATGGTTATCGGTTGAACATTTGACAAATACAAGACCACCGGTTCTCACCTCGGAAGGTATCTCAAGGTGTGAACCGATAATTGTTTGATCCCCTTCCCAGAGCACTTTTCCATTGACATCTGTGAACAAAAGGTGGGACCTGTGGCCATCTTCCACACCTTGAACAAGTAACTGGTTTCCGCTGACTTCCATGTCAAACTGTTGTGTTTTCCGGATGGATCTGGTTGCTGTTGTGAAAGAGCCGGCAACCCGCAATCGGGCAACGACCGGCAAGTGGTCGGACCCTTTGTAAAGTGACTGCAATACAGCAGAAGGAGCCGAATTGTTTGTGGGGCTGTCGGTGATACTTTTATTGTAATGTGACCCGTCATTTCCCAGGGCTTTGTAAGTGCCTGTGATGTATTTCAATCCCGCAGAATCATTGAGCATATGCCGGTTCATGAGAATGAAATCGAAACGATCGTCAAGGCCTCCTCCACTGTAACAACCTGAATTGTAGTTCAGACTGGGACATTGGGTATGTACATCAGAATAGGCCGAATTGGTGGTCCAGCTTCCAACACGATTTACGGGATCCTGAAACTGATAAGCAGGTTTAGTTCCGGCCGCAGTCAGATTCTGGTAGGCAGCTTCCGAACTGCGGTAGGTATTGAAATCGCCCATGATAAGGCAGTTTTCTTTTCTGTTGAAGCCATTCAGGAAATTGCGAATGGTGGTGGCAGCATTTCCTCTCTCAGTGGCATCAGCAGCTGTATTTCCAGCTTTCAGGTGGCCGGCCAGAACATTGATCCAGACGGTATCGCCGTTTGCCAACTGATCTGTTTTGAGATAAAGGCGATAATGATGAGTCAGTCTTGGGGAAGTACTGGCATAGGACTGTTTATTCAAAACCAGTTTGTCGGAATTGTAGTACAGAATACTGGTCAGTGTTCCGGCCGGTTCTACCTGCTGATTCGATTTCTTGTAGTATGTAATGCCATCTGTGTTGAGAACATTGTTAAGGAAATTGTTTGCAAACGCCGGATTGGTATTCATTTCACAAACACCCAGAATGTCGGGCATCACATACTTCATAATGTTCTTGAATTCCGGATTTTTCAGCGCCGGTCCATTTGTTGTGTTGGTGCAGGCATCAATCGTGTTGCCGTAATTGGTTAGATTGTAGCTCATTACCCGTAGCGTATCGAAGGGTTGTGCCGATGAACTTAATATGGTGAGGATCCCAATCAGAACGAAAATGACGGGAAGTTTAACACGAAATTTCATTGCCGCAAGTTGCAGAATTTCAGCCGAATAATTGTTGAATGTAATCAATACTCCGGATCCATTTTGTTCTCAGGAAAGGAAATATTCTATGGCTGCGTTCTGAAAACAACGTCAGCTGATTTCTTTCGCATCCTCTGGTTTTGTGAATTTGCTCAAGGGAATTGTCCATTCAGGTTTACCTGATGCGCAATTCGCAATTTGGGATATCAAAAAAAAGCGGATGAACTGAAACCAGGGTTTCCTTTCATCCGCTTTTAAAGCTGAAGGGTCTGCCGTTATTTCCGGATCACCAGTTTTTCTTTCAGACGGTATCCTGTTCCACTCAGTTCAAGGTAATACACTCCGTCCGGAAGTGTCGGCAACTGAACCTGCATTTCGATTCCATTTCTGATGCCAAATGCGGGATCTTCAAATACCAACACTCCAAGGTTGCTGTACAATTTCAACCGGGCAGCACCAGGAATGGCATTGTCCAGTCGCATCATCAGTTTACCCTGACTCGGATTTGGATACAGACTCCAGTTCAGTTTGCTTGTCAGAAGCGGATCAACATCGGTGCATATTGTTTCAATTACCGTTACTGTATCACTGAAAGAGCAGCCCTGCGGAGTCTGAATGCTGACAGAAAATGTGCCCGACGTATCGACTGATATTGTCTGCGTTACACTTCCATCGTTCCAGAGATACGAATTAAATCCGCTTCCGGCATCCAGTACCAGGATTGAATCCTCGCAAATCACTTTGTCTGGTCCGAATGCCAATGGATTAAATTGATTGGTTATGGTCACTGTATCTGTTGCTGTACAGGCACCTGATATGATTGTCCAGACAAACCGGTTGATTTTCGTTGTGATACCGCTTACGGTTGTTGTGGCACTTCCAGGTGTGTTGATGGTTCCTGTACCTAAAATGCTGGTCCAGGTACCACTTTGACCAACGGAAACAACTGCTTGAAGTGTTGCTGTATCACTACAAGCGTTTGCATTTTGTCCTGCATTGGCCACTGGCATTTCACTTCCGGTGATCAAAACTGTATCAGATGTAGATGCACATGGTGCATTTGAAATGGTCCATACCAATTGGTTTGTTCCGGTTCCCAAACTTGCAAATGGTGAGCTGGACTGATCCGGGAATTCGATGATTGCTGTTCCGGAAATCACAGACCAGGAGCCCGTTCCTGTTATTGCTGGCTGAGCTGATAAAGTTCCTGTCGATCCGCAAATTGTCTGATCATCTCCCGCCACTGCCACTGAAGGCGATGCCAAGGATGTAATCGCCACAAAATCAGAATCAGAAGGACAAACACCGTTTTTCAATACCCAGTGGAATGAATTAACACCAGTTGCCAGTCCGGAGACAAGAGTGGTTGCAGAATTCGGATCGGAAAATGTTCCGGCTCCGGCTGCTACTTTCCATTCTCCGGTTGCACCGAATGGAACAGGTGAGCCATGCAAAGTGATGGTATCGCCGCAAATGGTTTGATCAATCCCTGCTTCAGATGAGAGTGGGGGACTCACAACGATGTAAACAGAATCAGATGTAGCTGGACAAACACCGTTTGAAATAGTCCAGCTCAGCTGGTTCAGTCCAAATGAAAGATTCGACACTCCGGTTGACGGGTCACTGGTGTTGGAAACAGTTCCGGTTCCTGTGATTACATTCCAGGTACCTGTTCCGCTTGTTGGCGTATTTCCTTCCATATTCAGGAACGTCTCACAAATCGCTTTATCCGACCCGGCACTGGCCTGTGTGGCTGGTAAGGAAACCAGAACCGTTATGGTGTCGGTACTCGCATCCAGTCCCGGTGTTGTCACAGACCAGACCAATCGGTTTGTTCCGCTTCCCGGATTGGTAAAGGTTGAAGCCGGATTAGCAGGATCTGTGATAATTCCACTTCCTTCGAGAAGGGTCCATTGTCCCGATCCTTGGCCAGGCAGATTGCCATACAACTGGAATGGTGTTGAAGAGCAAATGCTCGTGTCACTTCCGGCATTCGCCTGAACCGGGATGAAATAGTAAATGCGAACGGTATCAGAGGTTACGGAATCGGCGTTGGCCGCTTTGTCTTCCGTCTGGCAGATCGGGTTGCGGACGGTGTACACAAATTCATTCAATCCCAGACTGAGATCCGTTACAACGGTTACCGGATTGAATGGGGTCAGAACCTGACTGGCACCTGATATTCTGCTCCATTTTGAAGAGCCAATTCCCGGATCATTTCCATTCAGTGTATCCTGATTCACATAAACCGTGTCGTCAAACCCACCAAAGGCTTTAATCGGTGGAGCAAATGTGATAGTTACATGATCGGTGTCGACCGGACAAATCTGGGAGATAGTAGTCCAAACAAATATATTCGGACCCACATTGAGTTGAGAGACAGGAGATTGAGGATTCTGATTGTCGTTAAGGACACCGTTTCCGGAAACAAGCGTCCAGAAACCTGTACCTGATGTACCTGAAGCCTCAAGAGATGTCGAATCACTACAAATTGTTTTATCCAGGCCAGCATTGGCAACAGAAGGAGTCAGTCTGTTGATTTCCACTTCATTGGAGTCGGCTGGACAAACCCCATTGGATATGATCCATCGGAATTTATTCAGTCCAACAGATAATCCGGAAACCTGAGAAACAGGAGAGTTGGCGTCTTCAAATGAGCCAGTTCCCTGAACAATGGTCCAATGACCGGTATGGGAACCGGAAGGCATATTGGCCGCCATTTGAGTTGAATCAGAACAAATCGTCTGGTCTGGACCTGCATCCGCAATCTCTCCGGATTCACGGAAGACATTTACCGTATCCGTTTCGGTTACGCAGGTTTGTGAGAAGAACCGATACACAAACTGGTTCAATCCCGGCGACAGATTTGTAGCCGAAAGGTTGTTGTCGGAGAATCCTGAAACAGTACCTGATCCCTGGGTAACCAACCATCCGCCTGTATACCCTGACGGTACTTCTTTGCCATTACGGGAGAAGTCAGAACCACAAATTGTGGTGTCATTTCCTGCATCCGGTGCTGGCAGTACATTCAGACTGTCACATACAGAACAGGTAAATCCGGGCAGATCAAGATTCAGAGGACGTCCTTCAGCTCCATTTGCCACCGCACAGATCCGGTATTTGCCTGGTTTCGAAAACGTCAGACGAATGGAATCTCCGGATGCCGGAATGTGGATCAGACTGTCTTCATTGATCGCAACCCAAACAGAATCAAAACGCGATTGTTCAGAGAACTGAACTTTCACATCAGCCGTGTTCCGGCAAACCGGTGCAAGATTGACTGTTAAGAAATCGCAAACCGGCGGGAATGGATTACTAAAATCCTGACACACTACACAGCTATCTGTCTTGCCATCCGGTCCTTCGAAATAGCCAATCACGCAGAGCTTCCTGAGAGAATCGCTTGGTGTCTGGATGTAAGTAAAGGCTGTGTTGGCGATGCCGTAGTTGGCAACATCCAGAAGAGGTCCGTCATCAAACCGGAATTTGGTGGTGCTGAAACGGGAAGTGTTGGACAGATCCACCGCATAGTCATAATACCATCCCTGGGTTTCATCAGGATTCACACCTACAACGGACTTAATTACAGCCACATCCACTCCGAATGAGTCGCAAGGCGAAACAAACTCCGGAATATTGACGGTATCGCAGATGAGGCAGCTATCCAGTTGCTGTGCGGTATTGAAATACAGGAACCTTCCGCAAACGGTATAGATTCCCTGACTTGAATATAGGTGGGTCAAGGAGTCGGTTGACGTCATTTCTGACGATTCGGAACCGTCTCCGAAATTTACTTTTAAGGAAAAGAATGGTCCTCCGGTTGGCCATTCAGGCTTCACTTTGGAGAAGAAACCTTTGGTATGAGAGGCCGTCAGAGAAAGGCTGGTGCATGCATTTACCCGTATAATAATGACGGTGTCGGTGGACGGGTCGCAAGGATTTGACGTCACAGTCCAAACCAGAATATTGGGCCCCATTGCCAGATTTGTGACACCAGAACCTGGATTTGAAGGATTGGTTACAGTTGCGCCACCTAAAAGCACCGTCCAGTTACCCTCTGGATTTCCGGCAGCCAGAGTTGCAGATGCCGCATTCACGGATTGGTCGCTGCCAGCATCTGCCATCAATGGTAGAACCCGCCAGATGGAGACAGTGTCAGTTTCTTCCGGACAAGATTGGTCTGCCTTGAAGAAGCGGTACACAAATTTGTTTTCACCTGCAGCTAAATTGCTTGCTCTCAGATTAAAAGGTTCCGTCAGATCTAGAGTGGCTCCTCCAGAGGCAACTGACCATTCAGCCAGATAACCATCCGGAATGCCAAACCCATTTCGGTCATAGACAGAAGCACAGATGGTATCATCCAATCCTGCATCTGGTCCGGGGGCAATATCCAGACTATCACAAATCCGGCAGGCTGGTCCGGGAAGATCCAGGGCTATTGGTATGTTTCTCAATCCATCCAACGATTCTTTCAGACCGATGGCGCAGATTTTGTATTTGCCAGATGCCGGGAAGGTATAGAAAACGGAATCACCGGAGGCAGGAATCCGGACAACTGGTACATCATTGACGAGCACCCAAACCGAATCAAAACCGGATTGTCCTGAAAAGTGCACTTTAAACTGAGCGGTATTCCGGCAGATTGGCTTCACATCGATGCTGAAGAAATCGCATACAGGCGGGAAAGGAAGAGAGTCTGTGTAACAGATTGTGCAGCTGTCTGGCACCTGTCCGTTCAGGAAATAGCCAGTGTAACAAACACGTTTTTTGCCAGGAGGTATGGTGAGATTAAAGTTGCTGAATGTTGCGCCACTTCCGGGAATCAGATTTCCTTCGAGCTGGTTTTCATTGGTCACAGCATCGAAAACCCGCATGGTCACTTTATTGATGCTACCGGCAACAAACGAAACATTGTCGGAAAGAGAATACCAATATCCCCTTAAGGAATCCGGTTCAAATACATCGGTTTTTGTGGTTGAAATTCGGGTCACCTTGAATGAATCGCAAGGATTGAACGGTTCAGGAATGTTCACTGTGTCGCATATTTCACAACTGTCTTTCCGCTGGAAGGCATCGTTAAAATATACTTTGGCGCACACGTTGTAAATTCCTGGCGCATCGTAAGTGTGAGAATAAATCCCGGAACCACCAATGCCAACCGGTGACAGCGCTCCGTCACCAAACGAAACCACATGCATGGTGAAGCCTGGATTCAATGAAAATAAATCAACTCCTGCGTTCATCCCCCCGAAATGAGAAGCATTGATCGTCAGGCTTGAACATGGCCGTACAATTTCCGGAATACGGACGGTATCGCAAATTTCGCAACTGTCAAGCTGCTGGATGGAATTGATGTAGTACAATTTAGCACATACATTGTAAAGACCCGGTGCCGGGTAAGCATGTGTTCCATTGAAATCTCCGCCATTCCCACCATTGAAAATTCCATCGCCATAGGCAATCTGGTTGGAAATAAATGAACTGTTTACCGGACTTGTCAATGTGATTGAGGCATTGGCCCCTCCAGTTGATTGCGCTACCAGTGTAATTCCCTGACATACATTTTGAACAGGTGACACAGTAATGGTAACAGTGTCTGAGCTCGAAGGACATGGAGATTGAGAAACGGTCCAGACAAATCGATTGTCGCCAGTTCCAAGACCAGTTACTGCCGATTCAGGATCGGAAGGATTGGTCACAACACCACTACCTGAAATTTTGGTCCACAATCCAGTCGGATTTTCTGCTGCCAGATTGGTTGAAGAAACAATGATGGATTGATCCGGACCTGCGTTGGCTACGACCGGAATCGCTCTGGTTACAACCATTGTATCGGATTCTTCCGGACACGATTGATTGGCAGTGTAAAATACATATCGGAAAGTGTTTTCGCCAGCAGTAAGTCCTGATGCTGCCAGATTTTCAGGAACAGAATTGTCCAGAGTTGCCGATCCATTCACTGTTTCCCAGCGGGCCTGATATCCGGTTGGAATAGCCGAACCAGTTTGGTTGTAATTGTTTTCACAAATGATCTGATCGGGACCCGCATCTGGTAAAGCATCGATCACCACATTCCGGCATATTTTGCAATCAGAATCTGTTGGAACAAACAAGCTGCCGGCAGGATCCAATCCATAAGCACAGATTTTATATAGACCAGGTGTTGCATACGTATGGGTGCCGGAATCACCGTTCAGAACTGTCTGATAGGTCTGATCATCACCAAAATCAATCAGGACGGAATCGGGAGGTGCCTGAGCAGAAAACAAGACTCTCCAATCAACAGTATTCCGGCAAACCTGACGGATTTTCAAATCGAAAAATTCGCAGAAATCAGGAGCAGGAAGGTTTTTCAAATAGCAGACAGTGCAACTGTCTGTCCCGTTACCTCTCCCAAAATAGCCAGTGTAACAAATGCGCTTATCACCGGGAGGTATTGTTAAGTTGAAACTACTGAAACTTGTTCCGGTTCCGGGTATGAGGCTTCCTTCCAGTTCATTCTCATTGGTTACGGCATTAAAGACCCTCATGGTGATTTTCTGAATACTGCCAGTGGTAAAAGAAACACTGTCAGACAATTCATACAGATATCCTCTCATGGAAAGGGGCTCAAAAACGTCGGTTTTCGTAGTTGATAAATTGGTCACCTTGAAATCGTCGCAAGGGTTGAAAGGCACCGGTATATTGACGGTATCGCATTTTTCGCAACTGTCAGATCGCTGGAAATCATCCGTATAATAGAAGCGGACACACACTCTGAACGTTCCGGCTCCCGGATAGGTGTGAGTTAAAACGGCACTGCTGCCTGTATTGCTGGTCGTGGTGCCATCACCAAAATCAACACGGTAGTGGTCGAATACATCGTCGGAAGAATTCAGGTCGATAGACGCCTGAAGTCCGGAAGTATGAGAAGCTGTTACGGTCGGGTTTACACATGGAGACACAGGGGCCGGGATCTGAACCGTATCACAAACGTCACAGCTATCAAGCCGATCCAACGCATTCATATAGAACACCCTTGCACAAACATTGAACATACCGGGACTGGAATACGTATGGTTTCCTGTAAATTCTCCACCATCACCGGAAGCGAATTTTGCATCGCCAAACGAGATTTTATAATTGATAAACGCAACGTTTACAGGGGAATTCAATGAAATTTCTGCATCTGCCCCACCAATGTGCTGGGCTGTGATGCTTACATTCTGGCAAACATCCGGAGAAGAATTTCGGGTAATCACCACTGTGTCGGTTGAAACCGGACAAGGTGCGACGTTAAATGTCCAAATGAATACATTATTGCCCAATCCAAGTCCTGTAACTGATGTTGCCGGATTGGTTGAATTGGCAATGGTTCCGGAACCGGCAATTCTTGTCCAGGTACCTGTCGGGTTGGATGCGGCCATACTGGTTGCCGGTGTAAATATCACCTGGTCGGGTCCTGCTTGTGCCGTTTCCGCAGAGTTAACTCTTACGCGGACTGTATCGGTCGATGGATTCGGACAAGATGGTGTCGTGATGGAATACACAAACC
>ERZ795056.1519-NODE-1519-length-27218-cov-8.262269_pt1 | contig 27218 bp, 27 predicted proteins | sample MGYA00375140_ERZ795056 | MGnify/ENA primary metagenome ERZ795056 (study PRJEB30185, sample SAMN05720227) | activated sludge metagenome | isolation source: Anaerobic digester | place: USA | collected 2015-03-09 ... | reverse complement strand
ATTTGTTTTTTCAGGTGATATTAATTGATGAGAAGGCGATTGCGGTTCGTTGCAACAATTATAGTATTGCTGCTAATTGAGTCAGTGTTTATTTCATACTGGACACTTTTTTTAGATATTCTATCGTTTTTCGGAATACCATCGTTAATTTATATATTATCCCCTGTGGTTTATGCTGTTATTTCTTTCAAGAAGCGCAAATATTATTTTGTAAGCTTTATTACTTTTGCTTTATCAATAATTCTATCTTTTGTCAGGGATGGAATGAGTACCTTTAGAACTAATCCGGATTCATCATATTTCGGCTGGTTTATTCTATTTATAATTGCAAGATTCATAGTTCAAATAGGATGTATATTTATAGGAATAATATATTCAATAATTAAATCATCCCGGACTAATTTCGTGCGTAAGCGCGAGAAGTGTTAAATGTCGAGAGCTGGATTATTGATTTAAAATGAGCTTTATAAATTAGAAAAATTTACGCGTATACTGAGCGCAGCGAATAAACGCGTAATGATATTGTATGATGAATGTTTTCAAAAATCATGAAAGTGCGCAAAGCACTTCGAATAAATTAGAATGTGAGAAAAAGAATTTAAGGGGACTGGGGATATCCCCAGCGACTTTTCCGGGCGTACACGGAAGTACGTAAGTCCGAGCGCCCACGGATGGATCAGCGCTCGGATATCGGTACTTTCTTTTTGTCGAAAAAAAGAAAGTACCAAAATATCTTGATTTCTATTCTCCCCTTAGTTTAATAGTCCGAGGTGTTTGTATGCTTGGTATGTGGTTAATTCTATTCCTTCTTATGATTATATCTGTAATTGCCGTCGTTCTATTCTTCGTAATCATTGTATTTTTAATTATACTTACCGGATCCTTTGCCGGTGTTGTTTCCGGCGCCATATCAAATAATGGTTTAAAGGGAGCAAAGATCTTTCTGTTCGTCACATGCACCATGACGGGCTTTATTTTCGGAGGATTATCATATTTGCTGGTATCTTCAATCGTGATAGGCAATACTCCTGAAAGTCTGCTGCAGCTTTTATATTATATGCTTCCCGGTTCAATAGCCGGAGGCGCAACCGGTTGCGTTGCCGCCTTTCTTTTAAATCTGGGCCTGCTTAAATTCATCGGATTTGCTTCGCGCACTTCAGATAAAATGAAAACAGTGTGGAAAAACAAAAAAATAAAGTTCCGCGTTTGACTTAAATCAATTACACTTATATAATTTTCCTCTACGCTCGATTCATTGAATGTTCCGCCGCTGTGGAGCGTTTTTTAAAAACAGGAGGATTATATGAGTATGTTTTGTTTTCAGTGTCAGGAAACAGCGCGCAATTCGGGCTGTACGGTTAGGGGAGTCTGTGGGAAAATGGATGACACCGCCAGACTTCAGGATCTTTTAATATATCTTTCGCGTAGAATCGCATTTGCTGCTGAAAAATGTTCGGCAAAAGAAAAGTTAACAGCCGGAAGATTTATAACCAAATCTCTTTTTGCTACTATTACAAACGCAAATTTTGATAATTCAAGAATCAGTGAACTCATCAAAGAAGGAATTTCGCTTAAGAAAAACCTTTCGGCAACATGCCCGGACAGCTTTGCTGATCTTATAGATTGGAACATGCCTGAAAGTGAATATGCTGTAAGAGCTGAATCCATAGGTGTTCTTGCGGATTCAAACGAAGATATCCGTTCTCTCAAGCAGTTGTTGATTCTCGGGATTAAGGGAATTTCTGCTTATTCTCATCATGCTGAAGTGCTCGGATACGAAAAAGATGAAATATATTCATTTATAATAGAAGGTCTTGCTTCGACTTTGAAACAGCTTCCGGCTGATAAAATGACTGAGTATGTTCTCCGAGCGGGTGAATGCGCCGTTACTACAATGGCTCTTCTTCATGAAGCAAACAGCAAAACATACGGGAACAAAGAACTCACGGAAGTCGATCTCGGAGTAAGATCAAATCCCGGCATTCTTGTTTCAGGTCATGATCTTCTTGATCTTGAGGAACTTCTCAAGCAGACTGAAGGAAGCGGTGTGGATATTTATACTCACAGCGAAATGCTTCCTGCGCACTATTATCCTGCGTTCAAAAAATATTCTCATTTTGCAGGAAACTACGGTTCTTCGTGGTGGCATCAGGATAAGGATTTCGATTCTTTTAACGGCGCGATATTGATGACTACTAACTGTATCATACCTGTTAAAGACGCATACAAAGACAGAATTTTTACTACAGGAATGGCCGGTTATCCGGGAATCAAACATGTTTCGGACAGAACTTCAGGCGGACAGAAAGATTTTTCTGAAGTAATCAATCGTGCGAAAAAATGCGCTCCTCCTGTTGAGCTTGAAAAAGGAAAGATTACGGGCGGCTTCGGTATAGAACAGCTGCTTGCCGTTTCTGATAAAGTTATAGAGAATGTTAAAAACGGTTCGATTAAACGATTTGTCGTTATGGCTGGTTGTGACGGACGTCATAAAGAAAGAGAATATTTTACTCAGACTGCAGAGGCTCTTCCGAAAGATGCAGTTATTCTAACTGCCGGATGTGCGAAGTACAGATATATCAAAACTGTTACGGATAACATAAACGGAATTCCTCGTGTTATAGATGCAGGTCAGTGTAATGACTCTTATACGCTTGCTGTTATTGCATTGAAACTGAGAGAAGTATTCGGTCTTGATGATGTGAACAAGCTTCCGCTTTCTTTTGATATCGCATGGTATGAGCAAAAAGCTGTTGCGGTTCTTCTTGCTCTGCTTCATCTTGGTTTTAAGGGAATGCGTCTCGGTCCGACATTGCCGGCATTTGTTTCTCCAGGTGTTTTGAAAGTTCTTGTTGAGAACTTTGGTATCAAGGGAACAACTGATGCTGAAAGCGATGTAAAGGCAATGATGAGAGGCGAATAATATCAGAGGAATGTATGATTGAAGGTTTTAAGGCAATAGATGTTAAGTCGGAAAAAACAATTAAAGCATATTATAAAAGCGGCAGTAAAATGCCGCTTGTTTTTATGCACGGTATCACTGATAATGCTTTTTGTTTTTCAAGAGTCATTGAAAAATTTTCAGACCACGAAATTATTATTTATGATGCACGCGGACATGGTTTGTCCGACCGCGCGTCGGATTATTCTATAAAATCACATGTACTTGATGCACTTGCCGTTTTGTCGGAGTTTAAACCGGAGAAACCTCTTGTAATAGGTCATTCAATGGGGGCGGTTAATCTTGCAAATCTGACAGCTTCATCAGACTGCTCTTTCGGCGGAATTTTTCTTGAAGATCCGCCGTGGCTCGGTTTCTTTCCTGAGAAAGAAGGTCTTGAATATATTGCTTCATGGAAGGAAACAACCTTTAGACGGACAAAGATGAGCGTCGAAGATGTGATTGCAGAAGGACGGATTGAACATCCCGGATGGACTGATGAAGAATATAGTGAATGGGCTGAAGCAAAAATTCATGTTGATCCTGAAGTGCTTTCTTGGCTTTATGATGAAAATGTTTATGCCGGCTGGAGAAATATTTTAGGCAGAATAAATATGCCTATTGCAGTTTTGACGGGCGATAATTCCCGCGGAGCATATATAACCTCCGATGTAAGTAGGGAAATTTCTGATCTAAATTCAGGAGCTCAAATTGTTAATATCAGTGCCGGACACAGCATCAGGCGGGATGCTTTTGATGATTATGTCAAAGCTCTCGAAACATTTATCCAAAAAATCAATCAGAAGTAATTTGATTTTTGCCAAGCTGTTTGGCCTTAAGAAGCAGTTTGTCTGCCCGCATTATGAGATTGTCAGATGTTTTGTCATGTTCGCCAGCTTCTGTTACTCCTGCACTTATTGTGGTTTTTATTGTTTTTCCGGCAAAAATAATTTCTATATCAGCCACGTCTCTTCTTAATCTTTCCATAACCATGACTGAATCTTTTACGGATGTAGCCGGAAAAAGAATGCAGAATTCTTCGCCTCCGATCCTTCCGGCAGTATCAATTCCGCGTACGCCTTTTTTTATTATATCGGTGACTTTGCGAAGAACCTCGTCTCCTGCTGCGTGACCGAACTTATCGTTCAATGATTTGAAATTATCAATATCTATATATGCAGCGCTAAGAAGAGTTTTGCTTCTTCTGAATCTTTCCATCTCTTCATTAGCTTTTTCGAAAAACTTTCTTCTGTTAAAAAGACCGGTTAAATGATCGGTTGATGCAAGCATCTCAAGCAGTTTCTGGGCAGCAGTCAGTTCTTCGGTGAGCCGGTTGCTGTTCATCAGCACGAAAATAACAGAACCCATTGAATCATAGATTATAAGACTGAAAAAGAAAATGATGTTTACCGTGTTGGCTGAAAAAACCTCCTGCGGTTTTGCGGAAAAGGAAATATATATCGCCCTGACGATAGTTGTCATAATGAAAATAAAGTTTAGAGCAAAAAAAATCGCGGATAATGTCCGGTTTGATTTTGAGTGTTTCAGAATCATTTTCATCTGAAAAGATAAAATTATTACAACAAAAACACTGAAGACTATGAGTCTGATGATGATGTCATTATGGAAATACGTGAAAACGAAAAGAAAAATTGTTCCAAGTGCGCCTAATATGTAGAGGAATTTCTGTTTGCTTTCGCCTGTAAATTTTCCGAGTGCGTCTGTACGTGCGACAGCTGAAAATAATGAAAGTCCGCTCGCGACAAATATTGAAATGAAATCCGGAATCACTCCTCTCAGTGCGAAAGAAGCATAAGCCGATGAAATAACCGACGCGCCGATTGTCCAGAGCGCAAATCCCGAATATGTTTTCTGATTCTTCCAGTATGCGAGCAGAATGAAGCTCATTGAAACGTTTGTTAGAATCAGACAGAGAAATATTGTTTTAATATCCATTATTTACCGTATGGTAATCGGATTATTGCATGAAATCCTGAAATGTCAAAAAATATTTTTTAAACGCATTTTGAATTCAGGGGCTATTGCCCCTGAGAATGATTTATTATTTGACGAATTCTACATATTCAAATATGGCTCCGTCATTATGACGGACAATCATATTGAATCCGGTCGGAACCCTCTTTATGCCGCTTAGAATTTCGCATCCGCACTGTGTTAGATATTTTTCATACTCTTTAATCGAGTCCACTCTGAATGCGGTCTTAGTTTCAGTGAAGGGTTTCAGTTTTTCTCGGCTGCCGCAGATTATAAGGATATTGCCGATTGAGGCAAGCTTTAATCCAAGTTCGGGATATTCAAATTTTAAAGAACAGCTTTCTCCATAGAGTCCTTCGTAAAAACTTATAGTTTCATCGAGTTTATCTTCGATGAAGATTCTTGACATTGTTTTAAGTATTTTCATTTGGCTTATTCCTTTTTAGTCATTGCAGATATTCAAACCGAGTTCATAGGCTTTGTTCATAATTTCTTTATTCTCGTTTACCATAGGTTTATAACCTTTATCAAGTCCGCATGCAGAAAGAATATCAATCGTATCAAATCCGATATAGCTGAACATTTCTGCGAAAGAATCCATCGATTTACGAAAAAGAAACGGATGAGGCTGATTTTGTGTAAATATAAAAGAAGCTTTCTTGCGTTTATCAAAAAGCGTGCGGACGTTTAAATCAATGAATGGAAACATCCTGTCTGTAAATAGTTTAGTCTGTGCAGTTACTCCGCCAAAGTAAACAGGTGCAGCGATGATGAGTGCGCTGCTTTCGTGTAATGATGAATAAATATTATCCATATCGTCAGTTACGGCGCACTCGGTTGTATTGTTTTCTTTGCAGAAATAACACGCCTGGCATCCCTTGATTCTAATTTCATTGAGATAGAAAGTGTTTGCTGAAAACCCTTTGTCTTTTGCGCCTCTAAGCGCTTCATTCAATAGAATTTCAGTGTTGCTTTCTCTTCTGGGGCTTCCGAGAATTGCCGTAACTTTTTTCATCATCAAATCCTTTTAATTGTAAAATTCAGCCTTGTTACTTATGCGAGCCATGTAATATGAGCTTCTTTTCTCGGCGGAATTTTATAATATTTTTCAGCAGGGTAACCAAGCATAAGTCCGCCGCAAAGAGAATCTTCATCGCTGATTTTTAATATTTCTGCTATCGGCTTCCATTGATTTGCAGCAACCATAAGAAAACCCACCCAGCAGCAACCGAGACCGAGTGAAGGCGCTGCGGTATCAATAAATGTCAGAGCTATTGCGGAATCTACCGTTGTAATAGGATATTGTTTCGGAGCATATGACAGTATAAGTGCAGGTGCGCCGCGGAATATCCGGTCATGTGTTTTAGTCTCTTCTTCAATGAGTTTACTTAGATTATAGGCTTTCGCCATTGGGTGATTGTTTTCAACAAGTGTTTTCATGAAGTTAATAGTTTCATCGGCCAGGCTTCTTATAATAACCTGTGAAGTTATAGCTATCCATTTTAAACGCTGAGCGTTTCCTCCGGTGGGTGCGAAACGTGCGATTTCGAGAAGTGATTCTATCTTTTCTTTTTCAACCGGTTTGTTTTTGTAATTTCTAATCGATCTGCGTGATTTCAGCGTGTAGCCGATTTCTTCGATTGAAGGATTTACATTTTTATTTAATTGAGTGAATGATACGGCATCAAGACCTTCTATGGCAATCGCATCATGCGGGCATACTGAAATACAGTGACCGCATTTTACGCAGATTTGAGAATTGCTGTCATCAGCTTTCGGATAATTTGTTTCTTGGTCAATGATTATCAGTTTCATCGGACAGGCTTTGGCGCATAATCCGTCTTTGCTGCATTTTGATTTATCAATATTAATCATATTCATTTATTTTTTCCATTTGTTTGGCATAGTCTTTTGCCGAGTTCGAATGCTTTTTTGCAGTCTTCGGGAAACTGTTTTAGGCGTGATTCCTCCTTCTCCTCGACACTTGTGTATTCGTAGAGAACTTTTGAGTAATCATCAAATTGATAAGTATTCATACTTAAAAGATATTCGGTGTCTCCCCAGACTAAATCGGTGCGGCCTTTAATCGAAGCTATATTCATTTCTGCTCCGCTAGCTTTAAGGACTTCATGTGAACTTAGATTCATGGTGAATATCAGACCGCATTTTTTTTTGAAACCGTTTACTGCAGAGAAGGGTTTTGTGTATGCGACTTCAGGATAAATGAGTCTTTCGAGAAATGATATGGTTTCTCCGCTTGCAGAACTGAAGTAAATAGGTGATGCAATGATAAGTGAATCGGCTTCTTTTATTTTATCAAGAACAGGCGAGAGTTCATCTTTGTATGCGCATTTGCCGTAGCTTGCTGATCCTAGTGTTTTGCATGCCGAACAGCTGATGCATCCTTTGAAATTTAAATCATACAGATGTATCAATTCGGTTTCCGCACCGGCGGATGTTGCTCCGTCAAGGGCGTGTTTGATTAAAGTCGCGGTATTCTTGTTTTTGCGCGGGCTTCCGTTTATTGCTATCAGTTTCATTTATCCTCCGATGTTTAATAGTTCTATGAATATCGAACTATAATTTTGTCAAGCATAACTTTAAATGTTTTAAGAATTTCGAACAATACTTGACTCATAAACTGTTTCTTTCTATTTTAACCGAAAGGAGAATGCTTTGAAAAAAATCCCTCATCCGAGAAAAGAAGACCTTGAGCTTTGCTCTGTTCTATCCGCACTTTCCGATCCCGTACGTCTATCTATAGTGAAAGAGCTTATCGGTCGCGGAGAGTGTAATTGCTCTTTTTTCTGCGGATTCTCGCTTGCTAAATCAACGATGTCGCATCATTTTAAAGTGCTTCGTGAATCTGGTCTGATAATGACGACGATTAAAGGAACAGAATATATTCATTCGGTCAGAAAAGATGAACTTGATTCAATGTTTCCGGGAGTGCTTGATTCAGTTTTGAAATCATACGATAAGCGCAGTAAGTAGAATTCTAAAAATTTTAAATTTCAGAGAGTCTTTTTTTTATTAATAGAAGACCCTTTTCCATTTCTTTAATATTTTCCGTTCCGGTAAGAGAAATTCTTACACCATGAGAATGCTTTCTGCTTTCTATTGAAAACCTGTCTGAGGAAAAAAGACTTATTCCTTCTTTCCTTATAATATTTTCGAATTCAGTTCCTGTTATTTTTTCAGGAAGTTTCAGGTAAATAAAATATCCTGAAGGAGCTGATAGAAATTCATAATTCGTCAGGATTTTCCGGGCGATGGCGTTTCTTTTTGCCGCTTCAATACGCTTGGCGTCGATTGTTTTTTCCGCTTGACCGTTTTTGATCCATGATGTAATTATTTCAGCATTCAGCGGCGGAGCCATCCACAATGAATTTAAAACAGCTGACGTAATGTTTTGCCTTATTGCGGGCGGAGCGCATACAAAAGATATTCTGAGTCCGGCACCGAAGGCCTTGGATATTCCTGAAATATATATTGTCCGCTCGGGAATTCTGCTGAAGACTGCTTTACCTTTAGTTTCTGCGGTGTGAATGTAAGCATCGTCTTCGATGACAGTGAGAGAATAACATGATGCGGTTTGTGCAATTTCATCACGTCGTTTTTCATTCATGGCGCAAAGTGTCGGGTTCTGCATTGAAGGCATAATGTAAAGCCCTTTGATCTTGTCACGCCGGCATACCGAAGCCAGATCCTCCGGAATCATGCCGTATGAATCCGACTGCACTGGAACAAGTTTGATTCTCATCATCGCAGCAAGCGTTTTCATTCCGGGATAAGTCATTTCATCCGCTGCGATACGGTCTCCTTCCCGGAAATTTGAAAGAAGCGAACATGTAAGCGCGTGCTGAGAACCGGCGCATATAATAATGTTCTCTTCACTCTGCATTATCCCGTAACGCTTGAGCCATTCCTTTGCTGTTGAACGGTGACGCATGAGTCCTTCCGGCTGATTGTATCCCGAAAAAAGCCGTGCAGTTTTTCTGCGTGAAATAATCTGAAGAATTTCGTTTATATCAGGATCAAGATGAACGAGGGGGCTCACGATTCCCATTTCAATCATTCCCGGTGAACTCGGCTCAGGAGAAGCGATTGAAATTCCCTGTGGTGATGTTGATGATATATATGTTCCGCTTCCGGTGCTTCCGGAAATGAGTCCGCGCTTTTCGGCTTCTTTATACGCTCTGTATACCGTGCTCGTGTTGATTTTAATTTTTGCTGCAAGATCTCTTACTGAAGGCAGCATGTCTCCGTCGGATAATTTTCCGGTAAAAATGTCTGTTTCGATTTTATCGGCGATCTGAATAAATACCGGTTTGCCGCTTGAAAGTGTAATAGAGAAATCCGTCATGCATACACTTTTGCAATTGTATGCATACAGTGTCAAGATCTAATGGACTGGATTAGGAGGTGGGAAATGATTTCATTTGTCTTTTTCGCGGTTATAATGACATGTACTCCAGGGCCGGGGAATATTTCGATGATGATTCTCGGTCAGAAGTCGGGTTATCTGAAGTCAATTCCGTTTCTTGCGGGTACGGCTATGGGTTTTGCAGTCGTAAATATTATGGTGCTTTCAGGTGCTGGTATTGTTTTGAGCTCACAACTTGGACTGGTGATGAGAATTGCCGGAATAATTTATGTTGTTTATCTTGCTTTTAAGCTCGTATTTTCCGAAGCTGCTTCTGATTCGAATCATTCGAAATCGGCTTTTGCCCACGGACTTCTGCTTCATCCGCTAAGCGTTAAAAGCTGGACAATGTCGGCCTTTGCTGCGGTTAATTTTTGTTTTCTTACTGCATCTCTCGGCGGGAAAATATATTTTATTGCAGTTTTTATTTTGTTTCAGGTTTTGTTTCATTCTTTGTGGTGTTTTTCAGGAAAGAAATTATCACATCTGTTTTTTTCCGGAAAGAAATCATTTATATTCAGGCTTTCCGCCGCTCTCTTGATGACGGGAAGTATTTTATATCCTGTTATTAAGGAAATTGCTGATGGAAAATGATACCAAAAATATTTATGACATTCTTGAAGATGCATCTGAAGATAAGTTCACGGGAGTTAAGCTTATACGAATATCGTGTAGTGAATCGGTTTCTCTGTTTGCGGCAGAGCTTGCAAGTGAAGCAGTTCTTAAGGCGCATTATCATTTGAAAGGTGATGAAACATATTTTGTGATTGAAGGAAGCTGTAGTATAAAGCTCAGCAGAATTGATGACACTTCGAGTAATACAGATAGAATCATTAATCTCGTAAAAGGAGATATTATTACAGTGAAAGAGAAAATGATTCATTCATTGAGAAACAGTAAATGTTTGAGCCGGATTATAATTGCATGTCCGGAAGAGCATGCCGGATCTGACAGATTTTTTATGGAGGATTTCGATGAAAAGATGTAAATTTAAAAAGATGGATGTTTTTGCAGGAGATAAATCATACGGAAATCCTGCTGCAGTTTTTTATCCTGATGAAATATTGACTTCTGATGAAATGCAGAAAATCGGATACGAATTGAAAGATTTTGTTTCTGAAGCTGTGTTTATTTTTAATGATGATTCGGGAAAAGCCGATTATCATCTGCGTTATTTTTCCTGCGAAAAAGAAGTTCCATTCTGCGGACATGGAACTGTCGGTGCACTTTATGATTTGCTGAAATCATCAGAGGATAAAAGACCGGTTATTACAATAAGAACAATGAAGGGTATTCTTGAAATCGAGAATAGAATTAATACTGAAGATTCCGTGTACGTTACCGCGCCTGAAGCAGTTTTTTATGAATATAATTTCAACACGAAAGAAGTTGCAGCCGCATTGAATATTGATTCTTCAGCGATTTCTGATAAATATCAATTAAAAGCTGTAAATGTCGGTCAGGATATTCTTCTGGTTTCTCTGAACACCATTGAAGATGTTGTAAGCTGTTCGCCTGACTATGATACAATCAGAAAGTACTGCCTTTCGCATAATATTGAAATTGTTAATATTTTTACAGATGATGTAAATTATCCGTCGAATATGCTGCATACCCGTGTATTTGCTCCAGGATTCGGTTATCTTGAAGATCCTGCTACGGGTTCGGCAAATTCGGCTCTGGCGTATTTTTTGAAGAAGAAAGACGCATGGGACGGCAGTCCGTTTACAATAGAACAGGGCGCAGACAAAGCAAATCCGAGTCTGGTTCGTATAATTTTTAAGAATAACAGGATATTATTCGGCGGAAAAGCTAAAACGAGGATTGACGGATATTATTTTTTGTTGTAGAATAATAAAGGGCGCGGAGATCTTTCGCGCGTCTTTTAAAAAAGTTTGACAGTATATTGCGGTGATATGAACTTCTGTTTTGCGGATTTATCTGCAAGGCGGCGTTGCCATAATATAACAGGCGGTTAACACTATGACTGAAAACGGAATACCTGTGGATCATGAGATCGTTGAAAATGATTTGGTTTCGATAGACTCGGTTCTTCCTAAACAGCTTTATATTATTCCAATAAGATACAGGCCGATTTTCCCCGGAATAATCACTCCTTTGATTATTTCTAAAGGAAAATTCGCGGAAGCTGTCGATAAAGCTCTGCTTGCGACACGTACAGTTGGACTCGTAATGCTTAAGGATGATAATGTCGATGATATTAAACCCGGAAGCATTTACGAAATGGGAAGCGTTGCGCGCATATTGAAAAAAATCAATCTTCCTGACGGCGGAGTAAATGTTCTAATAAACAGCATCAAGCGTTTTAAAATTACGGGTATCATCAATACAAAACCGTATCTGGTTGCCGAAGTCGAATATCTCGAAGATGAAATGCCGAGAGCAAAATCGAATGAAGTTAAGGCTCTAACGCGTTCTGTTCTGTCGCAGTTGAAAATGCTTTCAGAAAATAATCCTCTCTTTACGGAAGAAATGAAGCTCACGATGGTCAATGTCGATGAGCCCGGGAAGATTGCCGATTTCGTAACCTCAATTCTTAATCTTGAACGCAACGAGTATCAGCAGGTGCTTGAAACTATTAATGTTCTCAAGAGACTTGAGCTGGTACTTGTGATGCTGCAGAAAGAGCTTGAAGTTGTTTCCCTTCAGAAAAAGATTCAGCAGCAGATAAATGAAAAAATAGATAAACAACAGAGAGAATATTTTCTCCGTGAACAGCTCAAGGTTATCAAGCAGGAGCTTGGTATGGAAGAGGATGAGCGCACTAAGGAAATCAATGAGCTTAAAGCCAAGGTCGCGGCTCTCACCTTAAATGAAGAAGTTCTGGATAAACTGAAAGAGGAAATTGAAAAGCTTTCTTCGATGGATGCGAACAGCGCCGAGTATAATATCACGCGGACTTATGTTGATACACTTCTTTCTCTTCCATGGAATACGAAAACAGAAGATATGAATGATCTTGTTCGTTCGGAAAAAATTCTTAACCGCGATCATTACGGTCTTGAAGATGTGAAAGAAAGAATTTTGGAGTTTCTTGCTGTCCGTAAGCTCAAGCCGGATGCGCGCGGAACGATTCTGTGTCTCGTTGGCCCTCCGGGTGTCGGAAAAACTTCTCTGGGAAAATCGATAGCCGCATCTCTGAATAGAAAATTTTTCAGGATGTCTCTGGGCGGTATGCGCGATGAAGCCGAGATAAAGGGACACCGCCGCACCTATATCGGAGCAATGCCGGGAAAAATTATGCAGGGAATAAAAATATGCAAATCGCGTAACCCTGTTTTCATGCTCGATGAAATCGACAAGCTCGGTTCAAGCTATCAGGGAGATCCTGCATCGGCTCTTCTGGAAGTTCTTGATCCGGAACAGAATAATGCATTCCGCGATCATTATCTTGATGTTCCTTTTGATCTGTCGGATCTGTTTTTTATAACTACAGCAAACACACTTGATACTATTCCGCGTGTGCTTCAGGACAGAATGGAGATAATCAGGCTTTCTGGTTATATCTCAGAAGAAAAAGAAGAAATAGCAAAGCGCTATCTTATACCGAAGCAGATTAAACTGCATGGACTTGAAAAAACTGATCTTAAGATTTCAAACGCAGGACTCAAGCTTATTATTCAGAAATGGGCGCGTGAAGCCGGTGTCAGAAATTTTGAACGGAGAATTGAGACAATCTGCAGAAAAATTGCTTCGATAAAGGCAAAGGGCGGAGAAATAAAAAAGGGAGAACTTTCAGAAGAAGAAATCAGAAAGTATCTCGGACCGGAAATATTTCATGATGACGATACTCTAAAGATTGACAAACCGGGTCTTGTTAACGGGCTTGCATGGACTTCGCTTGGCGGAGCTACGCTAATCATAGAATCCATTCTTGTGCCGGGCGGAAAGGGAAATATTCTCGTGGCTACCGGTCAGATCGGAGAGGTGATGAGCGAGTCATCCAATATCGCTTTCAGTCATGTAAGAAGCCTTCTTTCAAAAGATGAGGAAGCTCTCAAATTACTTGCTCAGAATACCATTCATCTGCATATACCTGCAGGGGCGACTCCGAAGGACGGGCCAAGTGCGGGTATTACAATGGCTACATCTTTTTATTCATTGCTTACATCAAGAAAGGTGAGGGGAGATGTTGCGATGACAGGTGAGCTCACACTGACGGGGAAAGTTTTCCCAATAGGCGGTTTGAAGGAAAAGCTTATAGCGGCTAAACGTGCCGGGATAAAGCATATTATTTTCCCAAAACTGAACGAGCGTGATTTGGAAGAAGTACCTAAGCATATAAAGAAGGGGCTTAACTTTCATCCGGTAAATGAGATCGGTGAGGTTCTGGACATAGCTCTTTATCCTGCGGCAAAAAAAACCGGTTCTGCTAAAAAAGAAAAAACGTTGAAAAAATAATTATTTTATGTTAATCTAATCCGTCCGTTTCGGACGGATTATGAGGTCTCAATGCCGATAAAAAACATCATGGAAGATATCGTTCTTTCGGTTGTCGATAGGGTTATTCGGGAAGAGAATACATTTGCCGATGCAATTGAATTCAAGCAGGACGTAGCGGCTTATGTATTAAACCGTATACCGTCAAAGTATGTTACAAGTGAAAGAGGAGTTCTTCATTCAAAACTAGAGAGTAAGTTTTTTGTTCAGCAGAAGACTGATATACTTCTGCTTGTCCATGAAGCTCTTAGTATTATAACAAAAAGACGAATTGCGTCGTCGATTGATTTTGAAGCTATTAAAAAGAAAAAAAAGATATTTTCTCCTCATCTTATTGGTGAGGTTCTGGAAGAGACAACATTTTCTATTGTTTCTGATATAAATGTTTATCTTCTTCTGAACGGGCATCCCGCTTCGATGATTGATTCTTCATGGGTTAATCCATATTCGACAAGTAAGGCAACTATGGGGTATTATCATTTCTGGCCGGAGGTCGATCTGGCGGAATTGCCGGAAGGTGAAGAAGTGACTTTTGAAATTGTATTTTCACATCCTAAATTTGAAAGCAAATCGGTTATGTTTTCTGTTATGCCGTCAGATAATTTTGATCCGTCTAAATCCAAGGTGATTCCAATCGCGCTTCTGAAACTGAAAGAAGGCGAAAATGCATCTTTTCTTTACGATTGATAATGAAAATATTGCTTATCTCTCCTCCGTTTTCTGATTTCTATTTTACCCGTGCGCGTATTGAGCCGCTGGGATTATTGTATGTTAAAAAATCTCTATCTCTTGCAGGTTACGATTCCATAATATGTGATTTTGCAAATGTAAGGCATGAAAAGAAAATCAAACTGCCGGATGAATTTTCTTATCTCCGTAAATATTATCATAAAGACTTATCTTATTTCTCATTATTTTCTGATTATAAAAGATTAGGATTATCATATGATGAAATGTGTGAAGAAATAAAAGAGCATGCTCCCGATATTGTTTTTATCTCTGCAAATTTTTCGGCTTATGCTGCTGAAGCTCGTGAAGTTATTTCTGCAGTGAGGAATTCATCTGATGCTTTGGTCGTTGCAGGCGGATGGAGTGTAACTGCGGAGAAAGATAAGATATATGAATTTCTCGGTGCAGATTATCTTATTCAGGGTGATTTTCCTTCTGATAGTTCAGAACTTATGAGGTGTATATGCGGCGATGGCGATCCTGCTGAAATACCAGGATTTATATACAGGAAAAATGATTTAATTGTCTCAAACAAACCGGTTGATTATGTAATACCGGATTATTATCCGGAACGAATAGGAGATTATCGTTTTAGAGGAAAGCGTATTGCGAAAATTATTTTGAGCAGGGGATGCCGGAACAGGTGTGCATTTTGTTCTGTTCACAGGAATGGAAATTTTTCTTTTAGAAATATTAAGTCGGTAGATGAAGAGTTAAAGTATCTTTTTGATCTCGGAATTGAAATTGTCGACATCGAAGATGATTCTGTTTTTTTCGATAAGGTATATGCTTCCGAACTTTTAAGTATTATCCGGAAATATGCAGATAAAGGAATGAGATTCGCCGCAATGAACGGAATGAGCGCGAATGATTTGATTCCGTTTGCGGAAAAGTGTATTGAAAGCGGTTTTATCGAATTTAATCTGTCTCTTGTGTCATCAGATAAACAAGCAATTCGAGAATCCAACAGACCTTTCGGGCTTAATTCGATTAAAGAAGTTCTCGGAATTATAAACGGACGTGTAGAAACGATTGTATACCTTATCGCCGGGCTGAAGGGCGGAAGTGCAAAGTCTTTATTCCGGGATATCCGTGAACTTGCAAAACTTCCTGTGACTATAGGAATTTCTCCGCTTTATTCTGTGCCGGGAATAAATTATTTTGATGAAGTTGCGCCGGATGACAGAGAATTTCTGAGGGGAAGCGCGTTGTATAAGTTTTTTAATGATTCGCGAGAAGATGTTGCATCCGCAATGAAATGCGCGAGAATGATAAACAAAATACGGGCAATGGAAAATTCTGATGAAGATTATGATAATATCAATTATTACAGAAAATCTGCAGAAAGAAAAAAGTGGTATCGCAAAACAAAATCCGGCTGGATAGACAGTTTTGAATTTGATGCTGATATAAATAATATTGAAGTTTTGAAAAACGATGGAACTTTTATAAAGTTATAATTACAGAAAATTAGTTAGTTAATTCAGTGTTATATTGAACCGAGAGAGGATTTTTGAATATTGTAGCTAAATACGCCGTTCTTCAGTCTGTATCCATTCTTCCATTTATAGCAGGTTATTATTTCAGATGCCGGATTAAGTCGTACGAGCAATTCAGACGAAAGATTATTCTGTTTAATCTTATATTTCTCGAACCTGTAGTAATTTTTTATTCAATATGGGGAATTGATGTAGATAAAACAGCTCTATGGATTTTTTCAGCGGCTTTTTTTATAGCTCTATGCGGTTATATATTCGGAAAAATATTTGTGAGAATACTCAGACTTAAAGGAGATGATTCTTTTGCGTTTGTACTGACTTCCGTTATGTCTAATACAGGGTTTACGATGGGAGGTTTTGTCTGTTTTTTAACAGCGGGAGAAAAAGCTCTGGCTTATTCTTATTTCTGTTCCCTTGGTTTAGCCTGCCTTATTTATTTTCTTATATTTCCGCTTTGTTATGTCCGTGAGCGCGGTGAAAAACTAAAATTATCTGTATTTTTACGCGGAATATTGAGAATAAACAATTTTCCAATAGTAGGTTTTCTTGCAGGGGTAACAGCCAGGCATTATTTTAACCGTCCGCAAATAAATATTCCTTTGCTTGATATAATGGTTTGTATCCTTGTTGCAGGTTATTTCTATTCTCTCGGAATGGTTTTTGAATTCAAAAGAGGCAGTGCTGAAAAATTTATTCATGCATCGGAATTTATAATAAAATTTATACTTGTTCCTGCTGCAGTAATCTCTGGTATTTTATTTTTGGGAATAGAAGGGTATGCAGGTTATGTTATTATGATTGAATCTTTTATGCCGTGTGCGGTTTTTTCGGTTGTTACCCTTGTTCTATATAATATCAGTCCCGAGTTGTCAGGCCGCATATTTGCTATTAATACAGCCGCTTTTTTTATTTTTATACTTCCGTTAATTTTATTATTTTCAAAAAAAGCGGCATGTCTGTTCGGATTATGACTGAAGGGCTTTTTCCCTGATTAGTTTTCCTTTTGTATGAAGTGTTTCGATGCGGTTCATGATTTCATCAACCTGATGCTGGCGCATTTCATCTTTGTCTTTTGCATCAGGATGTTTTTCTGAGATTTCCTTAACAAAATCGGATGTCTTGGTTACTTCTCCGATACTGAATATTATGACATCTTCTTCATAAGCTTCTTTTGTCATGTCTTCATGTTCCTGAGGTATCATATTATTTCCGTTTATTGAGCAGCAGCAGAAATAATCAAAGATACTGAGATATGCCATGGTTTCTTTCATGCCTTTCATGGAATCGGCATCCCAATCGCGCCTTCTAGTTCCGGCAGGATAAAGAACAAAAATATTGCCTTTATTTTTTAATTCCATGATGTGCTTTGTGGCTCTGAGATTAATCTTTTTTGCAAGATCAAATTCTTCACCGGAAATTTTTGAAAGTCCCCTGATAGGAAATATTACAACACGGGTGAACATTTCTGCAAAAAGTTTTACAACAGGATTTTGGTTTAATTTTACTCCTGCTATGAAAATCAATTTTTCAAAAACTGATTCCATGCGTTTTTCAGGGTGATCCTTAAAGCGGATAAACATGCTGGGCACATCCATGTTTGATACATGTTCGGAAAATATTATGCATGATTTTCCTTCGTCTGCCAGTTTTTCCAATTTTAAAATATTTTCATATCCCGCTACGTCACTTCCCGGCAGATGTCCCTCTCTCATAAGTTCTGCGAGAAGTTCTCTGTTATTTTTGATAGCAGGCTGATATACATTGTCCGGAGAAATGGTATTGTTCTCATTCATTTGAGAGTTCATCATCATCTTGGGAATATATTGAAGAAAATAATCTGTTTTGTTTTTAACGGAAGACATAAAACCCCACCATCTAAATCTGCAAAGTGTTTCACTTGAGCTTGCAGTACTGTGTAAAATAAATATTTCTTAAATTAGGTCAAAAAAAAGCAAACCGGCGTTAAAGCCGGTTTTGCTGTTTTCACTCGAGAGATTTAAGCCAGTTCATTTCGGCTTTCAAGTGATTCTCAATGTAAGTATACATGTGCATAAGAGAGGATTCTTTGTTTTTGCTTTCTTTTTCGATTTTTGTTTTCATCGAATTGAGTTTGTCTTTGATAAGCTCTTTTCTGTCCTCAAGAAAAAGACTTCTCTGCTCATCACTAAGTGATGAAATGAACATGAGAACGATATCAATGTCAAAATGCATAAGGTTGCGGTCAAAGTACTGTTTAACCAGTTTTTTGTAGTGCTTTTTCCCTTCAGGGAGAATTGAATAAACGTATCTTTCAGGATTTCCCCCGTCTTTTTCTGTGCCGATACGTTTGATCCAGCCGTTTTCAACAGCCTTTTTAATAGCATAGTAGATAGAACCGAATTTGATGTCCACGTAGTCTTCGAGTCTTTCTACGATTTTTTTCTTAATGTCGTAACCATAAAGATTGCCCTCAGTGAGAAGACCAAGGATAGTAATTTCTATTTTCATGTTTCCTCCTAAATAATAGAAAAGATTTTGTATGATTGCATTTGAATCTACAGCTTATAACTAAGATAATACAAAACGGTAAAATTTCAATATAAAATTTACATAATATAGATTAAGCTTTGCTTCCTCCGTGACCCGAAAACGCAGCAAGAGCTTTTTTGATCAATTCTTCAGTTGTCGCTGCGGGATTGATTTCTACAATTTTTGAAATAGTGCCCGTAACATTTTTTTCATCATAACCGAGAGAAATAAGAGCTTCTATGGCATCATTTTTCTCTGTCTTTGTTTCGCCTGAGATGTGTCCCTTGAACAGGTTTTTCTTTCTCGATAATTCAAATATGATTTTCTCAGCTTTTGTTTTTCCTATTCCGGGTATTCTTGTCAAAACTTCAATGTCGGAATTGATGATGGCATCGGCAAATCTATCAATATCTATTCCTGATAAAATTGATATTGCCATTGATGGTCCGATCCCATTGACCTTTAAAAGTATTTCAAATATCTTCTTTTCGCTTTCCGTATAAAAACCGAAAAGTTTCAGTTGATCTTCTCTGTGGTAAGTGTGAACATGAATAAAAACTTCCTCTGAAAGAGAGAGTTTTTGCGACGTTGAAAAAGGAACAGTCAGTGAGTAGCCGACTCCTTTTACGTCAATAAGAACCTCGGAAGGCTGAAGCAGAACCACTATGCCCTTGAGAAAACCAATCATAGACCAACACTATTTTACTGCCTTTATTTTTCAAGCATTTATTAGTATAAGACAAATAAGTAAAATGAATTATTATAAAAATGTTAACCATTTGCAATTATCATTGGTTCCAACGATTGATAAATAATAGAAAAACCTCTGATTTTTGAAAAATGTTGTGGAATTATTTAGTCGCTTTATTTCATTTGAACCATTGTGGATAACGTTTGCGCCTTTGCTGTTCACAAAGACGATATCATTGGAGAAAGAAATGGGATTAAAGGAATATATGAATAATATCAGAAAGGAGCTCTCTGTTTCTGTTTCTGATATGGAGAAGATTGCGAATGATTTTATAAGTGAAATGAAGACCGGCTTAGAAGGCGGAACAAGTTCTCTTAAAATGCTTCCTTCGTATATAGGTAAGCCTACAGGCAAAGAAAAAGGTTCAGTAGTTGCTATAGATTTCGGCGGAACTAATGTCAGAATACTGCAGGCAGATCTTGACGGTTCCGGCAAAATAACTGTTAATGCGAAAAATAAATTTCCGCTTGTTGATCCTGATGGAAAGTATAATTATACCGCGAAAGAAGCAACAGCCGAAGACCTTTTTGATTATATCGCAGAACATGTCGGTGAAATATCTATCAAAGGTGTTGAAAATTCATTAGGACATACTTTTTCGTTTCCGTGCAAACAAAACGGAATCAATAGTGCCGAGCTCATATATTGGACGAAAGAAATTAAAACAAGCGGTGTCGAGGGGCATGATGTTTCGCAAATTTTAGAAGGTTCTTTAAAAAGAAAAAAAATAGAGAATGTGACACCAAAAGCTGTAATAAATGACACAGTCGGAACACTTCTCGCAGCCGCTTATTCTAATACTGATGTTGATATGGCTGCAATTTGCGGAACTGGTCACAATGCGTGTTATTTGGAACCTAACCATCCGTTAACCGGAAAACCAATGATAGTAAATATTGAGTCAGGTAATTTCAACAAAGTTCCTCAATCCAGATTTGATGCTAAAATTGATGCAGCAAGTGAAAGACCTGGTTTGCAGAAGCTCGAGAAAATGATTTCAGGATATTATCTCGGAGAAATTATCAGAGTAATTCTAGAGCAAATGATGAAAGATGGGGTTCTTCCTGAGAGTTCGGAAATAACAAAAAAAGATGTTATATACGGTGCAGATATTGATAACATAATTGCAGACTCAGCTGATTTTGGTGCAACTGCAAAAGTGATGAAAGATAAACTAGGGCTGGCGTCAATGACTCGTGATCAGCTTTTTTCTGTTAAAGAAATTGTTGATTTGGTTTCTGTCAGATCCGCCAGACTTGTAGCGGCTATATTTGTAGGTATCGTATATCATATTGATCAGAAAATTGAAAGAAAGCATGTAATTGCAATCGATGGTTCGTTGTATGAAAAAATTCCGAATTACGATGTAAATATTCAGGTGGCGATGGATGAATTGTTCCGGGAGAAATCAGGCAAGGTTTCTACTATCCTTGCTAAGGATGGTTCAGGTATAGGGGCGGCGATTGCAGCGGCAACTGCTTAGTCTTTTTTTATTCGTGAAGTGAATTGTTACAGGCTGAAAGTGATTTTTCAGCCTGTTTTTAATTTTATGCTTCCATGGTATGATAGATTTATAAAATTATCATTAAAATATGTTTGAAGTTCGAAATCAATATGATAGTTATCTGTTTGAGATTCAAAATTATTATTGGAATGAATTTTTTCGATGACAATCTCCACTAAATATTTGATTCCCCATTCAAGAACAGAGGATACTGATACTTTATAGAGCCTCCTGTAATCTATACAAGACTCATATAGCGACTCCTGAATATTCACATGGATTAGTTTCCATTCTTTTTCTATGCCATTTTTATTCTGATATCTAACCGGCTCAAAGATGCTTGGTTTCGTTTTTTGTTGGATTTTTATTTTAATGCATTCTTGAAGAATGCAGCTGATTAGCTTTTTTATATGGATTTTGTGATTTTTAGATGCATAACTTATTTTAGTGTAAGATTCCAAAGAAATATTGCAGGTGGTTTCAATCATGCCGGCCTCCTTTAGTCATAACGAGAGCGGCATGATTAATTTTATAAAATTGCGATTATTTCTATTGAATACATATTTTTTTCGCCACATGAGATGCTTCTACAGCATCTTTGCTATAGTAGGCTCCGATTGATTCGGCATATTCTTCTGTTACTACTGCTCCTCCCACCATTAGTTTGTAAGGAAGTTTTTTGGCAGAAATGAGTTCCGACATAGCTTTCATTTCAGGCATTGTTGTAGTAAGAAGAGAACTTAGACAAATGATATCCGCTTTGACCTCTGCAGCTTTTTCTAAAATAATTTCATTGTCGATGTCTTTGCCCATGTCATATACGTTAAAGCCGTGATTTTCAAGCATCATAGCTACAATGTTTTTGCCGATATCATGAATATCTCCCTTAACCGTGCAGATTACTACGGATTTAGCAGCTTTGGAAGATTCCTGTTTCATCACAGGTTTTAATACGCTAAATCCCTGCTTCATTGCATTTGCGGAAGATATCATCTGCGGAAGGAAATATTCACCTTTCTCGTAAAGATCTCCGACAACATTGAGTCCGGTGATCAGCGCATTATCCATTATTGATTCCGGATCAAATTCTTTTAAAGCTGATTCGATTTCTTTGCAGATCGAATCGGAATCCCCTTCAATTACAAGCATTTTGATGCGTTCCAGAATACTGAGTTCAGACTTCGCAGATTCAGCCGATATTGTTTTTGTTGTAGATGATTTGAAATGTTCGATATATTTCACGGCATTTATATCTTTGCCGTAAATGAAGTCTTTAGCGAGATTTTCTTCGAGTGTATTATTGTCGATGATCTCAAATGCTTTCGTATTTACTATACCGAATTTCAGTCCGCGCTTAAACCCTTCTTTTATAAACGCATTGTTGATATGTTTTCTTTCGGGCAGTCCGAAAGAAATATTGCTGATGCCGAGACTTGTTTTAATTCCCTGTTTTGTAAAATGTTCGATTACTTTTAATGTTTCAACTGCAGATCCGGGTTCAGCACTTTCTGCAAGCATCAACGGGTCAATAATTATACGTTCTTTGTCGATGTCGTCGTCAAGAAGCATCTGAACGAGTTTGTCGCCGATTTCTATTCTTTTTGCTGCATTTCTGTGTACACCTGTTTCGTCAATGCAAAGTCCAACGATAAAAGAATGAAAGCGTTTTACAATTGGAATTATTTCGTTATATTTATCCTTTCTTGCATTGATTGAGTTAATGAGTGCAATCCCGGGATAATTTTTAAGTGCCGATATCAGAACCTCGCCGTTTTCTGAATCAATCATCAGCGGAGTTTTGACCAGCGTTGTCAGAATATTTACTGAATTTTTCATAGCGGCAATTTCATCAATGCCGGGAGTTCCTACATTTATATCAAGAACATCAGCTCCTTCTTCCTGTTGTGCTTTTGCTTCTGAGCGCAAGAACTGTGTTGAATTTATTTTCAGATCTGCGGCGAATGCTTTTCTCGCTGTCGGATTTAATCTTTCACCAACCTTTATGAAATCAGCGGATTGAATGTCTAGTGAAGAGTATCTGCTGGTGGCATAGTGGAAACTATTTTTATACTCAAAAGGTTTTTGCTCAATGGAACTTGTGCAGTCTTTTACAGCTTTGATATGATCAGGATTTGTTCCGCAGCATCCTCCGATAATTTTAACTCCGAGTTCGGCAAGTTCGGAAGCCAATTCTCCGAATTTTTCCGGAGTCATCGGGTATGTTGTTTTACCTTCCACTACAATCGGAAGGCCTGCGTTTGCCCACACTGCGACGGGGACTCCGAGCTTGATGATTTTTGAAAAATTATCTGACAGAATTGAGTAAATTATATCCGGCCCAAGTCCGCAATTTGCTCCGACTACGTCAGCTCCGTATTGAGCAAGTGTAGCGAACGCGGTTATAATATCTGTTCCGCCATGTGTCTTCCCGTCTTCTTTAAAAGTAACGCTCGTAATTACCGGAAGCGAGCAGTTTTCTTTTGCGGCCATAAGTGCAATTCTGGCTTCATTTATGTCATTCATCGTTTCGATTGCGATTAAATCAGCACCGCCTTCTTCAAGTCCGATTATCTGCTCGCGGAATGATTCGTAAACTTCGTCAAAAGTAAGTTTTCCGACAGGCTCAATAAGTCCGCCGGCAGGTCCTACAGATCCTGCAACAAGAGCTTTGTCTTTTGCCGCGTTCCTTGCGCATTCGGCAGCCTTTCTGTTGAGTTCCCGGCATCTATCGGAAAGTGAATATTCTGCGAGTTTGAGCTTGCTTCCGCCGAATGAGTTGGTTTCGATAATATCTGCGCCGGCAGAAATGTAAAGATTATGAATTTCTGTTACAATATCTCCGTTATCGGCATTCAAAAGTTCGAAACAGCCTTTATATGTAGGAATTCTCTGCATCAGCAACGATCCCATTCCGCCGTCAAGTACGGCTGCTCTGTTGCGTTTTAAGAGATCGATGAATGTCATATTTACCTCGTTTTTTAGAAAGGGAAATGGAAAAATAAAGGCTTAATTTTGCAATAAAATATTCTTTACATTCGGACTATTTTTTTTAAGGTAAAGCGTTTTTTTGTCATTTTTTTGTGTAGATTTTTATTATAAATCTACACTACATTTTGGCGGAGTTAATAATACTTTCAGCTGTATGTAAAGCTTTTTTGCGAAGGAGATTTTCTTGAATTATATCAATAAATTTTGTCTCGTTATTTTACTTTTTATTTGTGCGTGCGGCGGAGAGGTTCTTGATGATGCCCAGAATTTTGTTCCCAATGAATCTCCTGTAATAACAAGTATAATTTTTGAACCGTCTGATCCAACTTTGACGAATTATGAAGAAAATCTCATTCCGGATATACCTTTCATTATTAAGGCAAGTGCCTATGACCCGGAGAATGAAGGTCTTGTATATACTTTTACATCCGATCATGGAAGTTTTGCAGGCCAAAAAGAATCGGATGGTGAAGTTGAGGTTGTTTTTGTGACAGGCCGTATGAAATCGGGAGACCCGGTCAACGTAAAACTAACTGTTTCAGATCCGACTAGAAGAAATAATGAAGCTGTGGAAGAACTATATATAGGAAAAGCAAAGCCTAAAGCAAATATTTCCATTGTGAACGGAGGTTCACCGGTATTAGCAGGTAGTACAATTACTTTGTTGAGTTCCGGTTCATGTCCGCTGACTTTGACTTCCGATTGTACCGGGTCTTTTCTTTTTGTTGAAAATGATGCTGAGACTAATCCGAATAATATATCCATAGGTGATAAAGATAAAGTTTTCGGAATTTTTACCCCGACGGGAACAAACAAGTCTCTTACAGCAACTCTTTACGGTCCGGATGCTTCTATTCCAGATCCCAATCACATGCTGAAAGTGAGTTCGGTCGGGACGCACAAGATCTGGATAATTTTTGAAGATATGCTTGGTCAGAAGATTGTAGTTCTCTGTAATGTTATTGTTACTACTCCTTAACATGTCTTAAGACAGCTGCTTCATTGAGACTATCTCGCCGATAAACATGCGATGATAGTCTCCGTCAGTATAGTTTTTATCTATTTCCACATCAAGAAAATTAGAGGGATTGATGTCCTGATAATATATCTTCCGGCATACCGCTGATATTTTTGCTTCTTTGTAGTAAACACAGCCGTTTTCAGTAAGCGGAGTCAGGCCGAGATTCTTTTTATCAATTTCGCGTCCGGATTTTGTTCCGCAGACTTTCAATATATCCTTATATTTTTCGTCAAAAAAATTAATGCTGAAATGCGGATTGGCTTCAATAAATTTATACGTGAATCTTTGCGATCTTACGTAAATATAGACTATATCCTTGTTCCATAAATGTCCCATTCCGCCCCAAGAGAATGTCATGCAGTTATGGTTTTGTTCGTCTCCGGAAGCGAGTAATCCCCATTGGTTTGCAATAAGATCAAAAATGTTTTCATTAATTGTATGAGTTTTCATTGATGAGTTCCAGTAATTTAAATAGATGCTGAAAAGATGTCTGTTTGACGGTGTATATTAAAAGAAATTTTAATGAACCCTGTTTGTGCAGGGTTCATTGTTTATATTAAATGTCGAAAACAGCTCCCTTATCTGCGCTTGATACGAGCATTGCGTAGCGTTTCATATAACCTTCTGTGATTTTTGGTTTGAATTCAGGAACCTGCGTAAGGCGTTTCCTGATTTCTTCATCCGAAAGTTTGACATTGAGACTGCATGCGTCGATATCTATTTCAATGATGTCACCGTTTTGTATTGCGGCGATAGGTCCGCCTGCAGCAGCTTCCGGTGAAACATGCCCGATGCTTGCGCCTCTTGTAGCTCCGGAGAATCTTCCGTCAGTGATTAACGCAACATCTTTATCGAGACCCATTCCGGCGATTACAGAAGTCGGAGTGAGCATCTCTCTCATTCCCGGACCTCCGCGCGGTCCTTCGTATCTGATTACGACTACATCGCCTTTGACGATTTTTCCGCCGAAGATTGCCTCAACGGCTTCCTCTTCGCTTGCGAATACTTTTGCAGGTCCCGAGTGTTTAATCATTTCCGGAGCAACAGCGCCTTTTTTTACAATCGCGCCGTCGGGTGCGATGTTTCCTGTAAGAACCGCGAGTCCTCCATCCGCGTGAACAGGCGCCGAAACCGGTCTTATTACACCTTTATCAAGAATTTCGCTCTTTGCACAGTTTTCAGAAATGCTCTTTCCTGTTACGGTAAGAGAATCTTTGTTTATCATTCCGTTTTTGACGAGTTCATTGATTACAGCAGGGATTCCGCCTGCATCATGAAGATCGATTATATGATGCGGACCTCCCGGAGAAAGCGTACATATATGAGGAACTTTAGCTGCGACAGGATTGATATCTTTTAGAGTTAGATCAATTCCTGCGTAATGCGCTATTGCGGGAATATGGAGAGCTGTGTTTGATGATCCGCCGATTGCCATGTCTACGGCGAGAGCATTGTAAATAGCGTCTTTTGTGATGATATCTTTTGGTTTGATGTCTTTTTCAACAAGAGTCATTATCTGTTTGCCTGCGAGTTTCGCGAGACGTATACGGTCGGAGCTTACCGACGGAATTGTTCCGTTGAAAGGAAGCGCGATTCCGAGAACTTCGCTCAGGCAGTTCATCGAATTTGCCGTAAAAAGACCCGAGCACGAACCGGCGCCCGGACATGCCTTGCATTCCATTTCATAAAGCTCATCGTCAGTCATCTGTCCGATCGCGACTTTGCCGACACCTTCAAACATCTGAGTGAGTGAAATATCTTTTCCTTTGTGACGGCCGGGAAGCATCGGCCCGCCGCTGATTACGATCGAAGGGATATTCATTCTGAGTGCCGCGATTATCATCGCTGGAACAATTTTGTCGCAGTTTGGAATGAATACGAGTCCGTCGAATGGGTGTGCAGTCGCCATTATCTCAATCGAATCTGCGATAAGTTCACGTGATCCGAGTGAATACTTCATTCCTTTGTGGTTCATCGCGATTCCGTCGCAGACGCCTATTACGGAAAATTCAAGAGGAGTTCCGCCGTTTGCAAGGACTCCTTTTTTTACTGCTTCGGATATGTTATTGAGGTGAATGTGCCCCGGAATAATCTCATTGGCTGAATTTACGATACCGATTATCGGACGTGCCAGTTCTTCATCTGAAAGTCCCGCTGCCTTAAAGAGCGAACGGTGAGGCGCTTTTTCGCGTCCCTTTTTCATCAAGTCACTTCTCATTTTATTCTCCTTCCGGACGCTATCGTCCTGACAAAACATCAGAAATGCAAACGGGTATTTTATCAATAAAAATTTGTCCTCGAGCCGGACGGGCTCCAAAGACTACGTCTTTGGAATCTGTTTTTCGCATGGATCATGCGAGAATATTCAAAGGGACGAGGAGCTCAGTCGCCGCTC
>ERZ795056.1517-NODE-1517-length-27240-cov-10.763987_pt1 | contig 27240 bp, 15 predicted proteins | sample MGYA00375140_ERZ795056 | MGnify/ENA primary metagenome ERZ795056 (study PRJEB30185, sample SAMN05720227) | activated sludge metagenome | isolation source: Anaerobic digester | place: USA | collected 2015-03-09 ... | reverse complement strand
AACAGTAGCAGATGAAGTAAGTGTTACTCCGTTTGAATTATTGATAGTTAGGTTGGTTCCCGAAGTAAAACCTGTACCAGTTGTTTGGGCAGCACTTCCATTATATATGTAGTTTGCAGCTGCTCCATAATTCCGTGTAGAAGTACGAATGTTACCAATTGCTCCACCTGCAACTAATACTAATCCATTAGCATCACCACTACTAATTGTTGCTGTTGTTGCATTTGCAAGGGTAAATGTTCCTGTTCCAGTTAATAGATTAGTTCCGCAATAAAGCGCACCATTTACAGTAAACACTTTGGCCGCAGGTACTACTATGCCATTATTTAAGGTTACAAATGCTCCAGCATTAATATTATAGGTAAAACTGGTATTCGTAAGTGTTCCGCCCGATTGTGTATAAGTTCGTGTTGGATTTGTTCCAGCGAAATTAACTATCTGATTTGTCGCTGAAGAGGTTACTGTTCCAGCAGTTTGATTGTAATTTCCACTTAAATTAAATGTGGTAGTAAATGCTCCAGAATTCAAATTCAAAATACTCGTTCCAGAGACATTCAAATCACCCAATACATTTATTGTTAAAGCAGCAGTAGAGCCTAAGGCAAGAATTTGATTGTTCGTATTCGTAATACTTAGATTTCCATTTACAGTAGTAAGTGTTTGTGTCAAACTAATAGTTCCCGTTTGACCAGCACAGTTCCATGTGAAATTTCCAAATGATTGTCCTGAAATACCAGTAGGCGCTGCAGTTGTAGCACCAGTAATTGTACAGGTCGACGTTGCATTCCAAGCAGCAGTTGGTACTACACCAGCAGCACGATTGTGATTGTAAAATGATCCAGCATTAAAGAATAAAGTAGTAATTGAACTTGTATAAGCACCTGTTGTGCTCGACACATTCATTGTTCCATTAATATGAACTACTGCTGGTGATGTAATGGTAAAGATCCCATTCATATTTAAAACCCCACTCGCACTAACTAACATATCAATAGCCGCAGCACCATTACTAATTGTTAAAGCGATTGCTGAATTCACCGTCAATTGTCCATCTACTGTTAAATCATCAGCCGCTTGAGCAACTGTAACTGTTACGGTATGTCCAGTTCGAACTAATATACCAGCCGCATTATTTTGATTCGGAATGAAGAGTGCTGCAGAAGGTGCAGGTGAAACAAATGTTGGATCAGTAGAAACTTCCCAAGTACTTAATGTGTTCCAGTTTCCACTACCAGTACTTCGGTAATAAAGGGGTTGATTGCTTCTTCCTGTTGCATCAAATGTGGTTTGAAAGAAAACAGATGCATTACTTACAGTTGCAGAAATAACTGGTGAACTAACTGTTGAAGCATATTCTGTAAATATGCCAGTTGTACTGTAAAACTGATTGACTTTCAAATTTGATTCAGTTCCAACAACATCAGCTGCTGCATAAGTATAAGATGCAGTTAATGTATAGGTACCAGGGACGGCCGATGAAGTAGAAGGCCAATAGCGACTCAAATAGTCAACTCCTAATGGAATATCACTTGGGTGAACGCCATCAACAGTTCGAACTCCAAATGTAGTAGCAGTACCTAATGCAGTAAATGCGTAAGTAACAGGTGAATAATCGATTGATCCAGTTTCTTCACCAATTGGGAAAGTGAAAGTAGATACACCTGTTGGAAATAAGCGTTTCAACATTCCTGTACCATTGGTCACGATCATATTAGAAACCGAAGTGGCTGTTCCAGCAATACTTGATGCATTATTATTCATCACCAAATCGAAATTCCCTAAACGCACTAAACTGTTAGTGAGCGTTAAAGAATTTGCACCACCACTCAACGTAACAGTTGCAGATAAACTTAAATCACTGTTATCAAATAATACACTTGTGGCAGCTGTTAATCCGGTTCCTGTTACAGTACTTCCTGAACCATATTGATAATTTGCTAATGCACCATAATTACGAGCTGTAGTAGTTTGAATATTACCATTTGCTCCACCAGCTAATAATACAATTCCATTTACATCATTAATTCCCAAACGAGCTGTAGCTGCACTGGCTAACGTAAATGTTCCTGCTCCATTTATCAAATTCGTCCCACAATAAAGCGTACCATTAACTGTAAATACTTTTCCAGTAGCAACAGAAATGGAATTATTCAGTGTTAGAAAAGCAGCAAGATTTACATTATAAGTAAAACTGTTATTGCTTAATGTACCGCCCGATTGCGTGTATGTTCTAGCAGGATTAGTACCTGCAAAATTGATAATTTGATTGGTTGCTGATGAAGTAACTGTCCCAGCTGTTTGATTGTAATTACCACTCAAATTAAGCGTGGTAACAAATGCTCCGGAATTCAAACTCAAAATACTTGTTCCAGATACATTTAAATCTCCCAAAACATTTAAAGTAAGTGCCGCCGTTGAACCCAATGCCAATATTTGACTGTTAGTTCCTAAAATGGATAAATTTCCATTTACGGTTGTAAGAGTTTGTGTAAGACTTACCGTGGCCGATTGACTCGCACAATTCCACGTTACATGACCCAAAGTTTGAGCTAATCCTGTTGGACTCGTATTAGTAACGCCTGTTATATTTAATGTAGAAGTGGAGTTCCAAGCTGCTGTTGGAATAACACCTGCATTTCTTTGGTGATTAAAAAATGAACCTGCATTAAAAAATAAGGTAGCAGCTGTACTTGTATATGCTCCCGAATTGGCGGTATTTGTATAATTCCCAATAACCTGAACAATTGCAGGTGCAGTTATAGTAAAAATACCATCATTAGAAAAGCTTCCATTAATGATTAAATCATTCGCTGCTGTTCCATTTGCAATCGTTACAGTGATACCTGAATTGACAAGAACATCTCCATCAATAACAGCATCATCAATAGAAAGATTAGCAGTAATAGTAGCTGTATGTCCTGTTTGAACTTGAATTCCTAATGAATTTAAATTCGTTGGAAATGCAACTGCTGGAACTCCAACAGGTGATGTAAAAGTTGGATCAGTGGAAACTTCCCATATCGATGCATCATTCCAGTTTCCTGATGCTACAGTGCGGTAAAACAAAGGTGCATCATCACGTCCAGTAATATCATAAGCCAATGAAATAGACGTATTGGCCTGTGTTAAATTAGAAGAAATGAGTGGAGAACTTAACGCAGTTACATATTCGGTCCATACTTGTGTTGCTGGAACAAACTGATTAAATCGAAGATTAGCTTCAACTCCATTAACATCCGCAGGTAAATATTGAGCAGTCGTTAAAAGTGTGTAAGTACTCGGAATTGCTGAAGAAGTTACAGACCAATAACGTGCTAAATAATCAGCCGAAATCCCATTGGGTTGTGCTGCATTTGTAACTCGAATTCCAATGTTCGTTGCAGTATTATTACTGGAGAAATTAAATGTAATGGGTGAATACTCAGTTGTTCCGGTAACATCACCGACTGGATATGTAAAAGCAAATGGCGATGCCGGAAATCCTCTTACCAACTGCCCTATTCCATTGGTAACAATCATCGCACTTGTTGAGAATGTTCCCGTTAAAATGGTCGATGACGGTAATGTCAACGAATAAGCATCCAAATAAAGAATACCAGCAGTTAAGTTAATTCCACTATTAGCATTATTATTAAAAGTGAGTGCTTGACTCAATGTAACACCAGCAGTATTATTAATAGTGATTTGAGTATTGGTAGTTCCATAAGTCGTTGCAAGTCCCGAACCTGTAACTTGAGCAGATGAACCGTTGTAAATAATGTTTGCAGAAGTATTATAGGTTTTTGTACCACTTACCCGAATATTTCCAGCTGTCGTATTCCCCGTTGGAGTTAAACCACCGGCATCACCAATAGAAAGTGTTGCAGTTGAAGCATTCGCTAAGGTGAATGTTCCTGTACCAGTAATTAAATTGATTCCTGTATGAAGTGTTCCATTATTGACAAACGATTGATTAACCGTTATATCAGTCAACAAAGTCACTATCGCATTGAGGTTTACAGTATAGGCTATGCCTGTTGAAACATATGTACCAGCATTTAAATTGATGTTTTTATTTATCGATGCATTACTAAAATTAATGGCTTGTATACCAGTTGAAGCTCCGCGCTGAAAAGTTCCTCCGTTTTGAATGAGACTTCCAGCTAGGTTTAAAGTTGTAATCGTGGCGCCTGAATTATTCAGATTCAGAATACCTCCATTTACAATCAAATCACCATTTATAATCAACGTAGAAGCTGTTCCAGCATGAAATGCAATACTTCCCGATCCGGTATTTGTTATTAGTACATTTCCGTTGAATGTCCCACTTGCCATGGCCATACTCAATGCTGCAGTTTGAGCAGGAGCATTCCAGTTTAGATTTCCAAAAGTTTGTCCAGTAAGTCCTGTAGGAGCAGTAGTTGTTGTTCCACTAATGAGTAAAGTTGAATTTGAATTCCAGTTTAAAATTGGAACTGAACCAGCATTTATCGCTTGATCAAAAGTACCACCGGAAGCAATTGTTGTATTGACAGCAGTTACAGTGAACGTTCCTCCGTTATTTACCAATGTTCCACTAACAGATGTATTTGTGTTAGTAGCATTAAATAAACCGCCCGTATTGACAATCAAACTACCCGAAACATTCCAAACAGAACTGGCTATTGTACTGCTTAATGTTCCTCCGGTATTCAATTCCAAAATACCCGTTACATCCAACTGCTGATTTGCTGTCGTTCCATAAGTAACAACTAATGCATTTGTCCCAGTACCAATTTGGAGTGTTGAACCTGCTCCAACTTGTATACTGTTACCAGCAGCCGGACCGTTCATGGTCAATGTGGAAGTTCCAGTTGCAGCTTGTAGGCTCACATCTGTTGATCCTCCAACAATTACTTTACGAATGGTCTGATTGGGAATATTGGTAACAGTAATGGTTCCTCCACTGTTGAATTGAATGATATCCGATGGTAAAATTACCGTTCGAGATGGAGACCAATTTCCTGCAGTTGTCCATTGATTATCAATTGCACCTGTCCAAGTATAAGTAGTTTGCGAAAATGCAAAACCACTCATCAAACAAAGTGTGAATGTGAGAATCAAAGTGCGTAAACGATTTAACATAAGCGATTAGTGTTAGCCAGTGTGATTAGTGTGTTTTTGACACAATTAGGTTGATGTATCGTGAATAAAAAACACATGCAATCACAAATTTAACATTACTGAGTGGCACTACCTATTGGGAAGTTTTTTGCTTATACATTATATATAAATAACGCTCACATATTTTTGATTATCAATATCTTGCATTTTACTCCCCATATTGACCCCAAAATCATATAGATTTTTTAATATTCCATTAACTCATTTTGTAAAAATCATAAAATCAGTTAGATATGATTTATAAATAATCTTGGCTAGATCATTTTGTCATATCATAATTTATTGAAATACAATATTATAAGATTGATTATCTAAATTTATAATTGAATATAAAAAACTTCTTAAGCAATTATAATTCACAGCATATGTTGATTCTTCTTGCCGATTGTTCATATTCGGAACTTCCTTACTTGCTCGCTCCTTCTCATATTTGCACATGCCTTCGTTTTCCCATCTACACGTTCACACCCAATTTTCATTATTGGATGGAGCAGCTGACATTAAAAAGCTTTACGCCAAAGCAATTGAAGATAAAATGCCAGCTATGGCCATTACCGATCATGGTAATATGTTTGGAGCATTTTCCTTTGTTGCTGAAGCATATAAAAACAAAAATGACGACGGCTCACTTAAGGTTAAACCCATCATTGGATGTGAGTTTTATTTAGTAGAAGATCGACACAAACGTGCTTTTTCGCGTGACGATAAAGACGTTCGATATCATCAATTACTGCTTGCAAAGAATAAACAAGGCTATAAAAACCTTGTAAAGCTCTGTTCTCTGGGATATTTGGAAGGATTATATGGTAAATATCCTCGCATCGATAAAGAATTAATACTTCAATATCATGAGGGATTAATTGCTACAACTTGTTGCTTGGGAGCCGAAGTTCCTCGAACGATTCTTAAAAAAGGCGAAGAAGCTGGAGAAGCAGCATTTCGTTGGTGGTTAGATTTGTTTGGTGAAGACTATTATGTGGAATTCCAGCGCCATGCAATCCCAGAGCAAGAGCAGGTAAATGAAGTCCTTATTCGTTTAGCAGCTAAATACAATGTAAAAACGATCGCTTCTAACGACTCTCATTACGTTGAACGAGAAGATTCAAACGCGCACGATATTTTACTATGCATTAATACCGGTGAAAAGAAATCAACGCCAACTAATAAAGATTTTGGTGATGATGATAGCTCCATGAAAGGCAAGCGATTCGCTTTCTATAACGACCAATTCTATTTTAAGAAACAGTCGGAAATGAATAAGCTTTTTCACGATCTTCCTGCTGCAATCGACAATACAAATGAAATCGTCGATAAGGTTGAATTACTAAGTTTAAAACGCGACATTCTTCTTCCCAATTTCCCTTTCCCTAAAGAATATCCAACCGAAATGGTTTACCTGCGCCATCTTACCATGGAAGGTGCTCAAAACCGTTATGGAACTATAGAAGGTCATGTCGAAGAACGACTCAATTTTGAGTTAGGTGTAATCGAACGAATGGGATTTGCAGGATACTTTCTCATCGTATCCGATTTCATTAAAGCTGGACGAGATTTAGGTGTATTCATTGGGCCCGGGCGTGGATCTGCCGCGGGTTCTGCTGTTGCATATTGCATTGGAATTACCAACATCGACCCAATTAAATACGATTTACTATTTGAGCGTTTTCTAAATCCCGAACGTGCGTCAATGCCCGATATTGATACTGATTTTGATGATGAAGGCCGTCAAAAAGTTATCGATTATGTGGTAGAAAAATATGGAAAGAATCAGGTGGCGCAAATCATCACCTATGGCTCCATGGCTGCTAAAATGAGTATTAAGGATGTGGCTCGTGTACTTGATCTTCCATTAGCCGATTCAAATGGCTTAGCGAAACTTGTTCCCGATAAACCCGGAATTAAACTTAATCGTGTCATCAAAGCTCCTATGGATGGCGCTGGTAGCCTAAAAGAGAAAGAAGGTTTAGGTGGTGATGATATTGAAAATATTAAAAAATTAAGGGAAATATATGCGGATAAAAGCAGCCTTCAAAGTCAGGTTTTGCACGAAGCATTAATCTTGGAAGGTTCTGTCCGGAATACAGGTGTTCATGCTGCCGGAATCATCATCGCACCTGAAGACCTTACTAACCTCATTCCTGTAGCAGTTGCGAAAGATTCCGATTTATTGGTAACTCAGTACGAAGGTTCTGTAATCGAAGATGCTGGTGTTATCAAGATGGACTTTTTGGGACTGAAAACCCTCACCATCATTCGTGATGCACTTCAATTAATCAAAGAGAATCACGGAATTAGTATCGACATCGATTCCATACCGCTCGATGATGTGAAAACATACGAATTGTACCAAAAGGGTGAAACAAATGGAACATTCCAGTTTGAATCGGATGGAATGAAAAAGCATTTACGTGATTTGAAACCCGATAAATTCGAGGATTTGATCGCGATGAATGCTTTGTATCGACCAGGACCAATCGAGTACATCCCCAATTATATCAAGCGTAAACACGGAACAGAAGCTGTTACTTATGACGTTCCTGAAATGGAAGAATACCTGAAAGAAACATACGGGATTACCGTCTATCAGGAACAGGTAATGTTACTTTCTCAAAAGCTAGCTGGTTTTACTAAAGGTATGGCCGATAAGCTGCGTAAAGCAATGGGAAAGAAAGATCGTAAAACACTCGATGAGTTAAAACCTAAATTCATATCAGGTGCCAATGAGAAAGGATTAGATCCAAGTAAATTAGAGAAAATCTGGACCGACTGGGAAGCATTTGCTGCGTATGCATTTAATAAATCACACTCCACTTGTTACGCATTTGTAGCATTTCAAACCGCCTATCTTAAAGCCCACTACCCTGCCGAGTTTATGGCAGCCAACTTAACTAACAACCTAAGTTCTATGGATAAAATTACATTCTTTATGGAAGAGTGTAAGCGCATGGGATTAAAGGTTTTAGGTCCAGATGTGAATGAATCAAAATTAAAATTCTCCGTAAATCAAAAAGGGCAAATTCGATTTGGTTTAGCTGCCGTTAAAGGCGTGGGTGAAGCTGCTGTAGAAAGCCTAATTACAGAACGAGCTGCAAATGGGCACTTTGCTAGCATTTTCGATTTTGTTAAGCGAGTAAGTTTACGTGCTGTAAATAAAAAATCAATTGAAGGAATGGCAATTGCCGGAGCATTTGATGAATTTATCCAGAGTAATCGTTCTGTGTTTTTTTATTCCGATATGCCAGGAAAACCAACCTTTCTCGACACTATTGTAAAATATGGACAAAGTGTTCAAGAAGGAAAAGAGCACGCTGCAACTAGTTTATTTGGTGATTCATCGGATGAAATTTCAATTCCAGAACCAATCATCCCCAAAGCAGAACCATGGCATGTGCTAGAAATGCTTGAGAAAGAAAAAGAAGTTGTAGGTATTTATTTAAGTGGACATCCACTTGATGATTATCGACAAGAAATGAAAAATTTCAATTTCATTCCTATGGCTGAATTGGAAAATCTGGAACAATTTCGCAGTAAATCGGAATGTAAAAGTGGAGGGATTATCACATCCGTTGGACATCGCTTTACCAAGACAGGAAAGCCTTTCGGAAGTTTTGTGATTGAAGATTTCTCGGGCTCTAGAGAGTTTGTTTTATTCTCAGAAAAATACCTCAAACTCAAACATTACCTCGATCCAGGAAATATCATTTATATCAACTGGAAACCCAATAAAAGTTTCAGAAATCCAGATGGTCTAGAAACCGATATCCTCACTATGGGTGTGCTTGCAGATTTAAAAGACAAATACACTCAAATTACTATGCAGGTAAATGAAACCGAGATGAGTGAGGTATTCGTAAATGCATTAGTAGACATTTTTCTTCGTCACCCAGGGAAATGTAGCATTAAGATGATTCTTGCGGCTAACGACGCTACTCTTTCGGTTCAAACGAAAGCTAATTTTAAGGTAGATACCAATCCTGATTTCCTCAAAGAATTGGAAACTCTCATTGGTGATCGATACCGATTAAATTAAAATTTATTTGGTATTCAGATTTTTTCCTACTTTTATTCAAATAACAAACAGCTATGCGATCTTTCCTTTTCCTAGGTTTTTCAGTAATTGTTCTTTCTTGCTTTACTCAACAGGTGTCTGCTCAATCTTTGCCAACTCCTGTTAGATTTCAAACATTGCAAGGGAAAGTATATCAAGCTGATGGTATTCAGGGTTCTTCAATCAAATTTGATTCAATTAAACCTTTCCTATTCGACATAACAGCTACTAATCCTAATCCTCCTAAAGAATTATATCGTATTCATGAGGACAAATTATTTCTTGGGAAAAATGGTAGGTTTATAACATTTAGTACTTCAAGAGATACTCTTTATTTCCAACCTTCAGGAACACGTTACATTAAAGTCAATTAGCACTTAGCTGTTTTCTTCTTTTTAATGGGTCCTCGATCAATCATTTTTTGAATGTAGGAAGCAGCATCAGGTACTTTACAGTTTGTATTCCCTTGATAAACCTGCACCTGCCCTACTCGCTTTGCAGTTAATATTGCTTCATTACTTAAATCGCGCACGTAACCTCCAAGGCCGATTATAAACGTATTCATGCAATAACGTACTCGATTAGCCGATTGAGGAATTTCTTTCTCGATCCGATTAAGTAAATTCAACATTAAACTACGGTCGATTTCTTCATCTGGCACAATAGACAACCAACAACACAGTGTTGTCCAGCCAGCAGCAGCAATATGCTCTTTTGAATCATCAATCCATTTCAATCCTAATTCTAACGCAAATGGGCTTTCGGAAGCTACCCAAGGCACCGAGTATTCACTTATCATATTCCATGTTGCGGTCTCAACCCAATGTTGCAATTGCTCTCGAGTCATTTTCTTACCATCTGCAACTAAAGCAGCTAAATACATCGCATCCGAAACACCTGTATCATAGAGTTCTAATGCAGTTGCTTGATTACCTTTTAATGGCTTTAGAAACTTCTTCATATCACCTACTTTAACTCCGTAAAGCTGATCTGCAGGCGCTCCATGATTTATGAAAATTGCTCTGATTTGCTCTGAACCCATTGCTTTGAGCTCTTTCAACACTTCTGATGTAGTCATACCTAGATATTATCAAGCGAATATACTGGTTGATACAACTAGGTAAAATAAATTGGAAATTTTTATTGAATTTGCGGCATGATTACTTCAGAAAAAATCCATTCAATTTTCCCCGGTTTTGAAAAAGATCTCATTGAACAATTAATTCAAGTTGCTCAAGAAAAAAGTGTGAATTCAGGGGAATATTTGATGAAAACTGGCCAGCATTTCCGAAATGTTATGGTTGTAATTGAAGGTACAATTAAAGTGTATCGGGAAGATGATGAGGGAAATGAGTTCTTTATGTACTATTTAGAAAGTGGACAAGCTTGTGCTTTATCTATGATTTGTGCCGCTCGTTTTCAAGCTAGTCAACTAATGGCGAAAGCCGAAACAGATGTTACTCTTCTTACAATTCCATTGCAATACATGGATGAATGGATGAGTAAGTATAAAACTTGGTACTATTTCGTATTGGAAAATTATCGTTCTCGTTTTGATGAAGTTCTTAGAACACTTGATCATGTAGCATTTAGGAATATGGATGAACGATTAGTGTATTACCTAAAGCGCTATCAAGACACTCATAAAACAAATCTGGTCAAAATATCCATTACCGAGATAGCTCAAGAATTAAATTCATCTCGGGAAGTTATTTCTAGATTACTTAAAAAGCTGAATGAAAAAGGTGTGGTTGTTACACGAAAAGACCATATAGAATTGATAAATCTCAATAAATTGGTCGACTTGTGATTCTTGTCACGACAGATGTTGTTGGACTATCTCAATTTTGTCCCACTAAAATCTGTTTATGAATTCAATCACACAATTACTCCAAACTCCAGGCAGAACTTTACTCGATGTTCGAAGCCCAATGGAATTTATGTCGGAACAGATACCTCAATCTGTTAATATTCCTGTTGACCAATTAGAGCATCGTTTAGAGGAGGTAAAAAACCTTAGCAAGCCTCTAATTGTATATTGTCGAAGTGGAGCCAGAAGTGCTTTAGCTTGCAGTATTCTCATGCGAGAAGGCATGAACGAAGTTTACAATGCTGGTAGTATTTACGATATCCAACCTGAAATCCAATAAATCATGTTTTCATTTCTCAAAAAAATGTTCGGTGAACCGACCGACTTCAAAAAATTAGTATCTGAAGGTGCTATCATTGTTGATGTACGTTCGGTTGCTGAATACAAATCAGGACACATCCCAGGCTCTATAAATATTCCACTTGATTCGATACGAGGTAAAATGGAAGAACTTAAAAAGAAAAATAAAGCAGTAATTACTGTTTGTCGTAGTGGAGCTAGAAGCAGCGCAGCTAAAAGTCAATTGACTTCTAATGGAATTACTGCATTTAATGGAGGTCCATGGAATTCCTTAATAAATAAAATAAGATGAATGCTATTGTAAATGGATTATTTCACAATTGGCATTTGTTACGTATTTTAAGAGTCGTAATAGGAATTTCTGCATTAATGGAAGGAATTACAACATCGAACATAATGTACGGATTAATTGGAGCATTCTTCCTTTGGCAAGGCATAAGTAACACGGGTTGCGGTGGGAATTCCTGTCAACGATAATTAGTAAAAGCCACTGAATATTTTAGTGGCTTTTTTATTTAAATTATATTACTTAACCCATTTACGCGTGAGATTAATTCCACCTGAATTAATTCTCAAAATATATACACCTTTTGCTAATTCTTTTACTGGTAATTCAACCAAAGAATTAGAAATTCCTGAGTTTACTTTTCTCCCTTGGATATCAAAAAGATTCCAATTATATTCTTTTGAATTTAAGAATCCAAATTGAATTGTCCCCCATTCTATATTAGTTCTGAAAATCCAATCATTTGAATTGTTCTGATTTACATCACCTAATATTATATCCACATACGTTAGAATAATACTGTCACATCCAAATTCACTCGTTAATATATCGGTATAAGTGCCTGATTCGTACTGCCAAGCTCCACCAACAAATATACTATCACATTCAGATAAATTAACAAACACATCTGTTTGCGATATTTCATGAATATCCAACAATAGTGTATCACTCAACACAAAAGACTGATTAACACAACTTAAAGAAGAAGTCATTTCAACCCAAAGTGTTTGATTATTCAAATCAAGTGTTAAGGGTAAATTCAAAACAGAATTATTTACATTCAATAATTGTCCATCCAAATACCATTTATAAGATGGATTATTACCCATTCCATTGGATATAGTTGCTATATTCAATTCACTCCCTTCACAATAAGATAATGGTGTAACTAACTCAACTTGAGGTAATATGCTTGAATTGTAATTTATTTGAATACTAGTGGATTCATATTCCGTTTGAGTATAACATCCTTCACTTGGAAATAGCTTAATTGAAATAACATCGCCATCATTAAGCGAATTTGTAAAATATGAAAAAGCCGAAACATTTAATGATACATCATTTACATACCACTCTAATTCATAAGCCGAATTAAATCCTTCAATATAAGCCTGAAATTGTAGTTCTTCTCCATTGCACAGTGGCTCCAGATTTACTAAATCTAATTGAACAGTTCCAGATAATGGATTACCAATAATTAAATCCTCACCATTATCTATATTTAATAATAAATCATTCTCTGAACGAACACGAATTCGGTAGTGTTCGCCCAATGTGATTGAACTTGGGATAGTCACGAAAATCGAATCAGCTTGCGAGGCAGTAACACTTCCAATTTCTTGAGGATTGATAAAACTTCCGTCTGAATCGCTTAGTTCAGCAGTAAAAACATGACCAATTGAAAAGGTAGAATTACTAGCAAAATGAACGTAAAATGAAGAACCTGGACATAGTATTGTAGGAATTTCATCTGATGTTAATACTCCTGAAATTTCTTGTAATTGATGATTGAAATCGGCACCAAATCCATCTTCTAACTCGAATTGTTTAATTAACTCGAGTTGTTGATTGATAGGATTATATCTAAACAAACCACCTCGGTCAGAATTGACACCATAACCATGTGTAATTCCATATAACCAACCATCAGATGCTTTCGTTAAATTACAATGTGGATGATTTAAATTAAATGCACCGAAACTAGCACGAGTTTGTATTGAATTCGTTGCATAATCATACGAATAAATGGTTCCTTCATTCGCAGTGCCTCCTTCGGAAGTAGTTCCATAATATATACCATCACCACCATCAACTAAGCCTCCATATGGTTTTGAACCATTCGTTCCAGTAAAAGTTTGCTTTAATACAACGGCACCTGTCGAAAGTGTGAATTCATAAATTGTTCCAGATATAGAAGAACCTCCCGACAAAGTTGTACCAAGTAATTTATCAGGAGCCACTTGGATGAGAGAGCCATATGGTTGTGCGCCTATTGTTTGATTATTGAATCGATATCGTGTTGTAAACTGTAATGTTGCAGGATCAAATTCGAAAAGCGTTCCTATACTGCCTCCTCCACCTCCATTTGTTGTTGTACCATACAATTTACCATTACTTGCTTTGAATAATCCATTCGATGGTATGTCTCCATCTTGATTGGTGAAATTCACCACAACACTCATTTCACCTGAAACAATATCATATTGAATTATTCTAGGTTTACCCGCCTGCGAACCTACTACTATCGCATATAACTTTCCTGGTAAACCTTCTACAAATGCCCCAGACCCACTTCTAACAACTGTACCTTCAAAATCAAATAACTTGGTATAGGTTTGATTTTCAGGATTAAATCTAAATCCAGCTCCATAGCCTAAATTATTAATAGGTGAAGCTCCAATGCTACATAATCCATAATACTTCCCATCCGAAGCTAAACATAAGGGGCTTATTGGTACAGCTCCATCATATTTGAAATTTAATGGAATAAAACTACTATTCTGAGTATATGGATTATAGGTGTGAATTTCTCCACCATAAGAATAACTGCTGTTTCCAGATAAAATAACTAGTTGATGAGATGAATGTTCAAATGGTTGCCCCAATAAAAAACCACTTACAATGGAATCTTGAGCAATAATTAAACTTTCTGCAATTGGATTGTATTCAACTAATTGTGCATAATTATCGAAATTCAACGCGAGCCAATACCAATTCCCATTGGAATGCTTCATGATTCGTCCATTAGTACTTTCTCCAGTTGATGTAGAAAATTGATATAAAAACTCAGGTTCTACAGATGAAATAGACCATTTCATTAAGCTACCAGCACCATTACTTCCACCTTCGCCCAACACCGAAATGAATGTTGTATCATTCAGTAGAATTGGACCATTTCCATCAACTGGATAACCAAAATCTCCATTTATATTAAAAGACCTTACAACTTGATATTCCTGAGTACTTAATTGAAACGAGTAAATAACACCATGCGTAGTTTCACCTCCCATTTTGCAAAAACCATAAAGTTTTCCATCTGCTAATTCGCATAATCCGCCAGAGGGTGAATATCCTGTTCCGATGTCACTTATATCATAAACTACTTGTATTTGATTGGTATTCGGATGGAATCGAAAAATGGTTCCTAATCCTAATGTACCTCCATCTTTAGTTGTTCCATAAACCCATCCATCAGAAGCAAATAACAATTGACCAGAAGGACCTTTAGCCGTTGTACTAGCCATGTTTGCTTCTAAATGAATAATCGAACTACCTGGTATATAGGAAAAAATAATTCCCGCGTCATCAAGTCCACCTGATGATGTTGTTCCCAACAATCTGCCATCAGGCAATGAAATCATCCCTCCTTCAGGGAAATGTCCCATTAATCCAGAATCGCTAAATTCATATTTGATGATATACTCTTGCGTTATAGGATCAAATTCGAATATGGATCCAATGCCTTCATTTCCTCCACTTCGATGTAAACCATATACTTTCCCATCTATGGCTTCTACCAATTCGGGATAATATGCATCAACTCCTGGATTTATTTGTGGTAAGTAATATGAATGAATTATTGATGCATCACCAGTTAATACGGATAAAGTACCAAATCCATTTGCATCTCCAATTATTCCACCATTTTTAAATGCAGATAGAAAAATTGGACTCTGCTGCGAATAGGAACTAAAGGTGAAAAAAGTAAAGTAAAATAGAATTGCTCTCTTGATGTTTGAGTGAAATAGTATCATACAAATTAGTGTTTAATCCATTTAATTGCAGAGTTATAATTAGAGTTTTGCAATCTCAAAATATATATTCCAGCAGAATAATCTGAAGTTGGAATTTCTATGGCTTGATTTTCAATCATATTAATAAATTTATTATCAATCAATTGTCCTTGAATAGAGTACAGATTAATTTCAAGCTGAGATTGTGATTTTATTAATGAATGGATGATTAATTTTTGATCAATTTGTTCGATAGAAAATGCTTGTTGTTGAATTGAATTAATAGCGTTTTTTAGAACAACAACTTCAGCATTTAATGTGTCTATTCCACAATCATTTGAAACAATTAGCATCACTGGCCAAATCGCATCATATAAAAAATCAAATTGTGGATTTTCTATTGTACTAAAATTACCTGAACCAAAATCCCAATACCAGGTGTTTGAATTTGATTCTGTACAAGTAAACTGAACAGTATATTCATCTAATTGATTATAGTTAAAGGAAGCAATTGGTGATGAACTAAAATTCACTTGAACAACCGATGATGTTCCAGTACATCCATTTGAATTCATTGCACTCACTGAATATCCACCACTTTCACCGACCGAAATACTGGATGAATTCTCTGAATTTGACCAAATGTAATTGCTATATCCATTTTCAGCAGTTAGTGTAATTGAATTCAAATCACACACGTCAATTGTTCCATTAGGTGTTACATTAATCACAAATGGAGCATCTTCGAATACTGAATAGGTTGCTGAAGATGCAGGACAACCAGACAATGTTTGAGCTGACACCGAATAGTTTCCTGACTCACCAACAACGATAGAACTCCCCGTTTCACTTGTAGTCCATTGATAATTAATATAACCTGATTCAGCAATCAATTCAACTGTTTCGTTTGGGCATAATGTTAAAGAGCCATTTACAGTTACCGAAAGTGTTTGTTCTGTTCCTATGTTAATATCTACTGATGCATTTGAAGTACAACTTTCATCGCCCGAACTAACTGTCACTGTATAGGTTGTGTTCGTTGTCGGACTTGCAATTGGATTTGCACTTGTAGGATCATCTAAGCCTATAGTAGGTGTCCAACTATAAGTATAATTTGAACTTCCTCCAGCACTTGCTGTTGGAGCTCCACCAATTTCGATAGAAGATCCAGAACATATAGTTACATTTTCACCTGCATCTACAATTGGAGGAATGCAACTTGAATTTGGAACAACGCAACAATTCCCTCCATCCGATACATTATAAACAGTATTTAACCAACAATTATATTGTGTAAAATGAGCATAAAAAGTACCACCAGTAACTTGTTGGAAATAATAAACAACTTGATCAGGAGTATTTCCACCTCCTGCATTTTGAGTTGAACTACATGCTCCTGCTACACCAACTAAATTAGGCCATCCATTAGGATTATCGTATCCAACTTCAGGATAAGTAATAATGGAAACTATACTTGAGTTTACACCACTAATACTTGTTGGGAAATCACCTAATCCGCAATTGTTGTTTGCTTGTGTTGAATTAAATCCACCATATACAACCTGAGTAACATTACTAATATAAGGTCCTGTTAAAGTAACTTGAACTGGCTCATATGTGCATATCCCAATCTTTAAATTAGGAATATTCTGGTCCACATTTATCGTTACAATTCCACCATCATAATTTGAATAGATAATCAGATTACCCGCTTGATTACAAATGGATTGAGAATAAACCTGAACAGATAAAATATTTAAAAGTAGAAGTAGAAAGTGTTTCATGGGTGTGATTTATTCTTTCTAAATATACATGCAACATGTGTCTATTTCAAAACAAAATCTGAATTAGTAATTAAATGATAATAGATTATCTAATACATTGGATAACATCTATTACTTGTAAAGTACTGTTGAATAGTGTTTAACGCAAAAAAGCCCTGACGAAATCGTCAAGGCCATTGGTTGGTGTGTATGTGAATTCTTAAAGCATCGTTTTCGGCTCAACGTAATTACTATGACGTAATGGAGTTGTTCGAAGTGATTTGTATCCGCCTAATATATTAACAACCTTTTTATATCCTTTTGACATTAGATAAGAGCAGGCAATTACCGAACGATAACCTCCAGCACAATGGATATAATAGGTTTTGTCGGGATTCAGTTTGTGTAGATTCTGATAAATAAAATCTAGTGGGAAATTAACTGCTCCCAATAAATGTTCGGAATCAAACTCGCTTTTACGTCGACTATCTAACAAGTTCAAAGGTTCAGTTTCATATAACTTAGCAAAACGATCAGCTTCAATATCATGAAGCATTTCTGTTGCTTTTCCTGCAGCAATCCATGTATCTATGCCACCTTGTAAATAACCAAAAGTGTTATCATACCCAACTCGAGCTAATCGAGTAACAACTTCACTTTCTTTACCAGGATCAGCAAGAAATAAAATAGGTTGATTTAAGTCTTGTACTAATGCACCTACCCATGGGGCGAAACTGTCTTCAATTCCGATATACCAAGATCCCGGAATATGAGCTTTTGAAAACAATTCTTTTTTACGTGTATCAATAATTAAAGCTTTCTCCGTTTCATAAATCAATAAAAACGCATCCAAACTTAAGGATGTCATTCCTTTTGTAAAAACATCGTCAAATGACTGATAACCAGTTTTATTCAATACTGCATTTTTAGGGAAATATTGTGGTGGAGCTACCAATCCATCTGTTACTTCTTTTATAAACTCTTCTTTTGTTAAAGCACGTAAAGCATAATTTACCTGCTTCTGATGTCCTAGTGTATCAACTGTTTCTTTACTCATATTCTTCCCACAAGCAGAACCAGCTCCATGACCTGGATAAACAATTACATCATCAGCTAATGGAAAGAGTTTATTGTGAAGAGAATTGTACAAATGACCAGCTAAATCTTCACGACTTAAATCCGATTTAACTGCTAAATCAGGTCGACCAACATCACCAATAAATAGTGTATCACCACTGAAAATCGCATAATCTTTTCCCTGCTCATCAATTAGCAAAAATGTACTTGATTCCATTGTGTGACCAGGTGTATGAAGAACCCGAATTTTTATATTCCCTAATTGCAATACTTCTTCATCTTTGGCAACATATGCCTCAAAAGCTGGTTGAGCAGTTGGTCCAAAAACAATCTGAGCTCCTGTTTTCTTAGCTAAATCAAGGTGACCTGAAACAAAATCTGCATGAAAATGCGTTTCTAGAATGTACTTGATTTTGGCATTGTCTTTCTCCGCTCGTTCAATGTATGGACTTGATTCTCTTAAAGGATCTACAATAGCAACTTCGCCATTGCTTTCAATGTAGTAAGCTGCTTCAGCTAAACAACCTGTATAAATTTGTTCAATTTTCATAACCTGAGAACTTGGTGAATCAATGTTTGAGGGAAACCCCTTTGTAGCAAAATTGACTGAATTCAATTATTAAAAAAATGACCTATATCAGGTTATTAATTATTTATTAGAATTCAATAAAACGCTAGCGGAACATTCTCTGGAAACTCTTTTATACTAATGCCTTTTTCTTCCAACCGATGTTGCGCGATGTATGGCTTTTGATCCAAATTTGATTCGAATATCATCCATTGTCTTATATAAATCGTGTATTTCGGGTTTTACATCAAACAATCGTATTTGGTAAGAGCCAGAAATTAAATCACTTAACTTTAATCCAATAAGTCGAATAGATCTTCCTTTTTGATAATGTTGACTAAATAATAAATGAGCAGCCTCAATTATTTCATGATCAGCCGCTGTGTATGGAATACTAATTTGCTGGGTGTGGGTTTCAAAACCAGCATATCGGATTTTAATACTTACGCATCCCGTTAATTTGTTTTGCTTTCGAATACTAAAAGCTAGTTTTTCGGAAATGCTTGTTAAAAGATCATGTATTAATCTCAAATCTAAAATATCGGTCTCGAATGTTGTTTCGGACGAAATCGACTTTTGTTCATGATATGGCTCAACAGGACTAAAATCTATTCCATTGGCTTTATTCCAGAGGTAGCTTCCTTGTTTCCCAAGTAATTCAGTACAATATGATTTTTCTAATGCCTGTATATCAGCAATTTTGGAAAGTCCAATCTTTTGTAAATATGAAAACGTCTTCGCTCCTATCATAGGTATTTTCTGAATCGATAGTGGTGCTAAAAATGACTTTTCATTTCCTTCTTCAATAAAGAGCTGTCCATTTGGTTTTGCTTGTCCTGTTCCAATTTTTGAAACCGTTTTACTGGTGGATAAAGCAAATGAAATAGGTAAGCCTGTTTCCTTCAAAATGCGTTTCTTCAATTCTTGAGACCATTTCCATGCTCCAAAAAATCGATCCATTCCTGAAATATCCAAGTAAAATTCATCAATGGAAGCTTTCTCAACAATCGGTGCCGCTTCGCGTACTAGTGAAGTCACTAACCCTGAGTAATAGGAATATTGCTTCATTGAACCTTCAATAATAATCGCCTCAGGACATAAACCTCTTGCTTGTAACATTGGCATTGCTGAATGAACACCATATTTACGAGCTTCATAACTACATGATGATACAACCGACCTAGGACCTAAACCTCCTATGATGACTGGCTTCCCATTCAATGAAGTATCAAGCAATCGCTCAACACTTACAAAGAAACTATCAAGATCCATATGTACTATAGATCGCTTCATTCGAACTGACTTATTTAACGTCAAATATCTGCAAAATCTACTTAGTTGCAAATCTAATTGACGTAAATGTAGTCAGTTTCGATAGAATTGACGCGATGCTAATCATTAATTCGTTTTTCGAGTGTTAATTTCATGTCATTGAACTGTCACTTTTAAAAGAAAAAGCTACTAAATGAAGGAATAGCAGTACGTTTGCATTCGAATATTATGGCTCGTAAAGACACTTCCGAAGATTTACCTAAAGCAAAACTCAATCGTAGTTCCATCAGAAAGGCAACTCGATTATTTAGCTACCTTCAACCAGATAAAGGGAAATATATAGCTGGTTTAATTTTCTTAGCATTAACTTCAGCAACAGCACTAGCATTTCCTATACTAATAGGTGATTTAGTTAATGCTGCTAAAGAAAGCGGCACAGTTGAAATCAATAAACAAGCGATTCTGTTGATTGCTATTTTAATTGCCCAAGCCTTTTTCTCCTTTTTTAGAATTTACCTTTTTGCCCAAACAACTGAGAATACACTAGTACGTTTGCGTCAACATCTGTACAGTCATCTTATTCAACTACCGATGTCATTTTTTACTTCCAATCGTGTAGGTGAAATTAATAGTCGTATTTCGGCTGATATCACTCAAATTCAAGATACATTCACTACTACTCTTGCTGAATTTCTTCGCCAATTGATTCTTATCGTTGGTGGTTTAATTTTTATCACTTACATCTCTCCACAGCTAACATTATTTATGTTGGCACTGATTCCAGCTATTGTTATCGGGGGAATTATTTTTGGTCGGTACATACGTAAAATTAGTCGGCAGGTTCAAGATCGTGTTGCTGAATCCAATACAATCGTTCAGGAAACCATGCAAGGAATTGTAAATGTTAAAGCATTTGCAAACGAATTTATTGAAGTAATTCGTTACCAGAAATCCATTCGGGAAATTGCTACTTTGTCAATGAAATCGGCATTTTCACGTGGTCTATTTGCTTCATTTATCATATTTGCCTTGTTTGGAGCTATTGTATCCATTGTGTGGTATGCTACCATTCTTATGCAAGAAGGAGGAATTGAATTCGGTGATGTTATATCCTTTGTAATTTATACTTCTTTCATTGGCGCTTCCATTGGTGGAATTGCAGAATTATATGCTCAAATTCAAAAAGCAGTTGGCGCAACTGAGCGGATTTTTGAAATATTAGATCAAGAACCCGAAAGTATTGATTTACGTGAAACACGAATTGCATCATCTCGATTAAGAGGTGAAGTTGAATTTCGAGATGTTAAGTTTTCTTATCCAGCTCGTGCAGATGTTTCTGTTTTAAACGGAGTGGATTTTCATGCCCAACCGGGTGAAAGTATTGCCATTGTTGGACCAAGTGGTGCAGGTAAATCGACACTCACTCAATTATTGCTTCGTTTTTACGAACCAAAATCTGGACAAATCATCATAGATGGAAAAGATGCTAGCCAATATAAACTTACCGAATTGAGGGATCATATGGCTATAGTTCCTCAAGATGTAATCCTATTTGGTGGTACTATTCGGGAAAATATTCTATACGGAAAACCCGATGCAAGTCAACAAGAAGTTGAAGCTGCTGCAGAAAAAGCAAATGCTAGAATTTTCATTGAATCTTTCCCTGAAAAGTATGAAACAATAGTTGGAGAACGAGGCATTACGCTCAGTGGTGGACAAAGACAACGAATTGCAATCGCACGAGCAGTATTAAAAGATCCTTCAATTCTAATTCTAGATGAAGCTACGTCTTCGTTGGATTCTGAATCTGAACGATTAGTTCAGGAAGCATTGGATAAACTAATGGTAGGAAGAACAACGTTCATTGTTGCTCACCGACTTTCAACTATCCGAAATGCAAGTAAAATTTTAGTAATTGATAAAGGAATCGTTACCGAAAGTGGTACTCATGAAGATTTGATAACTCACAATGAGGGCTTATATTCAAACCTATCTAAACTTCAATTTGAAATTTGATTTTTAAATTCAACATTTAACAGCTGTTTTAAATCCACATTCGAATTAATTAAATCCCGTAATTTAACATTCCAATTCTTAATATCTATTTCGAATGGCCGAGTGGTCTATAATACCTCCTTCAACTTCCGAAAATTGGAAGTCGTATTATGATTTAAGATACACTATGCTTAGAAAACCTTGGGGATTTGAACCTGGTTCTGAATTAGCAGAAGATGATGATGTTTCTATTCATGGAATGATAATTAATAAGGCTGGTGAAGCGTTAGCAGTAGGAAGAATCCATAAAACTGCTCCAGAACAAGCTCAAGTCCGGTTTATGGCTGTCAAAGAGAACATGCAACGTATGGGCTTAGGAAAATCTATGCTTCATTATCTCGAAATGAGGGCAAAACGAGAATATCCAGATTTAGTTCAGATTCTATTACACGCGCGGGAAAATGCCGTGGAATTTTATGAAGAGCAAGATTATCAGGTGATTGACAAAAGTTACTTACTATTTGGATCCATTCAACATTACTTGATGGTCAAATCACTTATTTAAAAGTTTTCCAGCTTTAAACCTTTCACATCAAATTTGTTCCTATTTTCACAACCCTAAAAAATTCAATCATGTTAAAATCCACGCTCCTTGTAGCTTCATTAGTTTTGTCTGGCTTAACTGTTTCAGCTCAAAATGCAGCACCTGCATCAACTCCAACATCTAAAACAACAAAACAAAAAAAAGAACTTAGTCCCGAAGATCGTGCAGTACGTGTTTTACGTATGATGACTTCGAAAGCTAATATCACTGACGCTCAAACACCAGAGGTTAAACAAATTCTGTTAGACAGAGAGAAGTCAATTGAAAATGCTAAAAATACACTTAAAGGAGATGACAAGAAAGCGGCCATAGAAGCAGCTCGTAGTAAAGCAGATAGTAAGTTTCAAGCAATTCTATCTCCAGAACAATGGAAGTCATGGGTATCTTTCAAAGAAGAACAGAAGAAACGTCGCATGGAGAAAAAAGCTGATCCAAAATCAACTACAACTCCTACTGCTCCATCCGACCAAGAAGATTTCTATTGATTTTTTGGTATGAATTTCGATAAGGCCATCAAACAATCTAGCTTCCCTTTTATTGATGCCTTACCTTGACTCATTCGCAGTAAGAATTTCCTATATCAATCCTACAAGGAATCTTTGTAATTTTATGGCACTTTTCAAGTCCATGCGAATTCTAAGATTCCTTGTTTTTTTTGTGTTTACTGTTTCCAATTTATTGGCTCAGCAAACATCACTATCAAAGTTTTCAATCCAAAAAGCTACTGGAGATGGACAATATGTTACATTAGAAGGTATGCGAAATCAAACCGGACAGGTGATCATTCCTGCCGAATATGATTATATATGGGATTTCCAAAATGATTCACTAACACTGGCTAGAAAACTTGTATTAACATCAACTACCAGTTCATATTCAATTTTGTATCAAATAATAAGTAATAGTGGATTTTTGAATTATGAATTCCCCAATTACCTTATTCCAGAAAACATATATGATGGATTATTAAGAACATTTAATGAGAAAACCCAGAAATTTGGATATGTTGATGTCCAAGGAGATATTCAAATTAAATTCAAATTTGATGCAGCTAGGGATTTCAAAGAAAATTTAGCAGCAGTTCAGGATCCAACCTTGAAAAAATGGGGATTTATTAATAAAAAAGGTCAATACATTATAAAACCACAATTCACTGAAGCTTACTCTTTTTCAGAAGGTTACGCGATAGTTAAATTAGATTCAAATTGGAATTACTTAAAGAAAGATGGCTCTTTAATTTCAATCACGGGTAAGTATGAACAAGTATTTGATTTAAAAGAAGGATTCTCAGTCGTAACGCAATTATATAACGACACACTTATTTATGGTTTCATTGATAAATCAGGTACTGAAATCTTAAAACCCAAATATATTTTCTTAGATAATTTTGATTCTGGTACAGCTGTATTCATTGAGAATAACGAGGCTGGAATGATAAATAATGCTGGAAAAGTTGTAATTGAACCTAGGTACGATGAAGTATATAGATTCGATCAAGCTCATTATTTATTTCAGATTAATGGATTAAAAGGATTACTTGATTTGGATGGGAACATTGTATTACCAGCGACATACAGTGCAATTGACTGGTTTAGTGAAGGACTTTGTGCTGTTAATAGAGCAGGAAAGTGGGGATTTGCAGATGTTCAAGGAAATGAAGTGATACCCTGTCAATTCGTTGATTATAAATCAGGATTTAAAAATGGAAATGTAGATGTTAGTTTACCTGATCGTTTCTACCTAATTCATGGATCTGATACATTATCTCTCCCCGATTATGATGAAGTCCTCCCCTACTATGGCTATGCAGCAGCTTTTAGAAAAGGAAATTTATGGGGCTTTTTAAATCAAAAAGGAGAAGAAGCAATCGAGCCTAAATTCGATGAACTTGTATATAATAAAGGAGCAGTAGTTTTCGGACGAACGTCCCAATCCGATGGCAGCTTTTTATGGTCTGTTATAGATCCACTTGGACGTGAGATACAATTTGAACGATATAATGAAGTTGTTCGATTTACAGAGGGTTTAGCTGCTGTAAAAACACGCAACGGATGGGGATTCGTTAATAAATCAGGTGCCGAAATCGTTTCTCCTCAATTCGAATTAGTTCGGAATTTTTCCTCGGGAAGAGCCGCTGTTTTTAAAAATAATGAATGGGCATTTATTAATGAAAAAGGAATTGAAGTTGTTCCCGCTTTTACTCATATTCCTGTTTTCGAAGAATCAATTCCAAAGTCATTTTCCGATTCTCTAATTGCTATACGTGAATCATTTCCTTTGTATAAAATGCAAGTAATTGGCGATTTTAATGGTACCTGCGCTTGTATTGAAGATGAAACTTCCGATAACATAAGTTCTCATCCGCTCTGCATGAATAAAATCGGCAAAATTCACCAAGATCAACCTTGTATACCTTATACCCGCAAAGCTGATTTATTCGAGCCAGAAGCTGAACTTAATCCAACGTTACATCTAATTCGTCAAGCGGGAAAATGGTTGACTATTGATAAATCAGGAAATGTAATAAATGAATTAGGTGGTTTAAAGTAACTCTTAATTACTTTTTTAACCCAAAAACAGAAGCGCCGCCCTAAATAAATTCAGAACGACGCCTCTTTGTTGCGGAACTATTGGTTTATAACCCAATTTCGTGCCACCATTTTAATTTATTAATTCAATGCAATTCCCACTAGAATCAAATTCAAATTCAATCCAAGTATTTAGTTTAATTCTCATAATTTATCTGAAATCAATATTTGGGTATCATCAGTTTTTAATACATTTTCTTGTGACTGAAGACTCATTATCACTTATTTGAACCATATAAACACCGCTTGCTATATCAGTCATATCTAATTCAAATAAGAAACTTCCCTTAATTAAATTAATACGCTTATTAATCAACTGACCTGAAATAGAATATAGTTTAATTTCTAATTGTTGTGAAAAAACGGAATTCCCTTTAATTACTAATTTATTATCACCAGGATTTGGACCAATTTGCAAATCATCAACCGCATTCAGATTGTTAATTCCGGTCTTAATTACTACAACATCTAGGGTGATTGTATCTGATCCACATGAATTTGTAATAATTAATGTAACGGGATAAATTGCATCAAATGGGAAAGTAAAACTTGGATTAACTTCAGTACTTGTTTGATTATTTCCAAAATCCCAAAAATAAGTATCAGCTATTTGACCACTCGTGAAATTAACGGTATATACATCAACTACTTGTTCATAGGTAAATGAAGCTACAGGCGCACTTATTTCTTGGACGTTTACCACATTTGAAGTTCCATAACAACCATTTCCGTTTTGAGCACTTACTAAGTAAAGTCCAGCATTTGTTACATCAAGTGTACTTCCCAAACTAGAATTCGACCACACATAATTTGTGAATCCCGATTCTGCCTCAAGAACTAAAACAGAACCTGTACATAGTATCGCTTCATTGCTGGGAGTTATTAATATACTGAAAGTAGGATCTTCCGTAATAGATTGAATATCAGATTCAACTTCACATCCATCAATATCTGTTGCCGTAACTTGAACCGATGCTGAATTATTGAAAGTTTGGGAAATACCCGTTTGACCATTCGACCATAAATAATTCGTATAACCCGATTCGGCAGTTAAAACAACGTCATCATTCGAGCACAAAATTAAAGATCCATCGGCTGTTACTTCTAATAAACCTGGTTCATCAAAGTTGACAAGAACATTTGCTGACTGCGCACCACAGATTGAACCAGTTGCAGTTACATAATAAACCCCCGGTGATGTAACAAGTAAATTCGAACCTATTTCATCATTAGACCATGTGTAATTTACAAACCCGCTTTCTGCTGATAAGGTTATTGACCCACCAGCACAAACTTGAATTGTCCCATTGGGTGTAATTGATATATTATCAATCGCTCCTTGATCTATTAAAACTGATTCAGATATTGAATGACATCCATTTATATCGGTTGCATTGACAGCATAATTTCCCGATTGGCTTGCAAAAATAGTTTGGCCAATACTTATTCCTGATGGACTTGACCATTCATAGTCTGTAAAACCATTTGTAGCTTGTAATTCAACACTATCACCAGGACATATAGTTGTTCCTTCTGAACTAATAATACTAATTTCTTGAGGTGTATAGAAGCTTACACTTACCTCATTTGAATTAGTTAAACAAGTATTTGAACCAATAGCAGAAACTGAATAATCACCAGCGACTGATGCTGTTATACTTGATCCTGAAAATGTTCCAGTTGGAGTGTTCCATATATAATTATTCAAACCACTTGTTGCAGTAAAGGTTATTGTTGATCCCATACATAAGCTTGTATCCGCAGAAGGATTAATCACAATTATTTCAGGTTGAAGAAATGTAATTGTTACCGTACTTGCCTCTGTCAAACATGAATTTGCTCCAATAGCACTAACAGTATAGTCTCCTTCTAATGTTGTTTCTATCGATTGTCCAACCTCAATTCCAGAAGGTGTTTCCCAGGTATAATTTGTAAATCCATTTCCTGCGAATAATGTAAGTGATGTATTTGGACAAATTGACTGAATTCCAGA
>ERZ795056.1510-NODE-1510-length-27300-cov-8.418792_pt1 | contig 27300 bp, 24 predicted proteins | sample MGYA00375140_ERZ795056 | MGnify/ENA primary metagenome ERZ795056 (study PRJEB30185, sample SAMN05720227) | activated sludge metagenome | isolation source: Anaerobic digester | place: USA | collected 2015-03-09 ... | reverse complement strand
TTGCTTCTTTTGTTGCCAGACAAAAGAAGGCCCTCGCGGCAGCGATAGCCCCGATAGAAATGGAAATCCTTTTTGGCGAGGCACGAGACAAAAAGATTGGAATGGATAGCGGGAACCAGCTCCAAAAAAAAGCGCTACAAGTAGCGCCTTCCCTATTGCTGATCTTCCTCAAGATCATTATGATTATCCCCACCAATACTGTAATAATTGTTTTCCTCATCTTCACTGCCAACCGCTTCAAGCGAATCATCCAGCTCGGTGCCCGGAATATCGAGGTCGCTACCCGAAACGTCGTCCTTGAAGGCTTTTTCATTGGGTGTTTCGCGGCTTTCAATGACATCTGCCGCTTTGTTGGTTGTTGGATTTTCGGGATCGATATCGGCTTCCTTTTTTCCCATTGCGTAAATGTCTTCACTAGGCGGATACTGTGGATAGCCCGGAAAATCGTTATCCGGTTTGTTGGTTTGACTAACCGATGCCGGTTGCTTTTCTGTATTTTTCATGTTTATAATTTTATGAGTTATGGCACAATGCGCAACTGGAAATGGTGATTTTTCCTAAGGTAGTCCATTTTGATGCCATCCACCTTAGGTATTGCAGGTTGCGGTTTGATGAAATACTGTTCTATGAAAAGCCGCGCAATGAGGTAACTCAACGTAGATTCGGCGCCCTGATTCAGATTCACATGTTTGTCTTCGAGGCCGTCAAAACAACCACCGGTACATGGGTTGTACACAATCTGGTTCAGGTAATTTTTACCCAGGAACCAATCAAAGGCGATGCGCATTTTATTGAGGTAGCTCTCGTCCTTGAACACCTCGTAGAATTTTCCTAGTGCAAGAATCGTATAAGCCACATCGATGGGTTGCTCGCCACCGCGATTTTCGGGAACCAGCGCCTCACCTTTCTGCATCCAGCCGCGGTTCGAAATCACTTTGATATGGTCGTCCCTGAAAATCTTGGTCAACAGAAAGTCAAACGAGTTCTTGGCCACCGATTGGTACACACTGTCACCGGTTGCGAGATACGCCATGAGCAAGGCTTCGGGCAGCAAGCTGTTGGCATAGGTAAGATAGGTTTCGTACCACTCCCAGTCTTCCCTCGATTCGTGGCGGTACATCTGCACCATGCGGTTGGCCAACAACCTGATGAGGTCTAAATCCTGATCCGACTGTTTTTTGAGATTTTTGTAATACAGCCCTTTGATGGTAAATGCCATGGCGCGCGTCGAATATACTTTATCGGCGTTCTTTAGCGCCTTGCGCATCAACAGTTCGGCTTTCATTACCAAATCTACCGGGAAAATGTAACCCTTAGAAATCAGGTAACCCAATGCCCAGATGGCGCGCCCGTTAGAATCGGCGAGGTTGGTCTGGTTGTTTTGCTCGGTAAACGCATGATTTATATCCACATAATTGAGGAAATAACCATCGGGACGCATGCAAAATGTGATGAAATTGAAATAGGTTTCAATAAGCTTTAAATCCGCGTCATCGCGCGTCTGCTCGTAATGTTTGCACAGCGTAATCATGGCGCGGGCATTGTCATCCAGGGTGTAGCCCGAGGCAGGGTCCGGATGGTTGATTTGCGAAAACTGGTACATCCCAAAATCGGTCGTCATCTTCTTGACGTGTTTGAGGTTGATCTCGGGAATCCGATACTGCAACTGCAAACGGTTGCCGGTCATCTTGTTGAACAAAACAGCATGTGCCAAAGCCGAGTTTTCCCAGGAATTGGGTACAATCTTATGCAAGCCATTGATACTTTTTACCTTACGCAATTCCTCGTCAGCCAGCAACAGGTTGACTTCTTTGGCCAATTGTGCCGAGTCGCCAAAATCGATTATGGTGCCGGTGTCTTCGCTCAGGACTTCGGTTGCGTGCGGAATCGGCGTTGAAATAATCGGGCAACCGCAACTGATGGCGTACGAAAAAGTACCGCTCACGGCTTGGTTCGGGTCTTTTGAAGTAAACAAATAAATGTCGGTGAGCTGCAGATATTCGAGCAATTCCTCTAGCGTCAAAAAGCGGTTGATGAATCGTACGTTGTTTTCCAAACCGAGATTTTCGATCGTTTCTATGAGTTGGTTGCGGTAGGCCTCGCCTTCATTTTTTACCACGCCGGGATGCGTCTTGCCAATAATCAGGAACACCGTCTCAGGATTTTGGCTAACGATCTGGGGGAGCGCGTACAAAGTGGTCTCGATGCTTTTTCCCGAACTCAGCAATCCAAAAGTAGACAGCACTTTTTTGCCTTCCAGGCCATATTTCACCTTGAGCTCTTGCTTGTCGGTGTGTTCGACCAGGTGGGTACCGTGTCCGATGACGGTAATCCTATCCGAAGCGATACCATAATCCCTCCCTAAAATCACGGCCGACGACTGCGTCATGACAATCAAGCCCTCTACGCGTTCTGAAAGCAACTGTACATTGCGGCGCAAGAGCTCGTCTGGTCGTGGCAAGACCGTATGGAAAACCAGAGTAACGGGCTTGGTGAGTGTTTCAAGGAAAAGCCTAAAATCTTCCTCGTTGCTCCTAAACAAACCGAATTCGTGCTGGATCAGGACCATTTTAATCTCGCGGTTGTGGTTGATGGATTCGGCCAACTCACGGTATGATGCAGACTTGTCGGTTTCGAGTATGTAATCGACTTCTTCAGGATAGCGGTGCTGTTCGTTTTGATTGTTGAGTGCGCAGATGCTGATGTCAAACGATTGGGCAAATTGCTGGTTGAGCGCCTTGATTAAATCCTGCGTATAAGTAGCAATACCACATTCACGCGGCGGATAGGAGGCAATAAACAGAATCTTTGCTGGCTGCGTTTGGCCTGGAGCGTTATAGTTAGTCATCGCAGGCTGCCGCAACGAGCTGTTGTAATCGCTATTCGGGCGGACGTTTGAATTAGTTCTCATGTGTTTGTATTTTATTTTGCAGTAGTTCATTCAACAAGGCATTCATATCCAACGAGGCACAAGCGATACGCTCATCGGCGGCGCCGTAATAAATATAAAGCGTGTCGTCGAAAACGGCGGCACCCGATGGGAAACAGACATTGTGTACGTAACCCGTAAGCTCCCAATCCTGGTCGGGCTGGAACAACCCATAAGGCAGCCTAGCGATTTCCTTTCTGGGATTCTCCAGATCGAGCAAGCTCACACACGCACAATACACATATCCGTTGAGCGACTCGTGGACACCGTGATACACCATGAGCCAGCCGTGCTCGGTTTCTATCGGTGGGCAACCGCCGCCGATGTAGTTGCGTTCGTGCGGGAATTTGGGTTCGAGCAAGATGTTTTCATCCAGGTTTTTTAAGTAGGCTTCCCAAAACCCTGGTGTAAGCTCCTCTATTTCCCGAACGCCGGTTACGATCTGGATTCCGGGCTTGATGCGATGGATGAACGCCAAATCACCGTTGATGCGCCGCGGAAAAAACACTACGTTTTTGTCCCAAAGCAGCATTTTGTCGCGATCCTTTTCGGGCACGTTCTCGTGCTGGTTGAAACGATAGTATTTGTTTTTAAGCAGGCCTTTGGGCTGGGTCAAATCCACGAAAGTGTCATAGGTCACCTGTGGCACAATCACGCCCTTCTTCTCAAAATGTTTCAGGTCTTTGGATACGGCCAAACAACCCAATGCATTGATGCCATCGTAGGCGGTGTACGTCAGGTAGTATAAATCGTCAATTTTTACAATCCTGGGATCTTCTATGCCGTGCGATTCATAATCCGCGTCGGCTTCAATGAGCGGCTTTTCCATGCGGAATGCAACTTTTGTGGGGCCATCGAGCTGGGCGTAACCGATAGTAGAATAGTTGCCCTGCTTTACCGCGCGGTAAAATACATGCACTTTGTCTTGCTCCTTTATACAAGCCGGATTGAGCACACCGGCATTTTCGAATTCCAGGTGGGTCTTGTCTAAAATGATTCCCAATTTATTGACGTTAAGTTGCGAATTTGCCTGTAACATATGCTCGGATTTATGGTTAGATGGCTACTTTTTGGCTGTCCGCCAGCCGATTTTGATCATATCGTAAAGTTCGCCTACAAGCCGTCGCATTGCCTTACAACACTTTTGCAATAAGTTATGCTTTGCACAGTTTAACAGTTCGGGTGTCTGGTGGTGGAGCAAAAAAAAAAAATCTCCTGTTACGGAGATTTCTTCTTGAGTATAATTCATTTTTCATTAAAAGATTTTCTGGGTCTTGAGGTACTTCCCGTTGGCGTCGAAAATTAAATCAGAACCGTTGATTTCTACGGCGTAATTGACCGTCCCTTTCGGGTTGATGATGCGTAGCACTTTGTCTACGACGGCGCCGTGGTGATTTTTATCAAGATATTCCCTTACTGCGCCAGGCAGCGCTTCCATGGCGGCTTTGGCGTCTTTCACTACCGGTGTACCCGACTTGGTGTAAGTAAAAGTGCGTGGGGTTTTATTGACCATACACTTGGCCTGGTAATTTTCTTTGTCTTTGCGCCACTGCGGATTGCCTACTCCCGGATTGGCTTTCCTGAAAGCAATCATGACGGCTTCAGGGACTTCCCTGATTTCGAGTCTTTGGGCTTGGGTACTCACTACAAAAAAAAGCAAAATCCCCAGTAGAGTAATTTTTTTCATCGTCGTAAGATTGAACAACATTAGATAAGACAAAGTTGCCTCCAAAATCGCACCGGATTGTTACGCAATTTGTAGCAAAAATTACAGCATTACGAACTTTAAAAAATACAGCGTGTTGCGCTAAACCAAGCCTAAAAAGAAAACCAACCTATCGGTAACGGCTTTTAAGTTTTTTGAGTGTCAATGCATCTAATATGCCAGCCTGGCTCGCAGTGTTATTGAAATACACATACGCTTTATCCCACTGCGTAAGGGCAACAGCCTCTTTAAGTTGCCTAAGATCTTCTTCGGGGTAACCCGACTGAAATATCTTGGGTACGCCATGCATCCTAAAATAACCGATATTGTTGGTCTGCGCCAGGGTGTTGGGTAAATTCGGGTAACTCACATTGCAAAAGGTCACGTTCTTTTCGGCCAGTGCTTCATAAACTTCGGGACGCCACCAGGTTTCATGGCGAAACTCAATCACATTGCAAAAGTCGGCATTCATATAACTCAAGACCAACGCCAAGCGATAAGGTGTAAATGCTACACTTGGCGGCAATTGAAACAAAATACAACCCAGCTTTTTACCGAGTCCTTTGTGGCAATTGCCATAGAATTCATCGGTTTCCTGATGGCAATCGGTAAATTGTTTGAGATGGGTAATGATTTTCGGAGCCTTGACCGCAAATGTAAAATCATCTGGTGATTTCTGGTACCAGGACTGTAGGCTTTTCAGTGTAGGAAACCGATAAAAACTCGAATTGATTTCATAGGTATTGAAATGCTCGCTGTAGAAGGCAAACCAGTCGCTCTTGGGAAGTATTTCGGGATAAAAAATCCCTTTCCAATACCTGTTGCTGTAAGCAGAACAGCCGATATCTAAATGTGGCTTTTTCATAGAAAAATCTGTGAGTGGCAGGAAAACACCTATTCATACACCCCATTTTGAAGGATGGATAAGTTGCTGTTTTGACAGAATTCAAAATTCGCCTTTCAATCTTAAAGTAGGTTACGCTATTTGTCCCATAGGTTACAATATTTCATGTACTTTCAGCAGACAGCAAACAAAAGGCATAAAAAAAGCCACCTTTTCGGGTGGCTCTCCTTTTTATTGTTTCAAAATCTTAAAATGCGCTTCCTTGTCTTTGAATTTGAGCTTAAAGAAATAGGTTCCAGAAGCAAAGGCAGACAAGTCAATCTTGGCCTCAAAAGCCTTTTCATTGCCGCGGTAGAGCAATTGACCCAGGCTGTTGTACACCTCCACCGACCCAATCGGCGTATGCGAAACAATGCCCACTATACCAGTGGTAGGGTTTGGCGAATAACTAAAATCAATATTCGGTTCAAAACCATCGGTAGCCAGCAAATTGGTGCAGCTTACCGCGGCCGCATAGCCCGGTCGCAAAACCACATTGTCCGAAGTAAACCGAATCGTAAGTGAACCGTCGGCAGCCGTAGACTGGAAAGGCCCCGGAATTGTCGTGCCGCGCAATCCGCCGTTGGTCAGGTCGGGTGCAGCGGTAGAATTTCCGTCATAAATAAACAACCAATCCTGGCCAGAAAGCCAAAAGTCTGTAAAAGTAAGCTTCAGTTTAGTGCCCGGAATGCTCGGGATCATCGTGCGAACGTAGTTTTCGTTGTGAGAATGATTTCCTGAGATACCACCCGAATCGGTGATCACAATGTTTCCGCTGCAATAGTCTGCTTCGGTTAGAAACATTGATTGTACCGTCTCGGTGGTCATCGGGGCATCGCAATCTGGGCGCACGGTAACTTTATAAAAGGTATTGGGCAATAAATCGGTCACCGTAAATTGGTTTCCTGTAACCGAATTCCAAATCGGCGTACTCGAGTAAGGCACCACAGACAAAAGCCAGTTGTTGGTATTAGAAAGCTGATCCAGACTAATCACTGCGGTAGTGGGTGTGGTAAATTGGGTGTTAACACCCACGACGGTGTTGATGCAGGTGTTGATACAATCGGTACTCAGGCAGGTAGCGCCGTTCACCGCATCCAAAACCCGTTGTCTGGGTTGTGGACCAAAACCGTTGGCGAGGTTGATGCCGATACCATTCACCAGGTGGCAATAACTCATAATGCTCCCTTTTTGTGACGCCGATGGCAATAAAGGCGGTGTCGCCATACAGCCGTAACCTTCCCCGCTCGATCCGATTGAGTAAGGACCGCAACTGTCAATCGGTGAGTTGTCGCCATTCCAGATGCAGGCGTGGGTGTGCGGCGACCCTAGCAAATGCCCAAACTCGTGCGTAACTACCATAATGGTCCAGGAATAAGTAGGAACGGTACTAAATCCGAAACTCACGTCGGAGTAACTGTAATTGTTCACGCCGCATAATCCGTTAATGGTTCTGGCTACGCCGCCGAGACCGCCGCTGTCAATGGAGACCAATTGCCCTACATCGCCATCAAAAATCGGGCGCTGTTCGTTGAACATATTGAGGTAATCTGAGGAACCTTCCCCAAAGTATGGGTCTTGCTCGGTCCAGATATAAATCGATTTGAGTGCCACGTTGATCCCATCATTGGCATACAACGTCTTGACATTATTAAAAACTGCCGTCATCCAGTTGGTCGTATTCGTTGTCGAGACCCCGTTGGCACTGTACAGGTCGTAATCCACCTCAAAGTAAAAGGTCACGCATTTGTCTGTAAGCAAAACGTTGTTGTCGCGCTGGGGCGAAGGCTGTGTTGCAACCGGGTCTTGGGTATGACATTCAAAATCATTCTGGATGGCCATGTCGGCATCAGAATAAACGATGTACTCGCTCGTGTTGTTTTGCTTATTGAGCTTACCCACCACAAGGTTGTTGAGCGAACGGCTCGAGACCATACCTACGAGTTCGTTGTTGAAAAAACTAAAAGCCGCCACCGAAAGGTAATCGCCTTTTACAATGCCACGGTAATACACGCCGGGATTGTAGGTGATGTTTCTGCCCTTGTCGGTATCCACATGGAAACCTTCGGCGAGCACTTCGTCGCGGTAAAGCTGTAGCAAAATGGTTTGATTCTGATAAGGGATTTCAAGTTCGATAAATGCGTCCTTACGCGCTACCAGTCTCGACAAATCCTGTGCTTTTAAAGTAGCCAAAGTAGATTTGGTCACCACCTGATTGATTGGTTCACCGGCGACTGCGCCCGACTCGGCCAAAACCGAATACGGCAGGAACGTTTTATTGGCCGCAACCAACTGACTCACTTTTTTACCGATTTCGTTCTGGGAAAAGGCAACCGTGGTAAGCAGCAGGGAGAGTAGGATCGTAATTTTTCTCATTTCGTAGCAGATTAAATTTTTCCAAATATAACACGAAGTAATGGAAACCTGTAGGAAATACAGAAAAACGATTGTTAAAAAAAAGCCTGCAGCATCAAAAGACACTACAGGCTCCACAAAATAAGAATCAATCTAACAAATCATTCTTCGATGACCAGCACCGAAGGAACGCTTCTAAGCGAGCATTATACGCATAATGTCACCGTTGGCCCTTATTTTAGATTTTCTGGCAAATACAACTTTGGTTCTTTTTCATAGCAATTCGCGGTCGTATTGTAATTCAAAGATAATGGCGCGTTACCGCGATTTTGTTATACTATCTAAGGAAAAGTTTATGTTTAATCACATTAGCCGCCAATAGCAATCATACTGCGGTTTTTAGAAAAGGCATCCGGGTCCTGAAATTTCAAATCGCTGTCAAGGCCACTGCGCACCGCTTTCTTGGCGAGCAAATTCTGCTCGATCAATGGCAGGATCGACTCCCCTGCGCGCAAAGCGTCGAGCAGCGAAGTTTCTGAATCAGAAAAAAGACAGTTCTTGAGTTTGCCGTCGGCGGTAAGCCTGATGCGATTGCAAGTACTGCAGAACGGATTGGTCACCGAACTGATAATGGCAAAACTGCCTTCATATCCAACAATTTTAAAATTCTTAGCGGTATCATTGGGCGCATCGGTAATCCGCTCGATTTGGTTTGGGAAAGCCGCCGCTACCTCGTTGACGATCTCGCTATACGTAACGAGTTTCGATTTATCCCAGGCATTGCCGCTAAACGGCATGAACTCGATAAAACGGATTTGGACGTTTTTATGTTCGGTCAAGCCGATGAAATCCACAATCTCGTCCTGATTGAATCCTTTCATGAGCACCACATTGATCTTCACGCGAAATCCTTCTGCAAGCAGTAAATCGACGTTTTCAAGCACGGTATCAAACAAATTGCGTCGTGTAATTTGCTGGTATTTTTTCTTAATCAACGTATCCAGGCTTACATTGATGGTTTCGATTTTCGCCTGTTTGAAAGTGTCCAGGAACTGATGTACCAATAGCCCGTTGGTTGTCAAGGTAAGCTGTGTGCCTAGTTCGCCCAGTCTCAAGATAATCTCACGTGCATCCTTTCGTACCAGAGGTTCGCCACCGGTAAGCCTGATTTTATCCACACCCAAACCCACAAAGGCAGAGGCGATTTTTACGATTTCGTCAGCGGTCATCAAATGCGGCTTGGGCGTCAGATCGATACCGTCTGCGGGCATGCAATAGGTACAGCGCAAATTGCAGTGCTCGGTGATCGAGATGCGCAGGTAATTGTGGTTGCGCCCAAAAGTGTCGTGCAAATCAGTTGCCATGACGGTTGCCATTGAGGATGCCAAAAAGGTGCAGTACCGATGGGAAAATCGCCTCCATCGATTCGGCCGCGCCGCCTACCGACCCCGGCAACGCCAATACCAGAGTGTCCTTACAAAATCCCGCCACACTGCGCGAGAGCATGGCGTACGGCGTACGCTCTTGGCCATGGGCGCGCATGGCTTCCTCAATTCCGGGAATCCTGCGGTCGAGTATAGGGATAACCGCTTCTGGTGTCACATCTTTATGCGACAAGCCCGTGCCACCTGTTGTGATTACGAGGTCGGTTTTGGTTTCTACAAACTGTTGGATTTGATCTTGGATTGACCCAACTTCGTCCGGAATGACAACATATTGTGACCCGCCGATCCCGAGTTTTTCGAGCTTTTCAACAATGATTTTCCCCGAAGCATCGGCTTTGGTTCCCGCGCTCACACTATCCGAACAGACAATTACAGCGGTCGAAATTTTCAAATCCATCGCAGCATTAAAATCAGACTTCCCACCGTTTTTGCGCAATAATTTAATTTCCGAAATGCCCACGCTTTTGTCAATCGGCTTGAGCATGTCATACATCGTCAGGGCTACAATAGACGCGCCGTGCATCGCCTCTACCTCTACTCCGGTGCGGTAAATCGCTTTAACAGTCACCTCGATTTTTATCGATTCGGCTCCGAACTCATAGGTAATCCCGGTAAATTCTACAGGAATCGGATGGCAATCCGGAATGGCGTTCGAAGTGTTCTTGACCGCGAACAAACCCGCCGTCCTGGCCACTTCGAGCACATCGCCCTTGGGCACTTTCTTATCCAAAATAGCACGCATGGTCTCGGCCGAGCCAACCGTCACAATCGCTTGCGCGGTGGCCGCTCTCAGGCTCGTGGTCTTATGCGTGATGTCTACCATCTTATTTGGCCATTCTATTTTCTAAAATCTTCTTGAACGAGCGCCCACGGATTTCTTCGAGCGTCAATCCTGTTGCCAAAACTTCGTCCTCGGTAATGGCACCGCTGTTGAGCGCACGCAGGAAATAATTGAGCAGGCCCTGTCCTGTCGCTGCATCGTCGAACACATCGCCGATCAAGGTAGCACGTGCCGCTTTGTCTACAAAAGTTTTCAAACGTTCTACCGCGTCGTCGTAGCTCTCCAAAAAGAACGCGTAAACGGCGGCGTAACGCATCGGGAATTGCGCCGGGTTCAAATCCCAGCCCTGGTAATATCCGTTCCAAAGCGAATGGCGGATGTGGTCGTAGCCTTTTTTCCAGGCGCGGTGTACCACTTCACGATTTTCGGCTTCTTGCTCGGGCGTTAAATCGCCACGATGTGGCCCGATGGGCATGGTGTTGGTCGCGCCATCGCTGAGCCAGATGCCGGTATGTGCCAGAGCCACTTTGGTCATGTGGTGCGCAAAATCGCAAACCGGATGGTCCATTTCCTGGTATTTGGCCGTGATGCTGCAACTTGCCGTATAATCGTATGTACCAAAATGCATCGCGACACAACGCCCTTGCGCCGCCTTAATAAAGCGATACAACGGGTTAGTGCCGTTGATGTCCATGATGGCTTGGGTGGTTTCTACCATCATCTCCATTTTGAGGATGCCTTTTTCGAGTCCTAGTTCTTCTTCTAAAATCGCGAAAAAATCGGCGAGCGTCTGAGGCTGCTCCGGAATCGTCACTTTGGGCATCATGACCACGAAATTCTCGGGCAATTTTCCGCCGGTTTCCTTGATCAGGGTGGATACGAAAATGTCGAGTGTCCGCAAACCGCGTTCTTTCATCTCTTCGGTAAACGGCTTGATGCGGATGCCTATGAATGGTGACAACGTACCATCGGCCATACCTTTGGCGACTTCTTTTGCGGTCGATTCGGCAGTGGCATCTTCCTCTTCATTGCTTCGGTTGCCGTAACCGTCTTCAAAGTCGATACGGAAATCCTCAATTGCTTCAGATTTGAGCTTGGCCACGACTTTATCGTAAATGCGCTTGCTGAAATCGTTGCCGCCGGTTAATCCAAACGCCTGCCCAAAAACCTCATGGTTGGGCGCATAAGTCTGGAGGATTTCGAGTGCGCGTTGGCCAAGTGCCATAGGCGCATCCGACTTGAACAAATTGGCACCGCCGTATAGCGTATGCACGGGTTGGCGGTCGCTGCGGTCACCGGGATAAATATCGTTGAAGCTCGTATTAGCCTGTTTGAGGCGGTTGAAAATCTGGTCTTTTTTATCGGATGGAATCGTCATTGGAATGAGAAGTTAAATTTTAAATGATAAATTTTAAATGGCTAACTGCCGCGATAGGTGCTGTAGCCAAATGGGTTCACGAGTAAAGGTACGTGATAATGGGTTTCGTCGAAGGTCTCGAAAATGATTTCGACTTGGGGATATAAGGTTTTGGTTTGGAGCGCACCATAATATTTCCCGGTGTCAAAAACCATTTTATAGGTGTCTGGGTTGATCGTCTTGGATGGCGGCAATAAATCTGGAATACGGCCGTCGGCGTTGGTGATGCCTTGGGTGATGGTTTGCCAGGTTCCGCTTTTATAAGACTGCAATTTTATAGAAATATCCTTTCCGGGAATTCCGGTCGATGTATCCAAAACGTGGGTGGTGATTTGGCTTACCTTGAGGAAACCAAAGTCACCCTCGGTCAGCAATTTTTTAAACCGGATGATTGAGATTTTCTGCTGTTCGCCCATGGCGATGTGAAGCTCCTCTTTGGCAGTATTTTGGAGTCGGTCGAGCAACAATTGTAACATTTCGTTTGCCGATTTCCCCGTGGCGCAAACAATAAAAATGAAACCGAATTTATTTTCATAATCGGTGTTTGCCTGTGCCAATTGGCTGATTGTTTCGGCCGTCGCAATTGCCACTCCGGCTTGCTCTTTTCCTGCGAATTTCTCGGTGAGGCTTTTGATATCGCCGATTTTTGGGTGGTGTGTGAACGATTCGCGCCAGTCGTTTTCGCCGCAGTCGTCGTACCAGATTTTGTCAGACAAATCGACGAGTTGCTTTTCTGATTCGAATGGGAAATGTGCCATCATTTCGGCTACCCATTTCTGGGAACCGCAACAATCCAACAAATGTTTTGCTGCCACTTCCTTTTCTAGATTATTGAAATCGGATAAATTCATACAATTTATTTAATGGGTGCGCCCTGTTCTATCCAACAACGGATGGCGTCGCGTTCTTCCTCGGTCATATTGGTTTTGTTGTTCTGTGGCATCGTCTTGGTGAGCACCACGCGTTGCAAGATCAGGTCGCGTTTGGCGCTTATGCCTTCTGGGGTATCGTACATCACGCCGTTGGGTGCCACTTTATACACGTCGTCGGTCGGGTTTTTAGAATGGCATTGCACGCAGCGTTTCTGGATGATTTCCTGTACCTCGGTAAATTGGATTTCCTTTTTACATTCGTACGGGTTTGTACTCGGCGCCGACACGAAACAGGCTGCAAGCAGAATCAAAATAGAAACCGGCAAGATCCAAACGTTGAGCTGCTTTTGTTCCTTGAGATTGAGGTAGTGCTTTACACCTGCTGCCCCTAGCGAAATGATCGCCAAGATCAGCCATGGATACTCGTAGCCAAAGGTCGATGGGAAATGGTTGCTCACCATCACAAACAACACCGGTAAAGTAAAATAATTGTTGTGCAGCGAACGTGCGAGCGCTTTTTTACCAAGCGTTGGATCAAGCGGCAATCCGAGTTTGGCCGAATTGACCATCGCCTTCTGCGCAGGAATAATCACAAAGAACACGTTGGCCACCATCAAACTGCCAATCATCGCCCCGAAATGGATATAGGCCGCGCGACTCGAAAATACCTGGCAGTAGAAATACGCAAACCCGATCAAAATCAGGAAACCGATAATGGCAAACAACAACTGGTTCTTAATCAATGCCGATTTGCACATCAAATCGTATATCACCCAAGCCACGACAAACGAGCCCACACCAATCAGGATGCCTTGGCCTGCCGAAATGTCGAGTACATTCTTATCGATCAGGAACGCAGACGCGTTGAAATAGTAGACCACAAACAACAGGCAAAATCCTGAAAGCCAAGTAAAATAGGCTTCGTATTTGAACCAATGCAAGTGTTTGGGAATCGTCTTTGGGGCGATTTTGTATTTCTCGAGGTAATAGAATCCGCCGCCGTGTACCGCCCAAAGGTTTCCGGCGAGTTCGTCGCGTACGTCTTCGGTTCGGTTGAGCGCATTTTCGAGGAAAACAAAATAAAACGATGCACCAATCCATGCAATCCCAAACGTAATGTGCATCACACGGATGATGATATTGAGCCACTCCATCAGATGGCTTTCGAGCGGCGAGCCTTTAACAAGGAACCAGGTGTTGGCAGTAATCCCGATAATCATCAGCAGGATACCAACATAAATGTAATTCTGGATCGTCACCTGCTTTTCCTCTGAAACTACCTTGCTGTAACGGCTGCTCAAAATGCCCGGCAATTTATGCGACAGCACCACGAGCAACAATAACATGCCCGCATACACCGCATACAAAATCGATATGGCAAAAGTACTGACCTGCACTACTTGACGATTTTACCAAATAACCTAAGCCTGCTCACACCGCCATCGGGGAAAATGTTGAGACGCACGTGTGTGATGCCTTCTATCTTATGTAGCTCGGAGGAGAATTCATGTTCGTGGTCGGCGCTGAGTTTTTGTTGCCCAAGCAAGGTTTCCCAGCTGGCCGCTTCGAGGTTATCATCTGATAACGTACACGCCTCGATCGAGCAACTATCTGGGTAATTCCCTTTGAAATGGCAAGTGTCCACGACGATGCGTTCTACCGTTCCTTTGTGGGCGAGTTTGAGGATAACCCAATCGCGGTTGTTGGGCGTACGGTTGCGTTTGGTTTCCCAGCCGTCACCCATGTTCACGCCGCGACCCGGCATAATCAGGTTGCCCATAGCGCTAAAGAACATGTCGTTGCAGGCGATGGCTTTCCCGCCGTTCACGGCTGCCGCCAAATCGATGACGTGCCCGGTTGAGACCAAGTCCCAATTCTTGAATACTTCTCCATACGCGCGAAAACGTGCCACGCCGCCATCGGGGTATATGTGCAGACGCAAATGTGTGTAGATTTCGTCAGAATGACATTCGTAGAAGTTTTGCGAACCCGCATCTAGGTGCGACTTGGGTAGGATTTCTGTCCAGCTAACCGAATCCCAATCCGCAGGAAGCTCCTTTCCCGAAAGGTTTACGGCCTCAACACTCGCATGCGGCGGATGGTTCCCCAAAAAGAAATTCGTATCGATGTCGAATCCTTTTATTTTCCCCGAAACGCCCAATTGAATAATCGCCCAATCGTGTCCGGGCGTGCGTTTGCGGCGGCTTTCCCAACCGTCCATCCATTTACCGCGGTCGGTGTATTTGTCGGTGATGAAAATGCCGCGGGTGGGCAAAATGAGGTTTTCTTTTTCTGCGAAGAAATCGTCGGTGGCATAGAGCACTTTGCCGCCCAGCCTTTCGGCAGCGAGGTCAGTGAGCGCAGTAAATTGCGGTGATTCCTTGATGATTTCTTTTACTTTTTCAAAAGCCATTGTCCTTTATTTTTGGTGTTTATCGTTGGTGTTTGGTAAACGGTCGCCCCATTGACAATGGTTTCAACCACCGTCGCGCTTAAGGTTTTTGCAAGATAGGGACTTATTTTATACCTGAAAAAAATATCCTGTTCCTTAACAATTTGTGGTGCTTCGGGATTCCAGATCACAAAATCGGCATCGTTGCCCACTGAGATGGCGCCTTTGCGTTGGGCTTTGAGGAACGCGGCGGGCTTAGAAGTCACAAGCGGAATGAAGGTCTCCAAAGTCATCAGATCGCTCAAGGCCGTCCAGGAAGCCGTAAGCAAAAACTGGATTCCGGCGATGCCGCCCCAGGCTTTCTTCAAATTGCCGGTTTCAATCTCCTTGATGTTGGGCGGTGCAGGCGAATGGTCGGTGGCGATAAAATCAAGAACACCTTCTTTGAGCGCCTGTTTCAATTGTTCATTGTTGGCGCGTTCGCGGATGGGCGGCGCGCATTTGTAGATGCAGTTGCCGTCTGGTATGTCCTCGGCATTGAAGAAAATGTATTGCGTACAGGTTTCGGCGGTAATGGGAAGCCCTTCTTTTTTGGCAGCGGCGATTTTCTCTAAAGCTTCGGCAGACGCGACATGCACGATATGCACCGGGCAATTGTGTTCCCTGCATTTTCTGATCATCAGGTCGATCGCATCATTTTCCCATTTTTTGGGACGGCTTGCCAAATAGTGTTGGTAACTTGTGGGATTTTCAACGAAACCGCAATCTACTTCCGCGTCATACAATTCGCAATGTGCAAGCAACGGCAATTGGTATTTGGCAATGATCGGCATCGCTTCGTCAAGGTCTTTCTCGGTCACATTGGGAAACTCGTCGATTCCCGAATGGGTGAGGAAACATTTCACGCCCAACACGCCATCTTGGATCAGCGCTTCGAGCTGTCCTGAATTTCCTGGCACCAAGCCTGCATAAAACCCCACGTTCACATTCATTTTACCTTTAGACGCTTCGAGTTTTTCGATAAAAGCCTCGCGCGTTGTAGTAACCGGACTCGCGTTGAGCGGCATGTCGATAATGGTCGTCGAGCCTCCGGCAGCAGCGGCTAAGGTGGCGGTTTCAAAACCTTCCCATTCGGTGCGTCCGGGTTCATTGATATGTACGTGCGCATCGATGACGCCGGGCATGATTACGGCATCGGCAAAATCTTGGGCACCCATGGCCTTTTCATATTGGATTGCAGCTATGGATTGGCCCGAAAACGAAACCGTTGCAGGTTGCAGTTTACCGTCAATCCAAACGCGGCGGCTGTATATTTTTCTTTCTTGCAAAATATTGATTTTTTGAAACCCCATCGGTTTCGTACGACCCACAAATATAGATTTAATTCAAGAACAGGCAAGAATTTATAGGGTATTCTTCTTCCATGCATAGGTGTCATCAGCAAACAACTCTTTGCCAAAAACCGGTGCCTTTTCCTTGATGGCTTCGACCAGGAATTCGATTGCCTCAAAAACTACCTTGCGACGTGGTGCCGACACAAAAACAAAGAGACAAATTTTGCCCGTCTTTACAATCCCGAGGCTGTGGTAAATGTGCAGACAGGTGAGTCCATAATTTTCAAAAGCACTTTCGCGGATTTCGTGGAAAACTGTTTCGGCCATCGCTTCATACGCCGAATAATCAATAGCGACGACTGCTTTGCCTTCGATTACATCAGCACGCACCTGCCCAAGGAAAATCTGGTGGGCGCCGATTGTCGTTTTAAGCTGGTGTTTCGCGATAGAATCGGCGATGAATTGGGGCGAGATGGCGCCGTTTATAAAAACTGTCTTTTTAGATTTCTCGGTCATGTGATTCAGTTTAAGGTCAATCCCTCGATCCCATGTTGCAGATGCAAAATCGAACGAAAACCTTTATGGGTTAAGTAATCTGCAGCCATTTGGCTTTGGTGTCCGCGTTGGCAAAACAAAATCACCTTTTGGTTTTGCGCCACCGTGGCGATAAAATTCTCAAGCTGCGCCAAAGGAATGTTGTGAATGCCGTGGTTCTCCAATCGAGGTTCTTCGTAGCTTTCGCGGATATCGATGATCAGGTGGCTGTTGGTGCGCAGCGCTTGCCTAAACGCATCGGCACCAATACCCATCGCCGTTTGTTTTTTTGAGTGTAAGATTTCTTCCCCGTTTTGCAAACCTTTCGCCAATTCGGCCGGGTTGCTGTCAAAGGCAATCGCATGCAACCGACTTTGCAATCCATCGTAGAGCAACAATTTTCCCGATACTACCTCGCCTGCGCCCAAGACAATCTTGAGCACTTCGGTGGCCTGCAAAGCGCCGAGGGTTTGGGGTAGAACACCTAGCACGCCCGAGTCAGCACAATTTGCCTCATCCAACGCTTCATCGCGCGAGCCAAACAGACAGCGATACGACGGGCCACCTTTGTAATTGAACACCGAGAGCTGTCCCTCAAACTTATGGATCGACGCATAAACCATAGGAATACCCTTTGCCATTGCTACGTCATTGATCAGGTAACGACTGTGGTTGTCATCGGTACAATCAACGATTATTTGGTAACTGGCAATCATTTCGGCAGCGTTAGTTTTCGTAAAATGATACGGGAACGCAAAAACCTTGACTTGGGGATTCTGCCGCAATACCGCTATGGCCGCCACTTGTGCTTTGTTTTTTTCACAATCGGCCGCAGTGTATAAGAACTGTCGGTGCAGGTTGCTTTCTTCTATGGCGTCGCCGTCGGCAATGCCAATCTGGCCAACACCTGCGGCTGCGAGACTCTGTAAAACCGGCCCACCCAATCCGCCGGCACCGATAATCAATACCTTTGCAGCAGCGAGTTTCTCCTGTCCCAAAATCCCGACCTCGGGAAGCGCAATCTGCCTGTTGTATCTTTTTGTATTTTCCATCATCCTCCGGCAAACGGCGGCAATAAAGCCAATTCATCATTTTCGTTGATCGTGACCAGTCCCGACGCAACTACCGATTGGTTTACGGCTATCACATACGCAATATCTTTGAGTTCGGGATATTGGTTTTCCAGTTGCAGGCGCAGGTCTTCTACCGAATGCAATTTAGCATCCAGGTACAAAGACTCTTCTTTCTTTTGCGTCGCATCGGCAACAGCCCCAAAATATTTGACGGTTACAATCATGTGGTATACAATTTAAAAATGGCGATGCCCAGCACGACGGCCAATACTTTGCGCAAGGTAAGGGTGTTGAATTTTTTGCTTCCGAAATATCCGCCCGCAATTCCGCCAATAACCGCAAGCGCAATCACAGGCAACGAAGAAGTCGGTAAAATCCCGCCTTTAGAAATGAATCCGAACAGCCCCGAAATAGAATTGACAAAGATAAACAAAGCCGAAACCGCCGCCGTCTGTTTCATGTTTCCCCAACCCAAAAGCAAAATCACGGGGCTCAGGATGATACCGCCGCCGATTCCGATCAGGCCCGATAAAAACCCGATGGCGGCGCCAATGACTAAGGCCAATGGCAAGTTTACGGGTTTCAGCGCAATTCGTTCTTTCCCGAAAACGCCCAGCAATCGCAACACGGCAACAATCAAAACGGTGGCCAGGATAATCTTATAAACGTGGGTTTCAACGGTGAGGATGCCGCCCAAAAAGGAAAAAGGAATCGACGCGATGGCAAACGGATAAAACAATTTCCAATCAAACTGCTGCTCCCTGAAATAAAAATAAAACGAAATGCCCGACACCAGAATATTGAGTACCAAAGCCGTGGGTTTCATTACCGCAATCGGGAACGAAAAAACGCTCATCAAAGCCAGATAACCGCTCGCGCCGCCATGCCCTACGCTTGCGTAAAGGAACGCAACGACCGGCAGCAATAAAAACAACAATGGTGAAAATTCGGCCATTTTTAGGTTATAAATGAATATTGGCGTAGGCCAAAAAGTTCTATGCAAAATCTAAAATCCTAACTTTAGGAAAAAGTGAAGATTTTATGCATTTCAGTTTCGATTTTTTTTCATAGGGACGCAACCGCCCCTTCCCTGAAGGTAAGATACAATTATTATCGATACGCCAAATGCAGAAAAACTATAATTCATGGTAAACTTACTCCGCGCGCTTCACCTCAATCCAAACAAGCGATTTGACATACCTGCGCCACGATTTGAAATCGGCAACAGACAACAACACCATGCGCTGTTCTATATCCCGTAACAGCTTACCGTCGCTTGGGCTAAGCAGATACACCCATTTTCCCGGGTCGGTTGATTGCGCCGTTCCGCAAGCGGCCAGGCTGTACGCTCTATCTTTTGTCACTTAAAGAAAGTGACAAAAGGATGCCGCTGCCATCCTTAACGGAGTCCAGCCCGGATGTTTCGGCCCAAAAAAGGGATGTTTACAGTAGCGAAAGTCTTACCTGCGCGCCTTTCAAAAGCCGATAATTGCCGTGCTCCAGATACACGAGCGCGTCGGCCGCCGCAAAAGAATCCAACATCGCCGAGTCCTGGTGCGGCAGGATGGTTACTTCATCACCAAAGACTTTTGCCTTGAGGATCAAATCGCGCGCGTTGGCAACATCGTAATCGTGCGACAGTTTTCGGCTATCGGCAAATCCAAACTGCGTTGACATGCCGGCCAACTTTTGCAGCATGGGTTTTACATACACATAAAAACAAGTCAGGCTCGCTGCAGGGTTTCCGGGTAAAGCAAAAATGATTTTCTTATCCAGGTTTCCAGCGTATAATGGCTTTCCGGGTTTCTGGTTCACTTTATAAAACAATTCGTTTACGCCAAGACTTTCAAGCGCGCGGCCTACAAAATCGTAATCCCCTACCGATATGCCGCCCGACACGAGCACCACATCATTGGCTGCAATTGCCTCGCCCAGTACGGCTTGTGTCTCTACAAAATCATCGGCAACCCGGTACAAACTCACCTTGTCAAAGCCCCCATCGTAAAGCGCCGATTGCAACATCACGGCATTGCTCTCGTATACCTTTCCGTAGGCCAACAGCTCACCCGCCGTCACGAGTTCATTTCCCGTAACCACAACGGCCACTTTGGGTTTCTCAAAAACAGAAACCTGGGCAAAACCCAGCCCGGCCAAAAAACCAACCGCCGCCGGATTCAAAAAACGTCCTTGCTCGAGTGCCACGTCACCAGTTCTAATCTGTGCACCTTGCGCACGGATGTTGGTCGCCGCTGCAATCGGCTCGGCAAGAAACAAGCGGTTTTCTTGTACCGAAACTTTTTCAATCTGGATCACCGCCTGCGCCGATTCGGGAACCGCCGCACCGGTAAATATTTTCACCGCTTCGCCTGCTCGCAACATTACAGCATTGTCATCGCCTGCTTTGATTTCGCCCACAATGGTGTAATCCAACGCATCGTGTACTGCGAGCGCGTAGCCGTCCATAGTGGCTTGCGGGAAGGGCGGCATGTCAATCTCTGACTGTAGCGTCTCGGCCAAAACGTGGTTCCGCGCTTCTCGCAAAGGCAAGTTGATTTGACGCAATTCCAGCCGAAACGCTTCTAAAATATCAAACGCTTGTTGAATGGCAATCACGGTTTGTTCTTGATTTGGATTAACTGCGCCGCCACACTGATGGCGATTTCATGCGCGGTTTCGCTTTTGATGTCCAATCCGATCGGCGCGAACACCTTGTCCAGGTCGGCCTGCGCAAAGCCATCGCCTATAAGATTTTTGAATAGCGTTGCGATTTTCTCCTTGCTGCCCAGCATCCCGATGTATTTGAATTTTCTTCCGAGCAAACGCCGGATGATAACATCGTCTGTCCGATAGCCAAAAGACATAATAATGACATAACGGTCATCGCCTTCGGGAATGTATTGGTCTATCGCTGCAAAATCCACAACCTGCTTGGTGCGGGCAAAATGGTTGGCCTCCATCGTATTGAGGTTTTCGCGGTGGTCGAGGATGTGGATTTCAAAGTCGAGCAGTGACAACACCTGGCTCAACGCCAAGCCCACGTGGCCGCCGCCGATGATGTAGGTTTTAGGAATCACGGCGTTCGACTCTTTAAAAAACCAGTCGGTTTGCGGGTTTTCGGGAGCATTGATTCCTAAATTGGAGTAGGTTACTTTGGCTTCGGGATCGGCTAAAATGCCGTCGATGGTTTGTAAAAAATGGCAATCGAGGTCAAAAAAAGCAACCGTCTGCTGCCCCGAACAAATCATCCCCGATTGGTCTTTAGTAGCCGCCTTGTCGTGGATTTGGTGTTTGATAAAAGGCGAAAAGTTGGGTTTTTCGAGCAAGGTTCGCGCGTATTCGACAAGCTTGTGTTCCATGATGCCACCGCCAATCGTGCCCAGCATGTCGTTTTTTGAAACGAGCATCTTAAAGCCTTTACGTCCGGGACTGCTGCCTTGGTTGGCGATAACCACCATCAGAACCAAGCGGTTTTCCTGTTGCAACAATTCGCGGGCACTAATGTAAAAATCTAAAATCATGGTTGCTTTTTTGAACGACATAATGTACAGAAAAAAGAACCTGCTGTGTGGTTCAACGCCTAAATCGCTTATTGAGGATGGATGCTGACCGGCGATTCCAGTAAAAGTGCGGCTTTCAGGGTTTCGACGTTATGCATTGGTCAGCTCAAAACTCCATTTCAATTCGTCTTTTTGATTGTCGAATTCATCCATAAAACACCAATTGTCACCCAGTTCTGCGATGTCTGTTATGCAATCCAGCGTATATCCTCTCTTTAAATCGATGTGGTCTTCTGTTCCCGATTTGATAAAATTGCATTTGAAAAAAATCGAAAATCGACCGGTATTCAACGCGAAAATCTCCCCTGTATTGGTGTTTAACATGATACTGTGTCCACTTATTGAGAATTTATTTTCCTCTGGAATATAGACTCCGTAATCTTCAAATAAAATACAACCGCCTTCATTGTAACCCGAATACGAATCGGCCCAAGTCCTAAAAGTTTGTATCAAATTGTCTTCCTGGTCAAGTTTTAAAAATTTGATTACGGTGTGATTTTTCGGGTTGTTTAAGACTTTATTGAGTAGTGCTTCCATTGGGTCATTCGTTCAGGTTTTCGGTGTAATTTTTCAGGATCTCGTCTGGATTGGGCATGGTGTTGAGGGCGTTTTTAATTTTATCAAAAAGTTCGGTAAACGTTGCACTGTTTTCGAGAACTTTCAAGGAATACTCGTACGGATACAATGATAAAACAGCGCCGTTTTTATTGTACTTCAAGGTCATTGATCGCAAAGGAGACTCTGGTTCATTGTCGTTGTATAGTTTAAAATCCAAATGGCGTACATAAAAATCGCTCATGGCCATCGCCAACACCATGATCGTGGCATTGTCCTCAAACTGCAATGCATTGCAATACATATGAAACCCCAATCCTTCACTTACCGTTTGGTCGAGGTTATTTGGGTGATTAATGGGGCTTTCAATTTTAGGCGCAATGTTGTTGTCTAAAAAATAGCTTTCGATCATTTTTAAACTTCCGTCAAGCATTGAATTTTCATCCAGATTATTTTCGGTGTATCGCTTTGCAAAATAGTCTTCGGTGTAAATTGCGTTTACCTCGGCTGTGCTTTCAGTGTGGGTTCCTATGTGAGCATTTTCGCCACCAGGAGTAGCAGCGGTTTCATTTACTTGCTCTTCTTTATTGGAGGAAAATAGTTTTTTAAAGAAATTCATGATCGTTTTTTTTAATGTTTTTCAATTTTTAAACTCAAAATTTTTGTGCCGATAAGAACAGGTTGATCCTATCTTCGGCAGCTTTTGCCGTTTCAACGGTTTCCTTAACTTCTTGCTTGGTTGCAAAAACCATTATGATTTGCTTATTGTTCTTTGGGTGTTTTAAGAAATAGATATTGGCGTATCCCCAAGTGCCACCCGAAGTAAACCCGCAATTGGGCTTTGTTACAATCGAATTGAATTTCAAACCTTTTAATTGCCCAAGGTCGGCAGGTTTCAATATCGTTTCGGTTAAGTACGATTTGTTGCTTTTCCCATCCAATGAAGGAATAACAATTTTATCGTTGACACTACAAGGAATGACTTTGTCCCAATCCGAAAATGTTACCGACGGCAAATCCCGCGAAATATTTTTATTGCATTGGTTGCTCATCGATCTTAAGAAAGTTTCCAACGAGTTTTTCAAATCAGCAAGACATTCATCTTGCGTTTTGTTTTTGGTATCAATGAGATTAAACAACAGTGTAGCATAATATTTCTCGCCTTCAAGGTGGCATTTCACCACATCGTTATTCGTGAAAATCGGATTCACCTGGTCGTAAAAAAAGCCTTTGTATTTTTCTTGCCTTACATATTTAACTTGCGTGGCGGTAGCGCTTGAAAAGGTCGAACCCACTTCTAACAAAGCAATCGAGCCGTCTGTATTTTCATTTTTAATATTGAATTGAAAAACGGGTAACAAGTCATACCGATACCCATAATGCACCACACCAAAAGCATCAATGGTTTTATCGCTGAACATCAACGATACCTTTACTTTTACGAGTTTGTTTATAGGATTGGTACTCGCTTGCTCGAGCACTGCTTTTAAGGTAGGCGGCGCATTTAAGGTAAACCCAAACGTTTTATTTTCCCCGCCTTCTTGATACACCGTGTAGGTGTTCTTTACGTTTTTAAGCAAGCCGTCGAGCTCGTTGTTGCCTTCTTTTTCATAAGTATATCCTTCAATAACTTTGTTGTCTGTTCCTAAAAGTTCTACATACAATCTGGCTTTCCCTACGGAGTTTGGTTTCAATACCACCGGCTTGGCCAGGTTCAAAACCATTTTCTTTATTTCTCCCGCCGCAACCGTTGCATTGGCCGCAATGGGCTTGTCGTTAATTTTTACCTGGATCTGTGCGTTTGCTTTTGCCACAAACAACACAATAAGAAAGAGTGTCAGTTTTTTCATCTTGTTTGTTTTATTTGATTTCTTTTATTTTCTGATTTCCCAGCTGTCGCATTATGATGGCTGCTATAACGAATAAACTAAATTTTTTTATACAAATCCATGAGGACTTTCTCGGGCGTATACGGCGCATTAACTGCGAGTGTTGCTTTGGGGTTGAACGCTTTGATGGCATTTCTGATCGCATAATACGCGCCAATCCCATACATCAACGGTGGTTCGCCCACGGCTTTCGATTTTTTGATTGCGAGTTCGTGGCCCTCGATATCGAGGTGCGTGATGTTGATTTGTTTGGGTACCGAATAAATATCGGGCACCTTATACGTAGAAAGCGCATTCGACAACAATCGGCCTTGTTCGTTGTACACGATTTCCTCAAGCGTCATCCAACCAATCCCTTGTACCACACCGCCTTCGATCTGGCCGTTGTCGACGTCTTTGTTCATGCTCTCGCCAAAGTCGTGTACGATGTCGATACGGTCGAAATCATAAGTGCCTTTGAGGCAATCCACGGTGACTTCAACAAGCGCGGTTCCGTACACGTGGTACGCAAACGGATGCCCTTTTTCTTTGGTCTTATCGTAATGGATCGTTGGCGTCGCATAATGCGCATTCTCGCTGAGTGCGACACGCAACGTAAACGCTTTCATCACCAAATCGGTCCAGCTCATATCAGTTTTGATCGCGCCTTTGTAAACCCATTCTTCCATGATTTCCATCGAATCGGCATCGGCATCGGCAAAAGCGACGGGTTTGAGGCGTGCAAGTAAATTTTTACAAGCGATTTCTAGAGCTTTCCCGTTAAGGTCGGCTCCCGCGCTTGCTGCTGTTGGCGAGGTATTGGCCACGCGTAAAGTATTCGTCGATTCGATGCGTACGCGTGACGCATGGATACCAAAAATCGACGTCACGATCTGCACCATCTTGGTATTCACGCCCTGCCCCATCTCGACTGCGCCGGTACTCACCACAACGCTGCCGTCGTAATAAATGTGCACGAGTGCGCGCGCGTGGTTCATCATGGTATTGGTAAATGAAATCCCGAAACAGATGGGTTGTATGGCGAGTCCTTTTTTGAAACGTGGGTTTGCCGCATTAAAATCGGCGACTTGTTGCTGGCGCTCGGCATAACCGTAAGTGGCCATGCAATCGTCCCAGGCTTTGTTCGCATTGACCTGGGTCATGATTTGACCGAACGAGATCTCGTCGCCTTCTGTAAACAAATTCGCCTTTTGGATTTGAGCAGCGTCGATACCCAAAGCGTCGGCTGCGGTTACAATCGCGGCTTCTATCGCAAACTTGCCCTGCGGCCCACCGAATCCGCGGAAAGCCGTATTGGGTGGCAAATTGGTTTTGCATGAATACGCCGTGGCGATGACATTCGGGATGAAATACGAACCCGTAGAATGAAACAACGTACGCTCCATCACCGCCGGAGACAAATCGGCTGCGGCGCCTGCGTTCTGGTAATGCGTGACTTCGTAAGCGAGTATTTTTAAATCTTTGGATAATCCTATCTTAAAATCGGCTGAGTATGGATGGCGTTTCCCCGTCATGCGCATGTCGTCCATACGGTGCATCGACATCTTGACGGGTTTGTGCAGGATTTGGGTGGCGAGCGCGACCATGACTGCCCAAGGTGTGGCTTGGTCTTCTTTTCCGCCAAATCCGCCGCCGAGGCGAACGGTGTCAATCTCAATCTTGTGCATCGCGATGCCCAACACACGCGAAACGGTGCGTTGTACTGCTGTTGGGCCTTGCGTGGACGACGAAACGACAATGCTGCCGTCTTCCTTATTCCTCGCGTAAGCGCCCTGCGTTTCTATGTATAAATGTTCCTGCCCGTTGACGTCGCTGCGGCCTTCAAAAACGTGGTCACATTGCGCCCAGGCATCAGTCGTATTGCCGAGTTTAAAGGTACGCGGCGGTACGATGAGTTTGCCTTTGGCCTGCGCCTCACGCGGGTCGACAATCACCGGCAGTTCGTCGTAAACGACTTTGATGTGTTTGGCGGCTTGTCTGCAATGGTGTTCGGAGTCGCCTACGATGAGCGCGATAACCATTCCACGAAAATGTACCTCATCCTCGGCAAACAAAGGTTCGTCTGGGATGATGCCGCCAATCTGGTTTTCGCCGGGAACATCCTTGGCGGTAAGGATCGCGACGATGCCTTTACATTGGCGTGCGGCCTCGAGGTCGATACTCACGATTTTGGCATGCGCCACAGTGGCATCGAACGGCAACGCGTATAAGGTGCCGTTGCGCTCCTGGATGTCGTCGAGGTAAATCGATTGTCCCTTGACATGGTTTTGCGCGTCTATATTGATCATAACAAATCGTGCATTTGGATGGTTTCGGGGAACAAAGTGATGAAATGCGCAAAGAACAGCTGGCGCGCGAGCAGGCGTTTGTAAGCGATGGTACCACGCGCGTCCGAGATGGGTGCTATTTCTATTTGCAGGATGCCTTCCGCTTGACGGATATTTTCTGCATTGATCTCCTTATTGGCTAAGAATTCACAAGTCTGCGACAGGAATTTGGGAATCGGGCCCACGCCACCAATGGCACCGTGCGCCTCGGTAATCGTGTTGGCATTCACCGAAAACTGGAACGCCGTATTCACGCTCGCAATGTCGAGGTATTGGCGTTTGCAGACTTTCTCGAAATTGAATTTATTGGTTTTGGGCAATTCGAAAGTGATGGCCGAAATGATTTCGTCGGGTTTTTTATCTAGCGTTTTGTAGCCGAGGTAGAAATCTTTGAGCGGGATTTCGCGTTTGTTGTTTTCCTTATCGGATAAAGTCAAGTTGGCTTTCAGGGCCATGAGGATAATCGTAAAATCCCCAATCGGTGAAGCGTTCGCGAGGTTCCCGGCAATCGTGGCGATGTTCCTAATGGGTGTCGACGACAGCAATTTGAGGAATGCATACCAGTTGGGGATCGCCTCGAGCAACACCGGATGTTCCATGAGTTCGGTCACGGTCACGGCCGATTGCAGCGTACAGGAATCGCCGTTAAACGTGATGCCGTTGAGCGCCGGTTTATCGAACAGATAGTCGAGGTCGATCTCGTGTACCGAGTCGTGTTTCTGTACGTAAATATCGGTTCCGCCGCCAATAGGGACGGTTCCGGCCGGTGCTGCGTAATGGGTTTGGATGGAAGCTAATTTCCCTGAAACTTCAAGGAAATAATCGGGCAGGAATTCATTGTCAACGAGCCATTCGAGCGGTTTATTTTGGTCTTTCTGCAACAAGGCTTCAGACAATTTCCCAGCCGCGCGTTCGATGGATTTGTAACCCGTACAACGGCAGATGTTACCATCGATGGCACTAATCGCGCCTTTCAAATCGGGTGCGGTGGCGTTGAGTGCATACCCACAAAGTGAGTTCACAAAACCCGGCGTACAAAATCCGCATTGCGTACCCGAACAGTCTACCATGGCCTGTTGGGCGCGGTTGAGTTTGCCCTGTAAATTGAGTCCCTCAACGGTCACGACGTGTTTGCCGTGTACATTGGGCAAAGGCGTGAGGCACGAAGTAGCGCTCATATAGGCGGTTTGTCCTTCCTTCAATGAACCGATGAGCACCGTACACGCGCCGCAATCGCCTTCGCGGCAACCGA
>ERZ795056.1505-NODE-1505-length-27303-cov-13.009762_pt1 | contig 27303 bp, 21 predicted proteins | sample MGYA00375140_ERZ795056 | MGnify/ENA primary metagenome ERZ795056 (study PRJEB30185, sample SAMN05720227) | activated sludge metagenome | isolation source: Anaerobic digester | place: USA | collected 2015-03-09 ... | reverse complement strand
GGCAGCCAATAACATGGAAGAAATCATGAAAAGCAGACTGGCTACAAACAGGTAGAGCGTGTTCTGAAGAGCCCCCCGTTACTCTTACCCAGTTCCTCTTTACCCCGCATCAATATACCCTGTGCAACCAGTCCGTCGTTGCCGCATTTCCCCTTTTCGTCTCCACAATTGCCGGGATGGTCTGCTTCCCGAATTCCGTCACGGATGCACCTATACTTTTGTTGCACGCTTTTGAAAAGCAAATTTCCTTCCGTGATTTAATTGCAACAAGATGAAAAACATATTGATCGTTCTGTTCCTGGCCGCTACCGCCGCATTGTATGCACAAAAACCCGCCGGAACAGGCAACAACACCATTCCGGCCATCGGCAGACTCTACGGAAAGGTGATCGACGCCGCCACCAAAGAACCCATTGCTTATGCATCCGTAACCGTTCTGCGCCCGATGCCGAACGGGCAGGACAGCCTGACCGGCGGCGCACTCTCCCTCGCCAACGGCGATTTCAACATCACCGGTTTGCCTATGGGCGCTTATAAAGTCAGGGTGAGTTATATGGGAAACAAGGAACTCGTAAAAACCGCCAGAATATCCGCTCCCGGCAATATCGAGCAGGATCTGGGCAACCTCGGCATGACGCCCGATATGCAAATGCTGGGCACCGTGGACGTGTCGGCGGAGAAAACCTCCAACAACATCAGCCTGGAAAAACGGGTATTCAACGTAGAGAAAAACATCACCGCCACAGGCGGAACCGCGGAAGATGTGCTCAAAAACGTACCTTCCGTTACGGTCGACATGGATGGGGTGGCCAAACTCCGCGACAAAGACGCAACCGTGTACGTGGACGGAAAACCCACCCTGCTGTCTCTCAACCAGATCCCTTCCGACCAGATCGAATCCGTGGAAGTTATTTCCAACCCCTCGGCCAAATACGAAGCGGCTACCAGGGGCGGTATCCTGAACATCGTAATGAAAAAAAGCCACAAACCGGGTTATAGCGGTATGCTGGCTTTGGGTATCGGCACGCAGGAGCGTTACAACGGATCGCTGCAACTCAATGCCAATGAAGGCAAATGGACCGTTTCGGGATTTTACAACCTCAACAGTTCCAAAGTGCCCACCGAACCCTACGTGTATCGCACCAACCTGAATACCGACGGCTCCGTGATCAATTATTTTAACCAGAACTCGCTGGTAACGTTTCAAAATTCGGTTCAAACCGGGCGTTTGAACGTGGATTATGCCCTCAATAACCGCAATACGCTCTCGATGTCGGGAACACTTTCCGGCGGCAAATTCAATATTCCGGTCGTGCAGGACTACGAATACCTGTCGGCCGAACGGCTGGTGACCGGCTACGGTACACGCCAGACGCTGTCGGAAAACAATTTTACCCGCAACAATATCGAAACGCAGTGGAAAAAGACCTACGCCACGAAGTACAAATCGCTGACGGCGCTGGCAAATTACGCCTGGGGCAACAATTCAAACGCCGGTTACTGGAACACCAGCGGGTATAATGCCGGCGGCGAGGTGTTGCCCGACTACCCCGAACTCGTCGACATCGACGGCGGAGCAAACAACCGGCAGGCCGTTTTTCAGGTGGATTTTGTGAATCCGCTGAATGATTCTACCAAAGTGGAAATGGGCGTAAGAAGTTTTTTCAGCGGGCGCGACCAGCAGTATTTTTTCAGCCCGTTCAGTTACACGTTGAACGATTACGTGCAGGACAACCAGTATTCCCAGGACACGCGCATTACGGAAAGCATCAATGCGGCTTACGTTACTTACTCAGGCCGCTTGAAATACCGGATCAATTACCAGGCAGGGCTGCGTTTCGAGCAGTCGGCCATGACAGGCGTTTCGAACCTGGAAGGCATATCCGATTTTGGCTACAATTACCCGAAAGGCACGGGCAAAGATTTGCTCCGGTCGTTTTTTCCTTCCGTTTTTCTTTCCAAAAAACTGACTCCGCTCACGGAAATCGGGCTTAATTTCAGCCGGAAAATTCAGCGCCCCAACCCGCGGCAGTTGATGCCGGGTATTCAGGCCAATGACAAACAAAACATCCAGATTGGCAACCCCAACCTGCAACCCGAATTTATCAACCTGGCCGAAATGAATTTCAACAAGATTTTCGGCGCACACAACTGGCTGGCTACCTTGTACCTGAGCAACGAAACCAATTCGCTCAAACCCCTCACCCTCGCTTCCGAAACGGACCCGACGGTGCTGGTAACCAGTTTTGTGAATGGCACGAACGAACTGACGTACGGTCTGGAAAATACCCTGAAACTGGCTTTCGGCAAAAACCTGGACCTGATGTTGAATGCCAATGTTTTTAAATTCAAGGTAAACGTGGATACATTTACCAACGACGGCTGGGCGGCCAACGCCAAGGCGAACCTGAATTACCGGCTGCCGCGCAGTTTTTCCATTCAACTCAACGGCGCCTACGAAGGGAACCGCCCCATTCCGCAAGGCCGCCGGCAAGGCATCGCGTACATGGATTTCGGGATCAAAAAATCGTTTTTGCACAATGCGTTCAACGTGACGTTTTCTGTGAACGACGTGTTCAACACGCGCAGGGACATCACCATTTTCACGCAGCCGACGTATACACAGGAAGCCATGCGCCGCCGCGATGCCCGGTTCTTCAAATTGTCCGTTCAGATGGTATTCGGCAAAACCGACGCATCCTTTATTTCGAAAAAAAGCAAAAAGCCCGAAGGCGAAGAAATGCCCGATTTCAGCGGCAATTAAACTACAGCACTGATGAAAGTTCATATTTCGGAAACGCATCAGAAAATCCTGTTTCACGTCGGCCTGTGGAGCATCTGGCTCTATTTGTCGCTGGCCAGCGCCAGAGACGAGGAATTCTGGGACAGGGCTATTTTGATCACGTCGCTGATTGTAACGACCCATATTCCTTTGTTCCTCGTCAACACCGAATGGCTGATACCCAAAATACTGACCCGGAAAGGTGCGGTATATTATTTCTGGAGTTTGTTTGCGGCATTTCTGGCTTTCAGTTTGATACATTACGGCCTGATAAACGTCATCGACGATTTCCTGCTCCAAATGGACGGACACAAACCAGGCAAGTCGATCAAGGGTATACTCGCGCTGATTATGGTGGCTGCCATCAGTACGGGATATGGGTTACTGAATTACGTGATGGGTCAGGAAAAACGGCAGCAGGAACAAAAACAGGAGCGCCTGCAATCGGAATTGTCGTTTTTGCGCTCCCAGATCAGTCCGCACTTCATTTTTAACATTCTGAACAGCATCGTTTACCTGATCCGTTCCAAATCGGAACTGGCGGAGCCCGTTACCCTCAAACTGTCGGAACTCATGCGCTATATATTGTACGAATCCGATCATGCGCATATATCGCTTGAAAAAGAGGTTTCCTACCTCAAAAATTACGTGGAACTACAGCAGGTTCGGTTTGAGGAAGACGTCGAAGTCCGGTTTGTAACGGAAGGCGAAGCGGCAGGTCAAATGATCGAACCGATGCTACTCATTCCGTTCGTGGAAAACGCGTTCAAGCACGGCGTCGGCATGGTACAGCACCCGGTCATCGACATCCGGCTACAAATGACGAAAAGTGGTTTGACTTTGTCGGTGCAGAATAAAATCACGCCCGACATAGCCATACAGGACGGTGTCGGTTCGGGCATCGGTCTGAAAAATGTAACCCGGCGGCTGGAACTGCTGTACCCGGAAAAACACCAACTGACGATCAAAAATGAAGACGGCTGGTTTACGGTCATGCTTTTCCTCACCCTAAGTTAATGCAACATGAAACTGACCTGTATCATTGTCGACGATGAAAGCCTGGCGCGCAAACTGATGGAAGAAAACATCCGTCATCTCCCTTTTCTGGAAATTGTAGGCATTTGCAAAAACCCGTTCGAAGCGATGCAGGTGCTACAGGAAAAAACGGTAGACCTGATGTTCCTGGATATTCAGATGCCGGGCATGCTGGGCACCCAGTTTTTGCAAAGCCTGCGCACCAAACCGATGGTCATTATGGTCACGGCCTATTCCAACTACGCCGTTGAGGGATTCGAACTCGACGTGATCGACTACCTGATGAAACCCGTGAGTGTGGAACGTTTTACCAAAGCGGCTATGAAAGCCCTCGAAGAAAAACAAAAACTGATGGCACTTCAATCGCCCGAGCCCAAAATAACTGATGAGGATGCTTTTTTTGTGCACGTGGAATATGCGCTCGTAAAAGTGCCGGTAAAAGAGATCAGCCACGTGGAGAGTATGAAAGACTACGTCAAAATCTTCCTGACCACCGCGAAAAAACCCGTCATCACCAAGAGTACCCTGAAAGCGATCGAAGAAAAACTGCCGTCGCAAAAATTCATGCGCGTGCACAAGTCGTTTATTGTGCACCTGGACAAAATTGATTCCATCAGAAGCCAGACCATTTTTATCGGCCCGCATGAAATTCCGGTAAGCGACACCCAGGTGGAAGCACTGATGCGGGTGCTAAACCATATCCGGTAAACCCTAAGCATGTTGAGATTTTGCTGTTGAGGCGAAGCCTGGAAAATTTCATTTTGTACCAAGGCAAATTTTGCAGTCGGATACGGGTAATCCGGCGAGAAATTTAACGCCGGTACAAATGAAATTTTTCGGCTGTAGCCCAACAAGTAAAATCTCAACATGCTCGTAGAGCATTCACGGATATTATGCCGCTACCGGACGATATTTCGTGCAACGTTTGTTTTTCTCCGGCGTGCACGCTTACATTAGGCCGTCCAATCAAATCCAGCCACATTTATTTTCATCTCTACCTCGTCGGGCTTTTGTGTTTCGCAAGGTTAACAGTACCCAAAACCTGAACACCATCCCCCTTCCGGACATGCTTCAAGTTAATACAAGATAATTTATTGCTTATGTAATTAATTTAAAATCAATTACAATTAAAGGAAAGCGCTCTATGAGATCCCGGCAAAAGATATTTTCAATGTATGGTCTTTGTCTGTTATTGGTAGTATTTTTTGTTTTTCCTGCATGCATCCCTGTTCCGCCACCTGCCGGGTGTTATACCGGCGGCGTGATAACCGAATCACTTCCCGAGCCGCACATCGTCGGCGTGGAAGTGAACGGAGAAAAAAGACGGGCCGACAGCCTGGTCGTAGGAGCGCGGGAAGAGAATCTGGTTGTAGAACTGAAAGCAGAGGACGCCGATTGCTATTTTTTCAAACTCAATGCGAAAGGGTTGTCGGAATGCGGCATTGCAGCCCGTTACCCGCAGGTTTCCTATTCCTTTTTACCCGGGGGGGAATACCTGATGGAGTACTGGTATGAGAAAAACGGCGCATCTTCGGTGCACCAAACCCTGCAAATCCATGTCAGGGAATCCGTTTTTGAAAAGGTGTGGTTTATCCCGGCTCTTTCCGTTTGCATCGCTTTGATCGTAGCAGCTTTTATTTTTTTCCTGGTAGTCAACAACATTCAGCAAAGGCTCAAAATGCAGAAAATCCGGAGCCGGATTGCAGCAGATTTGCACGACGAAGTGAGTTCCGATTTGAGTGGAATTGCCATTTCCATGACCACCCTGGAACGGCGGCGCAGTATTTCCACTTTCGACATGGCGCAGTACATACAGGAAATCAGGCAGACGCTGAAGGAAACCCAGCATAACCTGTCCGATACCGTTTGGGCAATCAAACCCGATAAAGACACCAGCGGAGAACTTTTCCAGCGCATGAACAAGTTTGCGCTCCAGATGCTCGGCCCGAATGAAATCCAGGTGCATTTCAAAAACAGCATTCCGGTGGAAAAAACCCTGAAAATGAGCATGGAGCGACGACACAACGTATTCAAGATATTTAAAGAAGCTGTTCACAACATATACAAACACGCCGGAGCGACCGAAGTAGACATTCAAATAGGGTTGCACAGCGAAGGGATTCAAATTCAGATACGCGATAACGGCTGCGGCTTTGATCCCGCTGCGGAACGAGACGGAAGCGGGATTAGCAATTACTACTGGCGGGCGAAAGAGAACCTGATCGACTTCCGCCTGGATACTGCGCCGGGACAAGGCGTGTGTATCACGATGGTTGTTCCCCAGTTCTAGGAGGTGCTGAGATTTTACTTGTTGGGCTTCGTCTCGACAGCAAAATCTCAACATGCTCTGACACCTCTCCCCCGTTCCGGGGATTGTTGCGGTTTTGAAGCCACTTTACTTTTGCATCATTAATAAAACACGTACGCCAAATGATCCGCATAATCCTGTTTGACGACAATAAAGGCTTCCGCAAGAGCCTCACCGATTTTTTTAAAACTTCAGACGACATTTATGTCGCAGCCGGTTTTGACAACGCCAACAACGCCGCCAGTCATGTGAAAGAATATAACCCGGACGTAGTACTGATGGACATACAGATGCCCGGAAAAACCGGACTGGAGGCACTGGAAGAAATTCAGAAATCAGCAAGCAGCGCCAAAGTATTGATGCTGACTTCGTTTGACGACGACGACAAAATTTTTGCCGCCCTGTGCAACCGCGCCTACGGCTATTTGCTGAAAAGCAGCAGTGCCGACGAGATTCATCAGGCAATTCTGGACGTCCACCATGGAGGCCGTTACCTCACACCGTCGCTGGCCGCCAAAGTGTATAAACTGATGCAAAGCCATGTCGCACAGGCACAAACAGGATATGTGGCCCTCACTGACCGCCAGAAAGCAGTGCTTCAGGCCATGGTGGAAGGTTTGAGTCGCAAGATGATCGCCGACAAACTGAGCATTCATATCGATACCGTGGGTGACCACATCAAGGAAATATACCGGAAACTGCACGTTAATTCAGCCCCGGAAGCCGTCAGGGAAGCCATTCAAAAAAAAATTATTTAAACAACCTTTCATTGCAAAATACTTTAATATTATGGCAGAAAAGGATAGAATTGCTACTACAAACACCGTTCTGGAAAACCCGCGAATCAAACAAAGCGGCGTTACCACCATCAAAACCTTCAGTGCCGAACAAAGAACAGAAGAATTCGACCGCTACTGGGCAGATGTGGATATGGGAGGCAAACGCAGAAAACTATTCCCGGTAGAATTCTGGCAACTGGACGCCCTGATCAAAAAAACCGGACACATCGCATTCATTGTCAGGAATATACACAATGCCAACAAGGTAACAGCGAAATGGGCGGTGTATGACGACAAAAAGCCACCTGCGCTGAAGGAAAACGACCGCTGTTTCGTACTGTCGAAAAAGTACTTCGACGGCGAAATCAAAAAACTGGAAATCGAAACGATTTCGCATTCCATCAACGGGCTGGCAGCCATTAACCGGACGAATGGGCTGCCCAATTTTATCGTCGCCCTGGTCGGGAAAAATACGAAAGGCGCCTATCATGTGTTTTTCCAGAATGCAACGCCCAACCTGCTGGAGGAAGATCCGGGCGGCGTTTTTGATACCAATCCGGGTGGAGAAGGTACCGGCGGTATCAGAATACCGTGATGATTTGATGCGGAAGCCGCATCGCAACGCGCTCTGTAACAGAATGTAATAGGTATGTATGACGATCAAATTAAAGCATATTACGAACACCTGATCCTTTTATCGGGGAGATGGGTCATGATCGTTTCGATTTTGACACTCATCACCGGCTTATTCCGATGGCGGAAATTTAATAAGGCGCTAAAAATCTACTGGCTTTTTTTGCTGATCGCTCTGGTGGCTTTCGCACTGGAACCTTTGTTCGTCTGGTTTCTGCGCAGGAACAAGGAATTCTGGGTGCCGATCCTGAACGCATGTAACATTGCAACTACCAACTTTTTAAGGTATCCTTTCCATCTCAATAATTTCGTCCTGCTGGGCTGGTTTTTATACCTTACCCTTCAACCCAGGCCGGTAGCGGTGTGGATCAAACGACTTTCTATCGCCCTGGTGATTGCTGTTACGATCAATTTCTTTTTTATCCAGGGGCACGATATGGCCGGAGGCTTCAACTCAACCGTTTCGGGCTTGTATTGCCTGATCCTCCCTCTGGTATCGATGTGGTATCTCTATAACCAGGACAACAAAGTGCCACTTTCGCACAACCCGTATTTCTGGATCAACCTCGGATTGATTGTTCCCAACCTCCTCGCTATTTTTCCCTACCTGGCCGGCAACGATTTTTTTAAAGAGGATTTCGCCCTGTATGCCCAACTGACTATGATTAAATACGGTTTTGAAATAATCGCTCAAATATTGACAGCCGTCGGTTTTTACTATGCCAGAAACGTAAAATATCTTGATTCTAATCAATTTAAGTAAATGAAAAGTATTGAAAACAGATTGATCGTCCGATTCAACGAGTCCAGGTCGATTGCCGGTTTCCGCGAGCGAAATCCATACCTGGAAGTAAACAAACTGCACCATATAGAGCAAACTGAAGAAGATGCATTTGCCAAGCGATCACTCACACCGGAAGAGCAGAATCTGTTAAATACGGTGGTTATCACTTCGGGCGATATGGAATACCTGCCCAATCTGTACGAGCAATTGAGCAGGAACCCCGCGGTGGATTATGTGCAATTTGACCAGGAGTATGAACTGTTTGCAAAAATTCCGCCCCAGAAAATCAACGACTGGTGGTTTACCGCTATTAACTACAAAAAAGACCTCATGTCGTACGTGCCGGTCAATTCGATCAGGGTCGCAGTGATCGACACTGGAATCGATCATGCACATATCGACCTGGATCCCGCATCGTTTGTCAATCCCAATCACCGGAGGGATTTTACCAACCTGCTATGGCTGAACGGTGTGCTGACCAACCCTACCGGCGATGCCATCCCTGCCAGTCAGAATGGGTATAGCAAATCGCACGGCACTCACGTGGCAGGCATCATAGCGGCCTTGTATAATAAAACGCATACGGTAGGCATTGCGAATATGGCTCCGCTGATGAACCTGCGCGCTTATCCGAATGCCAATGAATCGATTTTAAGTGTAGCGTTGAACTATGCCATTCAAAAAAATGCCCGGGTAATCAATGCCAGTTGGGGTACCAAAATAACGCCGTCCAACCCGCAGGTGGGGTCTGCTCTGAAGGATGTGATCGACTACGCCTGCTCCAAAGGAATCGTGGTTATCTGCGCAGCGGGCGACAACAAAGCAGATGTAAAAGATTACGTACCCGCCTGTTTCAACAATGTGATTGCAGTAGGATCTGTGGACAAACCTCTTCAAAAAAATGTTTTTATCAAAGCTGAAACTTCCAATGACGGTCAAAAGGTAATCAGTGCGCCGGGTGTCAAAATTGCATCCTTGACAGCCGGCGACAATAACCACATGCTGGTCGACAGCGGCACATCCATGTCAGCAGCGTTTTTATCCGGACTGGTAGCCCGAATGCTCGATAAAGAGCCTAATCTGGGTAAACCCTCAGCGCCTGGCGCATGCAACGTAGCAGCTGATATCCTGCGGTACATTCGGACGAGGCCTGTACAGGGCTCTGTCGGAATGGGCATGATCGATGTGGAAGCGACGCTGAAAAATCTGCCCCACATCCCCTGATCAGGGGATTGAGCAAGGAGGGCGGGAAGTCTATCTTTGTATCACACAAACAATGATGGCTGATGGGCCCCCACCGACAAAACCCCCAAAAGACCGTTTAGGTGTCGGAAACCAACTCAATGAAACCGTCAGGACGAGTCCTGGCGGTTTTTTTTTGTCTTTACGGGTATGTTGAGATTTTCATTGCCGGGCTGCAAACGAAAAATTTTATTTCAGGTCTTCGTTAAATTTTTCGCCGGATTGCCGCACCGCTATTTCCTGACTACCATATTCAATATAGCGGCATTCACCACATCTGTTCTCGTCCACAAAATAAAGTGATCGCCTTTTTCCAACAGGGTTACCTGCACGGGTGCGCCGGTCAGCATCCTGCGGCAAAAATCGACGTTGCGAACATCGACCAGCCGGTCGTTTTTTGCATGAATAATGTGAACGGGGCATTGAACGGAGGCCCATAAAGGCATCATTTTTTCGAGTTCGGGCTCCAGGTATTTGATCTCGCGGTTGCTGGTCCAGAATGATTTTGGCAACAGCCATTTACCCGGCGGAACATCGAAGAAATTCTGCCACCACGGGTGCGGTTCGAGGCTTGCATCCACCGAGCCTGCAACGTTGATGATGCCTGCTACCTGCCCGGGGTAATCCATAGCGAAACGAAAGATCACCGGACTTCCCAGCGAATGGCCCACCAGAAACACCTGTTTTCCCGGCGCCAGACTGTCGGCGACGGCTTTGATGTCTTCGGCCTGGCGTTGCAGCGAAATTTCGGGGTGTCCGAAATCGGTATACCCAAACCCGGCGCGATCCATGGAAACCAGGTTGGCATGGCGGCTCAGGCTGGTATCGGCCAGGTAATCCAGATAGGCATCGGCAGACCCGGGCGATCCGTGCAGGAAAATGACCCAGGGCAAAGTATCCGTCGAGCCGACCACCACGGCGTGAATCGTGCGACCGGTGCTGCCGGGAATGTCCCGAAACCCCGGCGCCCGGGTTTGGCCTTTCGCCCGCAGTTTCTCCGTCCATTCCCGGTCGGGGGTACGCATCGACATGCAGCCGGCCTGCACGGCGATGATCCACAGGAGCAAAAGCGCCAGTAAAATATACATGGTAAGGTGCACGATGCGGCGAAGTTTCATGGAAACGCGGGTTTCGCGAAAGAGGGATGTAATGACGGCAAGAGTTGTCACAATATTTTAAAATCCGGGCATTTTTTTACCCGGAAAATGCGGACAAATGCGCCACTCTTTTTACTTTCGTCATCCAGATTCCAAATACCCGAAACCGCACGGTGCGGTTCGACATGTAACACTTCAATTTAGATCCTTTTCACCAATGAAAACAACTCTGCTGACAGCAGTAGCGCTCGCTGCTGCTATTTTTGCCTGTACCCGTCTGGCCGAAATGCCCGCTCCTCCCGGCCCTCCCATCAACAACTGTTTCTGCGCCGATACCACCAAATGCGGCACCCTTTGCTCCCAATTGCCCATCGATGTGACCGAAAAATTCGGGTTCGGTTATTCCGGCACGCTTACACCCACTTTCCAGCCGCCGTTCGACATTTTTTCCTGGCAAACGTTCATTGCCCTCAACTGGCCGGCGGATTCGCTCGGCAATCCGCTCAGCGGCCCCATTTCCGGCAATACCGGCGCACCCCGCGTATGGGAAACCTACGCAGATCCTGCTCAATTGTTCGACTCCGGTAACGCACCGCTGCTGCTGTCTATCAGCGATGCCGCGGCGAAGGGGAAAAAATTCTTTTACCGTTTTTCAAAAAGCGGGCATCCGCTGCGCCAGGGTGTAGCGCCTTCCTCCAATTTCGACGACGAAGACGAGGAAGCCGACGGGCACGCGCTCATCGACCGAAACCTGAATTTTGCCCTGTTCGAGATCCGAATCAATCCCGATGAAGCCAAATTTATCCGCGACAATAAATTGGGTACCAAAGCGGGAATAGACGCGTATTACCAAAGCAACGGCAAAAAATTCGAACTGCCCTCCAGCAAGTTCCCGGCCACGGCAGGTTCCATGGAAATCAAGGCATCTTGGCGCATTTTGAACCCCGGCCTGGGCGACGACACCACCCGCTTTTACACCCGAAACGCCGTTATTTCCGTTCCCGCACAAAACAGCACGACCGGCAAAGCCTTCACCGTACAGGCAAAAGTGGGCCTGGTCGGTATGCACATCATCCGAAAAACGAATAATTTCTCGTTCATGATCTGGAGCACCTTCGAGCACATGGACAACACACCCGACGACGTGCAGGCCGCCCAAACCGCGCAGGACACCCAGAAACGCTGGTCTTTTTACAACGTGGAATGTCTCACCTGCCCCGTAAATACTGCTCCCGCCCTGCTGCCCTCCGACAGCAACCACTACAAATGGAACCCGACCGAACCGTATGCAGCGCGGTATGCAGCAGCGGTGCCGGGAGAGGCCGGCGGACAAAAATTCGGCAGCCAGATCACCCGCACCTACCCGATTTACTACCGCACGCAGCAGGTAAACCAACTCTGGCAGGCGCAGTTGCAGGGAACCGTGTGGGCCAACTACCGGCTGGTCGGTTCGCAGTGGACAGTCGCCAACGACGGCAGCGGCGACAAAGCGACCATCAACGTGCCATCGCGGCTGGGCAACACAACGCTGGAATCATTTATCCAGGTAGATGCTTCGTGTATTTCCTGCCACAGTTTTGCTGAAGTTATTTACAACAAGGATACCATTAGCACGGATTTCAGTTTCCTGTTTGGGGAAGCGCAGTAAGGTTGTGCCATCGGTAGCACGGCTTTCAAGCCGTCGGGAGAAGAGCCCTTGAGGGCCCTTTAAATATATTTTTCATACAAGGACGGCCATAAATGGCCTTTTCCCGACGGACTGAAAGCCGCGCTACCGATATAACCAATAAACCTGCAATCCGGCAGTTCGGTCAGGACTGAAACGTCTTCGTCTAATTGTGGCACCGAGGCTGGTGAACAGGCGTTGAGGCCCTTGTATTTGCAGGGATTATTGTTATTTCTTTGTTGTCAATAGGTTCACTACGCTAACGAAAACAAAAACATGTTAAACACCAACACCCCTGCCAGGCACAGGGTAGCAGTGATCGGGAGTGGTATCTCCGGGATTGCCTCCGCTGTCATGCTCCAAAAAAACGGTTTTCAGGTAGATATTTTTGAAAAATCGCCCAAAATTGGCGGTGTCTGGGCGCTCGCCTATCCGAATGTCAGACTACAAAACCTCGCCCGCCATTACCATATTTCCAATTTCCCGTGGCCTTTTCAACCCGATGCCCACCCCACCGGGATACAGATCATGCAATACCTGGAATCGGCGGTGCGGCATTTCCACTTGCAGGTACACTTGGAGCACGAAATCCTGTCCATGCAGGAGCAGCCCGACGGATGGGTAATCGGGATACGGACGCCGGAAGGGTTTTCGGAGCAGTATTTCGATTTTGTGATGATTTCCAACGGCCACTACAGCGAAGGCAAAAACAAACCGTCATTTCCGGGGCAGGAAACCTTCCGCGGCCAGATCATGACCGAAAGAGACGTACGGACACTCGATGTTTTCCGGAATAAACGCGTGGCAGTCGTAGGATTCGGGAAAAGCGCCGTCGACATGGCCGATTTTGCGGCACAACAGGAAGGCACGCAGGTTTTTCATGTTTTCCGTACGCCCAGGTGGATGATCCCCCGCAAAATACTTGGGCTGCATTTTACCAAACTGCTGTTCAACCGCTTCGGCTCGGTGATGATGCCCGCCTGGTCGCACCCTTCGGCGATGGAGCGTTTCATGCATACACGTTCCGCAGGTTTTATCCGTAGTTTCTGGAAAAACATTGAAGGGGTTTTTCGGTCGCATATCCTGAATGCCGGCGCCGGAAAAGAGCCGGAAGCCATACAGCGCCTGCACAACGTGGTACCTGCGCATGCACTGGTGGGAGACCTGCGTTCTGCATCTTGTCTGGAACCGGAAAACTATTACAAATCGGTGGCAGATGGTCGGATTCTTCCGCACCATTCGGAGGTGGAGTCGTTTATTCCCACCGGCCTGCATCTCAAAAACGGCGCCGTACTAGAATGCGATCTGGTGGTGCTGTCCGTCGGCTCCCAAACGCCTGTGTTCCCGTTTTTGCCCGCACCATACCGGCAGTTGCTGGAATCGGAAACCGACGGCGTGCAACTGTACCGGCACCTGCTACATCCCGACATTCCCCGACTCGGATTTGCGGGTTATAACCACTGTTTTATGCACGTACCCGCCGTAGAAGTCGGCACCCTGTGGCTGGCGGCTTTGTGGAAAGGCGAACTGGCGCTGCCATCCAAAGCATTGATGCAGCAAAGTATCGAATACCTTCAATCCTGGAAACGGGAGCACATCCAATTCGAACCGTCGCGTGCCTGCGGCGTGAATACCCGTTTTCAGCAATACCTGGACATTCTGCTGAAGGATCTCGGCGTTTCACCATACCGGAAAATGCCGAACGTACTGGCGGAAGTTTTTGCCCGCTACCAGGCCGATGATTACGCGGGAGTTTGGGAAGAATACCGGCGCAGGCAAAAACCGGGCAGGATTTTGCAGGCATCCGAATTCATGCATTGAGGACGCATCAGACAGGCAGGTAAATATAAAAAGCGCTCCCCTTCCCTACCTCGCTTTGGGCAGTGATAAAGCCGTTGTGGTTATCCACGATTTTTTTGCACAGTGCCAGCCCGATGCCCGTGCCTGCATAGGAATGTTTGTCGTGAAGGCGCTGGAAAATGGTGAAAATCTTCTGCGCGTATTGCTGATCGAAGCCGATGCCGTTGTCTTTAAACACCAGTTCTGCATAATTTCCATTGGCGACCCAACCCGTCATCCGGCTGATGTCTTCGGCGGAAACCACCCGGGAGGTAATCTGAATGACCGGCTGTTGTTCGGTAAATTTCAGGGCATTGCTGATGAGATTCAGGCAAAGTTGATGTAGTTGCAAGGAAATGCCCTTGATGACGGGCAGGCCCTTGTTTTCAATCGTGGCATTTTTTTCACTGATCAGCAGTTCGAAGTCCGTTTTGATATTTTCTACTACGATATTCAGGTCGGTGTCGGCAAATTCCTCCGCCGTTCTGGACAAGCGGCTGTAATTCAGCACGGCTGTTATCAGTTCGGACATACGTTTGGCGGAAGATTTGATCTTCTGGAAATAGAGTTTCTGCTGCTCCTGATCCAGCGCTTTCTTTTCCGCCATTTCCGTAAACGTATGGATTTTCCGGAGCGGCTCCTGCAAGTCGTGCGAGGCCACATAAGCGAACTGTTCCAGATCGCGGTTGGATTTCACCAATTTATTGTTGATGACTTCCATCTCGTCTTTAGCCTGTTCCAGTTGTGCCGTACGCTGGTGCACTTTTTGTTCCAGTTGTTGGTTAAAAGCGGTGATGGCGGAGTTTTGCGCTTCAATCTGGGTCAGCATCTGGTTAAACGCATCCGTCAGAAGCCCAAGTTCGTCTACATTCGATTTGGTGGCCCGAACGCCATAATCCTTGTGTTCGGAAATGCTCCGGGCCGTATCCGCCAGCGAGTGAATGGGGTCGCTGATGGTTTTTTGAAGACGCCTGGAAAGAAAAAATGCGAAAAAGAACGAACCGACAATCACCAGAAAAGCGATGCGCCCGTATAATTGAAAACGTGCATACATGGCTTCCATGTCCGATTTCAGGTACAGCGTTCCCAACTTTTTATTTCCTTCTACAGAGGGCTCGAATCCTTCCAGGTAGGTGCCGGTATATATGTACCCATCGGCGCCGGGGCGTTGGGGAAAAACATCCACAGAAATCCCTTCCGGATAAGTTGAGAACACATTTCCCGCCTCGTCGTACAGACAGGCAGCCACGATGTGAGGCTCGGCTTTCAGCGCGCTCAACAGGGTACTCGCATCTTCCCTGTTATCGAATGCCAGCGCGGCGGTGCTGTTGGAAGCGATCACCTTCCCGAGGGTGGACAACTGGATACGCGTCGTGCGGAGGAACGAATAATATTCGTAGGCAAAGAAGGCCGTGCATGTAAGGATCAACACCGCTCCGCAGGTTTGCAAGATGACCCGCATCAGTTTGCGTTGAATCGATGTGCCTTTAATTTTCATGCCCTTAATCGATGATTTCTGCAACACGAAGTAATTTCGAACTGATGTTCAGTTCGGCGGCTTTGGCAATGGAAAGGTTTATTTGCAAGCGGGTTTTATTTTCCTGCGTGTAGAAACGGATCATCCCGCCTGAATATGCGAAGTTCTTGTAATCGCTGACCGTTAAAGTGTGCCGGCGATTCAAAACGTCAAGAATGGTTTTGATTTTTTGCGGATCCTCCTGACCGATAAACAGCATGTGGCAGGTTTGTAATTCGCCCAGGTCCTTGTAGCGCTGAATAACCAGGGGGTGATTCATTACTTTTTCACCGGCAACTGTTTCGTCGAGGTAATTTCCGAACGGATCGTTCCCGATCACGCCGATAATGAACGGCGCATCAGGGCTGTTGAAAGCGCTGGCAGGCCATTCGATGAATTGTGTAAAATTAAAAAGGAAAACCGCTTTTACCTGGTTTTCCCGGCTTGTAGTTCGTTGCGCGGGGAGGCACACAACGGAAAACAAAATACATGAGCAACAGGCCGCAGCCTTTCGCAGGACGGCAAAATTCTGCAAACCTCGATGTCGGGTGGTTGTTTTCAAAAACGGAAAGTACCTTTTAGGTAAAAACTTCTGGGAATTTCCCTGCTGCCAAATTCGCCGTGCCTTTTGCCGGCAAGATTTTGCCCGGCCGCAGAAAACTCAAATTCTCTAAAAATCCATGCCAACCGTGCGTTGAAAGTAGTGTATGCACTAATCTGGGGCGAAACGGATGGCAAACCGGGTAGCATGTCCACATATCTGCCTGTGATATCCAGTTGCAGGTTTCCGGGAAGATCCATGATGGATTGTAACAACGCCTGGTGGTGGGGATCGATGGCTTCAAACAGGTCGCTGCCCGAAAAAACCGCAGGCGACTTGGCGGTAAAACGTTTATCGAGAAACGTATAGCCCCCGCGCAGGCGCCACCATTTTGTTAGCACAGCATTCCCGGAAAACTCCAATCCCCAACTTTTTGCCTGCTGGTCATTGGCAAACAACAGGGCCGGCGGCGGCGCATCATTCAGGTTGATGCTCCGCAGGTCGTCGTATTCGTTGTAAAATGCAGCGATGGAAAAACTGATGTACTGCACCGGCCTTATCCGGTAGCCGATTTCATAAGCCACCACCTTTTCCGAGTCGAATTCTCCGTTTCTGGTGGTGATAAACGGGGTCGTTTCATCGGCATCAAACCGGGCCGGGGTTCTGACCGCCCGCGAAACGGCTGCCCAGATGGTATGTTCCGGAGATGGTGTACAAGTGAGCCGGACGCTGGGCTGAAGTTCGAAACCGGAGTAGTCGTTGTGCAGTATTTTTGTACCGAGGGTCAGGTACAATTCCTGGTCGACCAGCATGATGCGGTCCTGTACGAATCCGTTGAATAATTGCAACCTGCGTTCGGCAGGCGTAAATGTGAGGGAAATGCTGTTTTCCACCTCGTCGTTCATCATCCGGTAACCTGCCCCCCACAACACCTGGTTGTTGCTGCCAATCGGGAAATGATGTTGCAGATCGATGTCGTACGTAGAAAGTTGTTCGCTGAAATCCGAAGCGGTCAAATCCCGCCAGGTGCGGTCGAAATAAACCTGCAGGCTCAGGTTGGCGTTTTCCGAAAATCTGTGTGTCCATTTTCCCAGCACATCCTGCCCGTTGATAATGGTATTGCCGGTATCGGCCATCCCGCCGTAAAAATCGCCCTGGAACGAAAAAGTATTGGAGTTGCCGGGCACATAATCCATCCGGAAACCTCCTTGCGTCATATGCCATGCGTCGTGCGATTCAGTGCTGTCTATCCAGGTAGTACTATTCTGGTCGAATCGTTGCCCGTATACCCGGAAAAAGAAGTTGGTATCGACGTGGCCGCCATACCGCACGCCCGCATAATCGCGCAGGAAAGAGCCGCCCGCAGCACTGGCATACCAGCCCTGCGTTTCGCGGGCATTTTTGGAAATGATATTGATCACGCCGTTCACCGCATTGGCGCCCCATAAAGTGCCGCCGGGGCCGCTCACGACTTCTATCCGGTCAACATCTTCCAGCAGCACATTCTGCGCATCCCAGAAAACGCCGCCGAATAACGGGGTGTATACGGAACGGCCGTCGATCAAAACAAGCAACTTGTCGGCAAGCGTATTATTGGCAAACGGAGCGCCGTTAAACCCCCGCGCCGTGATACCCCAGTCGTGCGAATTGGATTGCGCCACCTGCAGGTTGGGCGCCAGGCTCAGTGCTTCCGGCAAGCGGGTAACGGTAGACCTGCGGATATCCTCATTGGTAATTACCTGAATAGCGGAAGCCACTTCGGTCAGTTTCTCCGGGCTTTTGGAAACGGATGTCACTTCGATGTTCATCAGTTCCTCTACCGAGAGTTTTTTCAATTCGCGGGGCGAAAAAGGGCCGTTTTTTTGAGCCGACAGCATTTCTGTCGATACTACCAGTATAAGTAACAGGCAAAATTCGGGCAGTCGAATCCATTCAAATCGTCCATGTGTTCTCATAATCAGCAGCTTTAACAAGCAGGTTAAACCTCCCGGGGATCGAAAGCAGTCTTCTTATGCAAGAGGTTATCCTGACAGGCTATAGACATAATACGCAAAAAAAGCGCAGTTGGCCCGCCACGCAGGTCATTTTCTGAAATATTGTACAAACATAGTCAAACAGGATATTTGAACGTATATAGTTTTTCGTGTTTCGTGTTTCGTAAAGCGTTAAAAGTCAACCATGTCCCAAACACCCCACACAAAAACCATACACCCGCTGTTACTCCCTCAAAAATTCGAGTTCCATGTGCCGGTCCAGTTTGGCGATGGAAGACGGTTCACGCGGCTCCTTATCGTCCTGGCGGTACTTTACCACGTAATCGACCGAACCGAGAATTTCGCTGGAAATACCCCCGAAAGTGGCCGGAAAAGGTTGTCCGCTTCTGTTGGCAGACGTGCTGATGACAGGCCGGCCCAGTGCGGCGATCAGTTCGCGGCAAAACTCATCCTGCGGGAACCGGATCGCTACGGAGCCATCGGGGGCCTTCACATAGGAGGGCAACCCAACGTTTCGCTCGTAAATGATCGTCAATGGTCTTGTATGATATGCCAGCAGGGTTTCCAGCCGGGGATTGAGTTTGGGTACGTAGTGTTTCAGCATGTCAATGCTGGAAACCAGCAATACGTAGCCTTTTTCCGGCGTTCGGCCTTTTATCGTGGAAACACGGGCAACCGCCGTTTCGTTGAAAGCATCACAACCCACCCCCCAGATGGTATCGGTGGGGTAACATATGGTTCCGCCTTTTTCTAAAATAGCGGCAATCTCTGAAATGTCGTCTCGTAGCAGGAACATAAACCAACAATTGGAGTTAGTATTCGTTTGTCGCCTTAATTTGGCGGGATAAAAGTCAGACTTTTACGGCAAACATGCCCGGTTTTCATTCAGTTCTTACAGGAAAAAATTAAATATGAAACAATTCATCCGGAACGGCGCCCTGCCTGTTGTGCTCGCCACCCTCGCAGCACTGCTTATTCCGCTGGCCCTGGAGGCACGCCATATCATCGGCGGCGAAATCACCTACGAATGTCTCGGGCCTACGACCGGCAATTCCCGCCAGTACCGTTTCAAAATGAAAGTATACCGCGACTGTGGCGGAAATGGCGCCGAATTTGACGACCCGGCCCAAATCGCCATTTACCGCGGCACATACAGCAACAACGCTTTATTCAGCGAATTCGGCACCGGCAGCCCCGTCTCTATCCGGCTGATCCCCGATACGCCCCGCTGCGTGCAGATGGTACCGTTCGTTTGTGTGGAGCAGGCTACGTATACGTTCAATGCCACCCTGCCGCTCAGCACCGAGAGCTATTTTATTGTGTATCAGCGCTGCTGCCGCAATGAAAGTATCAGTAATATTATCAATCCCGGCGACGTCGGCGCTACCTACATGGTGGAAATCACGCCCGATGCCCAGCAACTCTGCAACGACAGCCCCGTTTTTAACAATTTTCCGCCCATCATCATTTGTAAAAATTTCCCGATCACCTTCGACCACAGCGCCAGCGATCCCGACGGCGACCAACTGGTGTACAGTTTTTGCAGTCCGTTTAACGGCGGGGGCAATATTACGGTGGGGCAGGCACTGTATTCCTGCGATGGCGCCGTGCCTACGCCCCCCTGTGCGCCGCCCTTCGACAATGTGCCGTTTGCCGTGCCGACGTATACGCCCGGCAACCCCATGGGCGGAAACCCGCAGGTGAACATCAATTCCCTGACCGGATTGATAACCGGCACCCCCAATTTGCTGGGGCAGTTCGTGGTTGGAATTTGTGTGCAGGAATTCCGCAACGGCGTGCTGCTTTCCACGATTAAACGGGAATTCCAGTTCAATGTGACCGATTGCAGTCCCACCGTCATCGCCGATATCGAGGAAGATTCTACCTCCGGCCCCAGTTCTTACGTGGTGGTGTCCTGCGGCAGCAATGCGGTTACCTTCCTCAATGAAAGCCGGCAGGAGGAATTTATCGATAATTTCGTTTGGCAATTCAATATTCCCGGCGCACCGTATACGAATACGACCGACTGGAGCCCGACGGTGGTATTTCCGGACACCGGCACCTACACCGGCACCCTGTACCTCAATCCGGGCGATATCTGTGGCGACACGGCTTTGATCCGGGTAAATATTTATCCAAAAATCGAGGCGAATTTCAATTTTGCCTACGATACCTGCGTGGCCGGGCCGGTAGCATTTACCGACCTCTCGACGGGTGAAGGGATTATCAATAAATGGGACTGGAATTTCGGCGTACCCGGCGGCACTTCCTCCCTTCAGGATCCCGATTACCTCTACCCTATTCCCGGCAGCCATCCCGTCAGGCTCCGTGTGACGGATGAAAATTTTTGCGCCGACGATACCTTGCAGTTGATCAACTGGTTTCCGGCGCCGCCCATCATTATTATTCAGCCCAGCAGTTTCCTGGGTTGTGTACCGGGTGTGATCACCTTCCAGAACCTGTCTACGCCCATCGACAGTACGTACGATATCAAATGGGATTTCGGCGACGGCACCCAAACGGAAGGCGTCATCAGCCCCACGCATACATACAATCAGGAAGGCGTGTACGACGTGAGTGTGGAAATCACTTCGCCGATCGGGTGTTTCATTTCCGATTTTTATCCCAGCCTGATCCGGGTCGAACCCTCGCCTACCGCCAATTTCACCTTCGATCCGAATACCAATCTGAGCAACCTGAACAACACGATCAACTTCACCGATCTGTCGGAAGGCGCCAACCGCTGGAACTGGCAGTTCGACCGCTTCGAAACGTCTACCCAGCAAAACCCGACTTTCACTTTTCCCGATACGGGCCTGATGAAAATCCGCCTGATCGTGACGCATCCGAAGGGCTGCAAGGATTCGCTGACGCAATTTCTCGACATCCGGCCGGAGATTCGCTGGTTTATGCCCAATGCCTTCACACCCAACGGCGACGGCACCAACGACGGTTTCTTCGGCAAAGGTTTCCTGTTCGGCTCCACCGATTTTCAAATGAGCGTGTGGAACCGCTGGGGCGAAAAGGTGTTCGAAACCACCGATCCGACGGATGAATGGAACGGGCGACAGATGAATACCGGCGGCAACTCGCCGGCCGGGGTGTATGTGTATGTGGTGACGTTTACCGGGCCGAGGAAGGAGAAAATGGAGTTTAAGGGTTTCGCGACTTTGATCAGGTGAGATTGGGGGGGGATTTTTGTTCGGCTTCGCCTCACGATGGGTGATGGGGACGCGGATTTTGCGGATTTTGCGGATAAATATTGATTTTTTTGTGGCCTTGCGGCCACTTTGTTTGACTATGATTTTATATGGTTTACATGATGGCCATGATTACCATCCAGCATAATCATGGCCATCATGTAAATCATATAAAATCATGATCTGACAGGCCGCCGAAGGCGGGTCCAATCCATAAAAATCAAAACGAAGTGGCCGCAAGGCCACAAAAAAATCAATATTTATCCGCAAAATCCGCAAAATCCGCGTCCCCATCACTCATCGTGAGGCGAAGCCGAACAAATATCCAACCTCATCCTAATGCGTATCAGAGCCCTTTTCCTGTCCTTATTCTACTCAACCCGCATATTTGCGCAGGTCGATCTTACCACACCTCCCAACACCTCCCAGGTCATCACCTGTTTCCCGGATACTGCCGGTTACACCGTCATCACAGTCGGTCCGGTCGGGCGCGATTACAGCAGCCTGCAACAGGCCATCGATGCTGCACAGCCCGGGACGGTGTTGCTGCTAGACGCGGGCGCTACCTTTAACGGCGGTTTTATTTTACCTGAAAAAACCGGCGACGGCTGGATCATCCTGATGTCGTCGCGGATGGATTTGTTGCCGGACGATGAAACCAGGATTCAACCGGCCGCCCCAACCGGCAATACCTCCTACCCTGCCCAGGCCGACGCCATGCCCAGGATTGTTACGAACAACAGTTCCGGCATTCCGTGTTTCCGGACGCAGGCCGGAGCCCACCATTACCGTTTTGTCGGACTGGAAATCACGGCCGACCTGGCGGTGGAAAACAGTTACGGACTGGTCAATCTGGGCGACGGCTCCGCTGCGCAAAACACCCTGGAGGAGGTTCCCCATCATTTCGTCATCGACCGCTGCTACATCCACGGGCATACCGAGGCCACGATCATGAAATACGGCATCCGGCTCGATTGCGCCAATGCTGCCGTGATCGATTGCCATATTTCGGATTTTCACAGTGTGGGTTTCGACGCGCAGGCTATTTCGGGCATCAACGGGCCCGGGCCTTTTAAAATCCTCAATAATTACCTCGAAGCCTCGGGCGAAAACATCCTGTTTGGCGGCGCGGCCCCGGCGATTGCAGGCCTGGTGCCTTCCGATATCGAGATCCGGCAAAATCATTTTTACAAACCCTGGTCATGGCGGGTAGGCGATCCTTCCTATGCGGGCAAACACTGGACCGTCAAAAACCTGCTCGAATTTAAAACGGGTACCCGCGTGTGGGTCGACGGAAATATCCTCGAAAATTCCTGGGCCGACCTGCCCATCGGTCAAAGTGGTTACGCCATTCTGCTGACCATCCGCACCGAAAACGGGAATGCCCCGCAGGCCGACGTGAGCGACGTGCGGATCAGCAACAACATCATCCGCCATGCAGGCGCAGGTATTTCTATTTCGGGCCGCGACGGCGGACAAGGCATCCGTTCCAAACGAATTCTGATTTCCAACAACCTGTTCGATGACATCGACGGTCCTGCTTACGGCGACCAGAATATTGCCGGGCCCAACGACGGCACTTTTTTGCACATCGGCGAGCCTGAAAACGTGGTAGTCGACCACAACACTGTCTTTCAAAGCGGACCGATCACCTGGGCTTACAAGGTGATGAACGGATTCGTTTTTACCAATAACCTGTGCAGCAGCCCCGTGTCGGCGGGCGGATACCAGGGAATATACGGTCCGGGCGTGGCGCAGGGGAATGCGACGCTGGCGCACTATTTCCCCGACATTACGGATGCCAACCAGCGCTTTCACAAAAACGTGCTGATTGGCGGCAATTCGGCCAAATACACCAATTACAATACCCTGAGCCAGAACTACTACCCGGCCAATGTAGCCGCGGTGGGTTTTCAGGATGTTGCAGGCGGGGCTTCGGATTTTCATGGTTATGCGCTCGCTGCCACCAGTTCGTTTTACCAGGCCACTGCTGACGGCAAGGATATCGGTGTGGAGGTGGACAGCCTGGATGCGGCTTTTAATGCGGGCAGGGGTTGTTCGGCGGTTTCTGCTGTGGTAGAAGAAAGCGGTAAGAGTGGTATTCTGGTGTACCCCAATCCGGTACACGACCTGCTACAGGTGGAGGTGCCGGGCATGGTCGGACAGCGCTACACGTTGCGGGACGTGCTGGGCAGAACGGTGTTGTCAGGTGTGGTATCGACAGAACGTTTTGAGGTGAGGGTTGGTCGGTTGGCGCCGGGGGTGTATGTGTTTTGGGTTGCAGGTACTCGTAGCGTCCGGCCTGTACTATTGAGCATTACAAATTCAAATTAATATCAACCGCAGATGATACCTATGAATCATGTTATTGCAAAAAGCCGATCCAGGATTTCACCATTTATCATATTGAACGTAATATGTTTTTTTGTCATTGGTAAAGATAACTTTAAGGGAACAGGGCTTGTGTCCATTCTTATTATTAATTTATTTTTAATAATATATTACAGTGTAAATAAAAACATTTATGAGGTCGACTTCGAAGATATGTTTATTATCATAAAATACAAACAGTTTTGGAGAAAAAAAAGCATGCAGGTATTCTATCAACACCTTTCATTCACATATAAAAAAGCATTGGTTGGACGTGGTATTACAGACAATGTCATCGATCTATTTGACCACGAAAACCAGGTAGCGAGAATACATCCATCGAATTCCCGCTTTGGATATGACGATATGGATAAAATAATCGCTTTGATGGAAGAAAAAGGCGTAATACGGAAGGGATAAATTGTGTATAACTTCTATTCTTTTTCAGCCGTTGAAGGGATGCCTGCAACGGCTGAAAAACGCTTTCTATCGTGATGTATCCATGAAAAACCGAACCAAATACATAGCGACCATTGCGGCTATTGCTGCGCTTAATGCAAAGGCCGTTCCAGCGCCTGTGGAGTACCATATAAACCCGGCCAGGCTACTTGCTCCGAGGCTTCCAATGCTTTGAAAGGCTGTAAATGTTCCAATGGCTGTAGCCGTGTCTTTATGATCGCAAATATTGGTTATCCAGGCTTTGGCAACACCCTCTGTGGCAGCGGCATAGAGGCCGTACAGGAAGAATAGCGATAAAAACGCCGGCAAAGTTGTGGCAAAAGCCATTCCGGCATACACAATAGCAAATAAAAACAAACCGCTCACAAATACCCGTTTCATACCCAGCCTGTCGGCCAAAACCCCAAATGGATAGGAAGATAAGGCATAGACCAGGTTGTAAAAAATATATACCCCGATGACTGCGGTATCGCTCAGGCCCGCATCCTTGATCTTCAAAAGCAGAAATACATCGGAACTATTGAACAGGGTAAATACGAGTAAAGCGCCCGCCAGTTGGCGATATTGCGCCGGACTACGCCGCCAATAACGCAGGAAATCTAAGAAGCCGGGTTTGGGAGCACCTTCCCGCCGCGCTTTTCTTTTTTCCCGGATGAGGGTCGTGAACGCGATCGCCAGGATACCCGGCAGGAATGCGATCAAAAATAGTATTTGGTATGCGCCGGGATGCCATTGCAGGTAGACGAGCGCCAGCAGCGGACCTATCACTGCGCCGGTGGTGTCCATCGCCCGGTGAAAACCGAATACCCGGCCTTTGGTTTCAGGTGTGGCCTCATCCGAAAGCAGGGCATCGCGAGCGCCGGTACGAATGCCTTTGCCGAGGCGATCCGTGGCGCGGGCGAAAAACACCCACAGCGGATATACGAAAACGGCCATCATCGGTTTGGAAACAGCACTGAGCGCATATCCAATTTGTACGAATGGCAACCTCCGGCCCAGTGTGTCGCTTAAATTACCGAAATAACCCTTGCTTAGTCCGGCAGTAGCCTCTGCAAATCCCTCCAGCACCCCAATGAATACAATGGAGAAACCGATGCTTTTCAAATAAACCGGCATAACCGGATAAAGCATTTCACTCGCTACATCCGTGAACAGACTGACCAAAGACAAAATCCAGACATTGCGGGTGATGATCGCGGAACCTTGCATATTACGATTGGGTATTACCCAGGGCGGGGTGTATTTCAAATTGTCGCACTGGAATAGTCATCCGATGACTTTGAGTCATCGGATGACTATACCAGCAATTTGAAATACACCCCCCAGGGCGCTATTTTTAATCCACTGACCAATGTCCTTTATGGCTTCTGTAGAAATATCTTCATACACTTTCGATTTCGGAAGGTAGTCAAAAAAGTCATTTTTAAAATCTACCTTATAAATGCCTTGTTCATAATCAAATGTCACATGAACCAAATTTGTAATGGACCTCAATGCAAAACTATTATTTTGAGTAATGGCTACTGTAGTTCTATATGCCTTTATATAGAACTCCGTAAGTTGTTGCGTTCTTATACAATTGTCGATGAATTCCTTTATTTTTTCACCTTTCCATTGATATCTTTCCATGTTCTGTTCATAATAGTTGGAGATTTCATTCCATTGTTTTTCCGGCGCCATTTCCCTCCAGTAAGCAGGGTTTCCTGGGTACCAACCTTCGCATAATACTTTTAAGGAGTCTGAAACGTACATAAATGTGCCGTCATAATTTCTATTGTAATGCCCCCAAATGCCGTTTTCATTTTTTCTATACCCCAAAATCAAATCCTGGTCGTCGTATATTTCGCCAATCCTTAAAAAGGATTTATCTTCATCTATGCTCATATTTTTATGAGCATATAACTCTCGACATTCTGTTGAATGAAAGAGCCCGGACGCATAGTATTCGTCCAGATATTCGTTGCAGTTAAATCCTTCTGTGGGTGGGTTCATGTTTCAGTTAATAACTTGTTTTAGCCATTGTTGGAAAGATAGTAGTTCAGTACTTCATCGGCTCTTTTGGTGATGTATGGATTGGATAAATTTGTTTCGCCTATCGAAACGACCATATTGTAGATTTTCCTTTCCAGGAGCCACGAGCCGTTCTTTTGTCGTTTTGATGTCAACAAACTAACAGCCTTGTTTAATTGGTCAGACTTTATATTTTCCCGTTTCAACAACCACAGTATCTCCAAAAAATCACTTCTATACATGTTAGGAAACGTAAGACGATCCATTTTATCAACCATAATTTTTTCCGGATCGTGTGAACTGTAGCAAACCTGATGCTTTAAAATAAAATTCACACATTTATCTTTTAATTCGAGCACCTCTTTACTTCTGTACTCATGTGGCATAAAGGATATACCTTTTAACAGTTTAACAATGCCCCAATAACAGGAGTGCTTTCCGTAACAACTTGTGTTAGAACAGAATTTGTTTTTGGGTTCTTCATATGTTCCGTCATCAAACCTTTGGTATTTGTGAAAGAACTCTAAAGATTTCAAACTTCTGCTGTCTGGCGTCTTGTTAAAATATAAGTCAATATAAATGATGTTTCCATTTAAACACGGAATTGGAAAATGGTCCTCTTTTAAGGAGTAAATCCCAAAATTGTGGTCATAGAAATGGCTTTTAACTTCTTCCAATGCTTTCTTTACCCGTGGTTCATTCCGGTCGATTTCTAAATCTGCAAGAAGGATTAATGTCCACAACGAGGCTTTGAAATTGGGCACATAATGAAGATAATCCGGATAGTATTTATCAGATTCAGGCAAAATTTTCCATAAGCCATTTTCATCCTGTGCGCTGAAAATTTTATCAATTAGATTTTGATCAACTTCCAATTTCATGTTTTTGTTGCTCGGGATGATTGTTTAACGGTTGTACGCACGCTCACTGCCACCTGCATCGACTTTGGGCATTGGCCGTTTTGCTCTAAACCTAATTGAAGGGCAAATTTATCGCATTATGCGTCAAAGTATAAACTGAATTTTACGATCGTATCACTTTCACAATA
>ERZ795056.1503-NODE-1503-length-27330-cov-6.345041_pt1 | contig 27330 bp, 28 predicted proteins | sample MGYA00375140_ERZ795056 | MGnify/ENA primary metagenome ERZ795056 (study PRJEB30185, sample SAMN05720227) | activated sludge metagenome | isolation source: Anaerobic digester | place: USA | collected 2015-03-09 ... | reverse complement strand
CTTCTCGGTGAAGATAAGGAAGAAGTTGGGGGCAGTGAGTATCTGAAAGTAATTCACAATATGGTTAAAGGGAATGCCCCTTCAATTGATTTGCAAACAGAGAAGAAACTGCATGAAGTATTACATAAACTAATAGGGATTAAGATTATTAAATCGGCACACGATGTTTCCGAGGGAGGAATAATAACAGCGATTGCAGAATCATGTATAATTAATGAAGAGAAACCAATAGGTGCGGATGTTAATATCCCGGTTCAAACAAGGGAAGATTTTTCATTTTTCTCGGAATCGCAATCGCGTGTAATTGTATCCATTTGTGAAGAGAATAAAATACTTTTTGAAGAAGCTGTTAAATCACTTCATTTCCCGTTTTTATATCTTGGAAAAACAGTGAAAGATAATCTAAAAATCAACGGACGTTATGAATTCGACTTGAAAGAATTAGCTGGAATATACTTCAATACAATTACAAAGATTATGGGAGGTTAAGTATTAAATATTTCAGAAACCTGCATAAAACAGTTAAAGATTTTCTTGCCGAAGTAAACAAGTTCTGGGTTGCTGTTAAAGAGATTTTGAAGCTATATCCAACTCTTTTATATGTAGCCCGTTTTGTGAAACATTACTTTGGGGGAATATATTACAGGATGGACAGAGACCATATATTCCTATTCGCGGGTGGTTTAGCGTTTTCACTTTTCTTGTGCATAATTCCTTTCGTATTAATTCTTTTCTGGATACTCGGTAATTTTCTGAGTTCCGAATCCGTTGCATTGCAGGTTAATACTTTTCTTGATACGGTTATACCTTATAAAACATATGCCGATTATGCAAGGACAATTATATTTAAAAGAATTGATGAAGTAATTGCTTATAAAAATTTAGCCGGATTTATCGGCTTTATAGGATTGTTCATTGCTGCAAGCGGGTTCTTCAGTAGTTTAAGAACAATTCTGAATAAAATTTTCGGGGCAGAAAAAGAATTGAACATGCTCGTCGGTTTTGTTAGGGATTTTGTAATTATACTCATTTCGATTCTCCTGTTTTTCGTATTAACGCTTTCTTTTCCTTTTATTGATTATATCCGCTCGTTACCGCAGGAATATGAAATGTTCAGTTTTTTTGACCTCGCAATTTTTCAACAGGTTTTCACAACAATATTCTCCATAGTTGTATTGTTCTCCCTTTTCTCATTAATATACAAGTTTATTCCTACTGTAAAAATCAGGAAGAGAAGCGTTGCAGTTGGAGCTATTTGGGCTGCCTTTTTGTGGGAAGGTGCAAAACAATTATTCGGGTTCTATATTAGAAACTTCCCGACTTTAGGGATGATTTACGGTACATATATTTTAGTGATTGTACTTGCGTTCTGGATATATTACTCCGCTATAGTGTTTATCCTGGGTGCTGAAATAGGCAAACTATTTGACGAAAGATTGAACGCTGCAATCGATAAACGTGAAAACCGAAAACGACAATTAGCTCAATCGGTTGCCAATAATAAATAATACAACCCCGGTTTTATCAACCCAAGTATACGAATTCGATTTACAAATCAAACCCGTATTAAAACAGGTTATACTGTAACCCTACATTCGTAGAAAGTACTTTTGGATTCGCTCCCTGTTTTTTGTAACCTGCACTGACTGTAAAATAAATATTGTTTTCAATGTAATACCAAAAAGAGGATGAAAGATTGTGGTTGTATTCAATACTGACGTTGTAAGGTTTATGTCCTACAAGCTCGTATGTTGTTACAAAGTTAATTCTATTACTCAATTCAAAAATAAAATCCAGCGTTAAAACCATTTCATATTGATTGAAGAAAGCCGAATCAAGCGGTGAATCGATTTTTGCGTTACTATTTACCTGCATGTTCCAACTGATGGGATAAGAATACTCTGCTGCAAGTGAGAACATCGGATTTCCTACTGGTGATTTGTCTCTTGTTGACATCGGGAAGCGAATTCCGGTAGAAACATCCCAGCCGTAATAGCGGGGATTAACGCGTTCGTTAATGTTAAAAAGAACCTGTCTCATTCTTAGTACTCCGATTGATTCAAGTCCTTCACCCGATATTGCTCCCGACTTTTTTATTTCTTCCGTAATATCATCAAGCCAGTAAGTTTCATAGGTTGCTTCGTAAATCCCTTTGTACTCGTCTTCTCTTTCAATAATATTTGCAATTGCTATCATAGTTTCTTTAGAGAGGGGGGCTGAGATGACGTTATCTTTTATCAAGTGTCCTTCAATTCTCACTGCTTTTGCCAATGCCGTAGCATTTATGTACCGCCCGTATCCGAATCCAACCTTCAAGTTTGATTCTAATTGCCGGTATGTGTTTAGATGGGACATTGAAAGTTCACTTACTGCGAATACCTTCTCTTCGTCCCATACATATTTCCTGAAACTTGTATTTAACCTTACATTATGATTGTAATCGTCAAATACTTTCCCGCCGCTTGCGGCAACATCAATAAACCATGCCGTAGGTAAGGATGAATAAAATGTTTTAAATAACAACGTTCCGTTTGCATTGTTGGAATTAACTGTTGTCCCGGATTGCGACCAATCCCATGAACCGTTAAACCGGAGAACCTTGGCTTTACTAACGGCAACTTCATAGTCGGTAACGTTCACGTTTTGAGGGTATGTTAAAAACGGGATTGTCAAGAAAACAATTGTAAATATTAACTTCTTCATCGCACTACTCCAGGTTAATAATTATTATGATTTACCCAAAGTTAGCTAAAAAGGAATGAAAAGGAAAAATTTTCATTTAAAGTGAACTTTTTCCTTTGGGGAATAGTTTTATTTATAACCGGATAAATATATCCGATTATGTAAATTAATTAGGAATACCGACATGAGTGAATATATAAATACAAGAAATGAGAAAATAAACCAGCTAAAAGAATTGTTCAAAAATTTACACAAAGGGGAAGATGTAAATGAGATAAGAAATCAAATTGTGGATACGATGGTAAGCATTCCATACAAAGACGTTGTAATGGCGGAAGAAGAGTTAATGAATGAGGGTATTTCTCCCGAAGAGATTCTCTCCTTTTGCGATTTACATACCGAAGCACTTAAAGGAAGCCTTGATTCAACGACCGTGAAAAGCATTGAAGATGAACACCCTGTAAATATATTTCAGCTTGAAAACAGGGAACTTGAAAAAGAAATCAAAATTTTAAGAAAGGTATTTGAGAATGTAAACCAATTTGAAGATGACTTTCCTGTAAATTCGCTTTTTAACGAAATAGGGAACAGAATGAATAAACTGTACGAAGTAGAAAAGCACTACCAAAGAAAAGAGAATCTGTTGTTCCCGTTCCTTGAAAGATACTCGGTTACTGCTCCGCCGAAAGTAATGTGGGGCAAACATGATCAAATTCGTGTAATGCTGAAATCGACCCGTGAACTAATTGCGGTGGATGGCGAAGTTGCCGCAGGGGATGTGAAAATTTTAATTGAGTCATTCTTTCTGCCTGTAGTTAATGCGATAGATGAAATGATTTATAAAGAGGAAAAGATTCTTTTCCCGATGGCACTTGATGTATTGAGGGACGAGGACTGGGACACAATTGCAAACGACTCCCCGGAAATCGGGTTTTGTTTAATCCAACCAGTTCAAAGAAGTAACAGCTCTATTGAACAGAAAAAGAGTATCAATACTTTCGATGAGAGTAAAATCAATTTACCGAGCGGCAATTTCTCTTTAGCGGAACTGACGAGTATAATGAACACTCTGCCGTTCGATATGACCTTTGTTGATAAGGATGATTCAGTGCGGTTTTTTACTCAGGGAAAAGAAAGAATCTTTGCCCGGAACCTATCAATAATAGGACGCAAAGTACAAATGTGTCATCCTCCTTCAAGTGTCCACATCGTTGAAAAAATTTTAGGCGACTTTAAAAGTGGGAAAGAGAATGAGGCGAAATTCTGGATTCAGATGAAGGGACAGTTTATTCTGATTTCATATTATGCTTTACGAGGTGAAGTTGGCGAGTATCTTGGTACTCTGGAAGTTACTCAAGAAATTTCCGGGATAAAAAAATTGGAAGGGGAGCGAAGAATATTGGAATACGAAAAAAACGAAAGTGATACGGCAAATGTATAAAGAAATGAAAAAAGAGATGATTATTACACCGGAAACTAAGATAGGCGAGCTTCTTGCCGCCTATCCTTCGTTAGAAGAAAAACTAATCGAAATAGCTCCGCAGTTTAATAAACTAAAAAACCCGGTACTGAGAAGAACTATTGCAAAGATAGCAACACTGCGTCAAGCTGCATTAATCGGGAACATTAAACTGACGGATCTAATAAATACGTTAAGAGAAACTGTCGGTCAAAATTTGGAAGCCTTTACTGAAGAATCAAAGCAGTCAGGTGAAGATTTAACAGACTTGCTGAAAGAGAAAAAAATTGTTTCGTACGATGCAAGAGAAGACCTTGAAAAAGGTGAGCATCCTTTAAGAAAAGTAATGACAGACCTCGAAAAGATTAAGCATGACGAAGTTTATGAATTAATTACATCGTTTATCCCTGCACCGTTAATTGAAGTCGCTAAAACAAAAGGGTTTGAGGTAAAAACGGATAGTAAAAACCAAGTTGAAATAAAAACTTATATGTTCCCAAAGAAAAAAAGTTAGTAACCATATTAGAAGTTAATAGATTTTACAATAAACTTTCACCAATAAACAGATAAAATAATCCGATTAAGGAGGGATTCTTTATGAAATACTATTTGATAGTTTTTATACTTACATCAATCTTCTATTTTAATTGCGGTTCGGAAAATAAGCCTGAAGCCGAAATGAATGAACACAGCAGTATGGGGCATGAACACCACGGTTTATCCGATTTTGAGGTTGAAAACGGGATTGGACCGATTAAACAAAAAATAGAATTACCTCCCTTGAATAAAGAGATGGCAAAAGAAGGTGAAAAATTGTTTTCGGAAAAATGCGCTTCATGCCATAAATTAGATGAAAGATATGTAGGACCGGCGCAAAGGGATGTACTTAAAAGAAGAACTCCTGAATACGTTATGAACATGATTCTTAACCCGGAAGAAATGGGTAAAACCCATCCCGAAGCTAAAAAGATGCTTGCTGAATACCTTACCCCGATGCCGTTTCAAAATGTAACAGTTGAAGATGCTCAAAAACTTGTTGAGTATTTCCGTTTGGTAGGCGATGAGAAATAAATTAATTACTTAATAAAGGAGCGATAATGAAAGCGAAAATCAACACTCTTTTTTTCCTTGTAGTAGCACTATATTATTTAGGTTGCTCGGATTCAAAGCAGCCTTTTGACAGCGGCGATGCTGCAAGTAAAGTATACGTTGCACCCGGTGAACACGACAAATATTACGCTTTTATGTCGGGAGGATTCAGCGGACAAGTGTCAGTTTATGGATTACCTTCGGGCAGATTGTTTAAAGTGATTTCGGTTTTCTCGCAGAACCCTGAAAGCGGTTACGGCTACTCAGAGGAAACCAAATCAATGTTGAACACATCTTACGGCTTTGCACCATGGGATGATGCACACCATCCCTCCTTGTCAAAAACCGATGGATTAGCCGATGGAAGATTTCTGTTCATTAATGCAAATAACACACCACGCATTGCAAAAATTGATCTCACTGATTTTGAAACCACAGAAATAATCGAAATACCGAACTCGGCAGGTAATCATGCATCTCCGTTTACTACTATGAATACCGAGTACGTGGTAGCATCAACAAGGTTCAGCGTACCGATACCTCAAGCCGATGTTCCGATCAATACTTATAAAGAGAATTTCAGGGGTACTATAAGTTTTATCAAAATTGATACCGAAAAGAATGACATGCGAATTGCTTTTCAAATAAGTGTTCCTGGATTTAATTATGATCTGGCTCACCCGGGAAAAGGACCTTCTCATGGATGGGCATTCTTTACAACTTATAATACCGAAGAAGCACATACATTACTTGAAATTAATGCATCAAGGAACGATAAGGACTTTATTGCGGCTGTGAACTGGAAACTCGCTGAGAAGTATGTTAGCGAAGGAAAAGCTAAAGAAGTTAATACAGAGTACATAAGAAACTATGTTGATCATGACACAAGGATTGCAAAGAGCGAAAAACATACAAAAGTAAAAGTGCTTGATCCTAAGGATTGTCCCGGTTTGATTTATTTTCTGCCTACACCGAAATCTCCGCACGGTGTTGATGTTGATCCTACAGGTGAATACATAGTAGCCGGCGGAAAATTAGCGGCAGTTCTACCGGTTCATTCATTTGCAAAGATGATGAAAGCTATTGAAGAGAAAAATTTCGATGGTGAAGCAAAAGGGATCCCAATACTAAAGTATGATGCCACAATTCACGGTGAAGTAAAAGATGTAGGATTAGGACCGCTTCATACTGAATTTGATGATAAAGGGTTTGCTTATACATCTGCATTTATTTCATCGGAAATAGTTAAATGGAATGTGAAATCTGTACAGGTAGTTGATAGGATCCCGGTATTCTATTCAATCGGGCATTTGATGGTTCCGGGCGGTGATACTCAAAAACCGTTTGGTGATTTCGTTATTGCACTGAACAAAATTACCAAGGACAGATATCTTCCAACAGGTCCCGCACTTACACAGTCGGCACAATTGATCGATATTACCGGTGATAAAATGAAAATGCTGCTTGACTTTCCTACTATTGGTGAACCGCATTATGCACAGGCGATAGCGGCAGAAGTATTGCTGAAAAATAATGCAAGGATATATCCAATAGAAAAGAATAAAAATCCCTATGCTGTTAAAGCTGAAAAGGACGCCAAAGTTATTCGTGAAGGAAATATAGTTCACGTTCTTATGTCTTCGGGAAGAAGTCATTTTGCCCCTGATAATATTGAGGGAATAAAGGTAGGTGATGTAGTTTATTTCCATGTTACAAATCTTGAGCAGGATTGGGATATCCCGCATGGATTTGCAATAAAAGGGATGAATACCTCTGAAATTTTAATTATGCCAGGCGAAACAAGATCATTAGTATGGGAACCTAAAAAACCGGGAGTCTATCCGTTTTATTGTACAGATTTCTGTTCAGCTTTACACCAGGAAATGCAGGGTTATGCAAGAGTTTCAGCAGCCAACTCAAATGTTCAACTATCCTATAAAACAGGGAACTGATTAATTGCTTATGGAGCCATTAATGGAGAAAAAAGTTGCAAGATATTTTATGTTAATTGCATCCGGGATACTTGTTTTTGTTTACCTTTTACCGATATGGAAGATCAGTATCTCCGCTCCACAGTATCCTGAAGGATTAGGAATGTACATCTGGATAAACGAAATAACAGGTGAAAACAAGAATGACCTTAAAACAATTAATGGATTAAACCATTACATCGGAATGAAAGAAATTAACCCTGCTTCAATACCCGAACTTACAATCATGCCGTATTTGATAGGTTTCTTTATAGTTACCGGATTGGTTTTATCATTTAAACCGCGGGAAAATATGATTCTTGCCTGGGCTGTATTGTTTATACTTGTAGGAATAGTAGGATTATACGACTATTACATCTGGGGATACGATTTCGGACATGATTTAAGCAACGATGCCCCTATCAAAATACCCGGAATGAGTTATCAGCCGCCGTTAATAGGGTCAAAACAGCTGTTAAACATAAACACAACTTCACTCCCTTACTTCGGGAGCTACGCTATTTTTATTTCAATTTTATCATCACTTGTCTCTTATTACTTATTAAGAAGGAAAAGAAAATGAAACTAAATTATCTGCTTTTTACGTTGTTAAGCATTTCATCGTTTTTTACCATGATGTCTTGCGGCGGCGATCCCGAACCAATTAATTACGGAAAAGATCACTGTTCATACTGCGAAATGAAAATTATGGATAAGAAATTCGGTAGTGAACTTGTCAGTAAGAAAGGAAAAATTTATAAGTTCGATTCGGTAGAGTGTCTCGCTGCTTTTGTTAATGAAGGTGAAACTGTTAAAAGTGATAATATTAGCTCAATGTGGGTTACTGATTATCTAAATCCTGAAAACTTTTTAACAGCAGAAAACTCAGTCTATTATGTGGGAAAGAATATTAAAAGCCCGATGGGTCTTTATATATCCGCATTCCAAACAGAGGAGAAATTGCTTTCGGTTACTCACACGGATGAAGGAAAAATATTGAACTGGAGCGGTATAAGAGAGTACGTAAAAGAAGAATGGGAACGATAAATTGATATGCTCTTATTGGTTCTGCTTTTTTCGTTTTTCGTTTATGGGAACAACAATCTCTGTAAAGAGATAATTGTCTTAAAAACCGGGAAAATTAAAAGCATAAGTAATGCCTTATCAATAGCAGAAGAAGGTGATATAATAAAAATTAAACCCGGGTTATATGAAGAACCCCGGCTTACAATTGAAAAGCGAATATCATTAATAGGAGAAGGGGATGTAAAAATTACGAGTAACGGTGGAGCCGACATACTATTGTTGAAAAAAGATGGAATAGTTGTAGAAAATTTAACAATTAAAGGAGCTTCGTTTAGTCACTTAAGAGAAAATGCAGCCGTAAAAATTGAAAACTGTTCCGGAGTTATAGTAAGAAACACGAAACTGTTAAACAACTATTTCGGAATATACTTAGCTGCTTCCGCAAATTGCATAATTGAAAACAATTTTATTTCTGGCTTGAAAAGGGATGAGATAAATTCAGGTAATGGAATTCACCTTTGGTATTGCAGGGAGATGAAGATTTCAGGCAATAGAATTTTAAATCATAGAGATGGAATATACCTTGAATTCAGCAAGCAAGTATTTATTGAAGAAAATTCAAGCAGGGCGAATATAAGGTACGGCTTGCATTTTATGTTTTCCGATAGCTGCCGGTATATACAAAATACTTTTACAGATAACGGAGCAGGTGTAGCTGTTATGTATTCCGCAAATGTTTTGATGGAGAAAAATCTTTTCGAGTTTAACAGGGGAACGGCAGCATACGGCGTTCTACTAAAAGAAATACGAGATAGTAAGATTATATCGAACTCATTTAATCAAAATACAATCGGGTTGTACCTTGAAGCAACAAATAGAATGGAAGTCGAAAACAATCAATTCTCGGGCAACGGGTGGGCGTTGAAAGTAATGGCTAATTCAATGGATAATGTGTTTTGTAAAAATAATTTCATAGGTAATTCGTTCGATATTTCAACAAACAGCAGGCAGAATTATAACAGATTTGAATTGAATTACTGGGATAAATATAAAAGTTATGATCTTAATAAAGATGGAATTGGAGATATTCCGTATAGACCCGTCAACTTGTTTTCATTAATCACTGCTCAGAACCCCCCTGCACTAATTCTTTTACGCAGTTTTTTCATCGACGTTTTGAACTTCGCCGAGAGTATTTTCCCCGCATTAACCCCTGAATCACTGATTGATACCAAACCGAAAATGAGAAAAATCGAATGATTGAAATTAAAAATCTCACAAAGAAATACGGTAAGCATACAGCTCTTTCGGATGTAACGGTATCTTTTAAACCGGTGGAGATTACTGCAGTTGTAGGTCCGAATGGTTCCGGCAAAACCACATTGATAAAATCGATACTCGGTTTAATCGGTTTTAATTCAGGTAGTATAATTATTTCGAATCATGAACTAAACGGCAATCCAATCTACCGTAAAGACATTGGTTACATGCCGCAAATACCGAATTACCCGGAAAATCTTACAGTGAATGATTTGATGAAAATGCTGAAAGATTTGAGAGAAGAAAAAAAAATTATCGATGATGAACTTTATGATGATTTGGAAATACAAAAGTACTCCAGCATACCAATAAAGAATTTGTCCGGGGGGACGAAACAAAAAATAAATGCTATTCTTGCATTTATGTTCAATCCTTCAATACTTATTCTTGATGAACCGACTGCATCATTAGACCCCATTTCAAGCAGTTTGTTAAAAAATAAAATAGTAAAACAAAACTCAAGCGGAAAATCAATAATATTAACTTCCCATAATATGAGCGAAATTGAAGAACTTGCTTCTAACATAGTTTTCCTTCTTGAAGGGAGAATCTATTTTAACGGTTTAGTATCGGAATTGAAAAGGATAAGCAACGAAGATAAACTGGAAAGAGCCGTTGCATCAATTATGAAAGAGAATAAGAATTGAGCTTGACTTATAAAATAGCAAAATACCAGGCAAAGGATGTTTTAAGATCGCGATGGTTAATAGGGTTTACTTTCTTTCTCGGGGTAATTTCCTCCGGACTATTTTATTTTACAGCGGATACAGAAAAAGTAATTGTTAGTCTTATTAATATTGTATTTACTATTGTTCCGTTAATTGGGGCAATATTTGGGGCTTTGTATTATTATAACTCCAAAGAATACATAATATTTCTTTTATCGCAACCCCTTAAAAGAAAACAAATTTTTCTCGGACTATATTCGGGGATCGTATTTCCTCTTTCACTCAGTCTTGTATCTGGTTTGGGTTTGCCGGTGGTTTTATTTATAGTACGGGGAAGTTTTGACTACCTGGTTTCATTAATTGTTTTGATTGGTTTGGGAGCGGTTCTGCTTTCGGTTTTTATCGGTATATCTCTTTTCCTCTCAATTTTAAATGACGATAAAGCAAAAGGGCTTGGATTCACTCTGCTTCTTTGGTTATTGTTTTCATTTATTTATGATGGGATTGTGTTGCTTATTTTAACCGCTTTTTCGGAGTATCCCCTTGAAGTTTTATCCATTGTTCTAAGTATGCTGAATCCAATAGACCTTGCAAGAATAATAGTTTTGTTGAATATGGATATATCGGTTCTTATGGGTTATACCGGTGCAATATTCCAGAAGTTTTTCGGAAGTTTTTGGGGGATGGCATTAACAACAACAGCACTATTTGTCTGGATCATTGTTCCATTAATTCTAACAAAGATTTTTTTTGCTAAGAAAGATTTTTAATACTTTACCTTAATTGTTGTGGTCTTTTATCAGACTTCTTAAAATTCTCAAATTTTCTAAATCCTCAAGCTGTTCTTTCCCTTTCGGAGTTTCAAGTATTTTGGGAATATTTTTTAATCTTTCATCGTTCATTATGTTTGAGAAACCCTGCAGTCCGATAAAACCATTTCCGATATGGTCATGCCTGTCAACGCGGCTTCCGCACGGCTTTTTACTGTCGTTAAGATGAAAACATTGTAAGCGTTCAAGACCAATTATATTGTCGAACTCCTTTATAACAGAATCATACTTTTGGGCATCTTTAATATCATATCCTGCTGCAAAGATATGTGCTGTGTCGATACAAACACTTATTCTATCTTTATCTTCAACAAGGTCAATGATTTTTTTTATGTGTTCAAAAGAGTAACCGATTGCAGTTCCCTGACCAGCCGTCATTTCGAGCATACTGCTTACCCCAGAGTTTCTTGTTAATGAGTGAACTTCGTTGAGCGATTCCGCAATAAGTTTAATGCCGTATTCTTCACCATTACCGCCGTGTGAACCGGGATGAAAGTTCAGATATCGAATACCGAGTTTTTTACAATTTTCGATTTCTTCTATAAATGCAGTTCTTGATTTTTGCAGGTTTTCTTTGTCGGAGGCGCATAAATTAATTAAATATGAATCGTGTGATACAATGAATTTTATAGCGGATTGGTGTAATCTACTTTTAAATAAATCGGCTTCGGTATCAGTAATCGGTTTTCCTACCCACCTGTTATTATTTTTTGTAAATATCTGTACAGCAGAAAAACCGAGTTTATCGGCAAGTAGAATTGCAGAAGCTACGCCGCCTTGAATTGATGTGTGTGCACCGAGAAGTTGTTCCATTAATCGGATTCTAAATACGGAGAATTTCTTTGATTGAGTCAGCTACATTCAATCTTTGGATTCCGAGAAGCTGAAGTTTGTCTGTGTTCATAGAAACATCATAAACTGCAGGGTAGCTGCGTAAATCTTTCATTGAAATCGGAACAATCAACTTGGGATCAAAACCGCCGATTTCGCAAAGCATCCTTCCGATTTGTACTCGCGATAATTTTTCAATTCCGCCGAAGTTGAGAGTCTCTCCTTTAATATCTGTCTCGCAAAGAAATCCGATTATCCGTGCTGCTTCTTTTAAAGAGAGAGGAGTTCTGATTTGATCTTTAAATAATCTTACGCGTCTTTTGTTTTTCAAGTCGATAAACATTTTATCGAAATGACATAAACGATGGCTTAAACCGAAACCGTAAAGCAATGCTGTCCTTAAAATGATGAAGTTATCAAAGGTGTTCCGGATTTTAATTTCACCCATAAGTTTAGTTTCGGCATAAAGAGAAAGCGGGGCAATTTTTGCATCTTCTTTGAGCATTGTGCCGCGGTAACCGGCATACACAAGGTCTGTTGATAAATAAATTAATTTGGAATCATACCGGGAACAAAGTTTTGCAATATTTTCGGTTGCTCTTACGTTTGTATCGTAAATTAATTTATCACCGAAACGATTTGCTTTTTCCTGGTTTGAAATTGCTGCTGCATGAACTACTATTTGCGGTTGGAATTCCTTGAATACCTTTTCAATTTGTTCATGTGACTGAATATCGATTTTCTTGCTGTCGTAGTTTTTAGAGTTACCTGTCGTAAAGTGATAAAGTGTTAATATTTGGTGCTTTTTTGATAGCTCGATATTCAAGTACTGCCCGAGAAGTCCGTTGCCACCGGTGATTAATACTCTTAAGGAAGGCATATTTTACCTAAAATGGTTTCTTTGGCAGCACCGGTTACAGAAGTAATGTTTGCAGAATTGCCTGCAATTGTTTCATTCGCTAATACTGCGAAACAAATAGCTTCTTTTGCATCTGCTGAAATACCGAGTTCTTCAACGTTTTTGATTTTTACTTTCTCTCCGAAATATTTTTGTAACGAATTAATAATGGCTTTATTCTTAGAACCACCGCCACTCAAAAATAATTCCTTTATTTTACAATTGCTTTTTATAAACGAAGAATAATTAACCCAGACTGAATAAGCCGTATAATCGGTTATTGTTGCAATTAAGTCTTCCTTGGGTACATCCGGGAATTTTTCAATTAACGGCTCAAGAAAATTCATATCGAAGTATTCTCTGCCGGAAGATTTTGGCGGAACTTTCTTAATAAGTTCATCTTTTTCGAAAATCATTCTTAGCAGTTCTTCGTTGATTTTACCTGAAAGAGCAATCTCTCCATCTTTATCATACTCTTTATTGTAAAACTTTTTTACAAGATAGTCTATCAGCATATTTCCCGGGCCAGTATCAAAAGCGATAACGTCTTTTGTTTTACAGTTCTTTTTCAATATTGTGATATTTGAAATCCCGCCTATGTTTAATAATGCTCTATTTACTTTTTTAGAAGTATACATTATAAAATCGAAGTAGGGGACAAGCGGTGCACCTTCTCCACCGAGAGCAACATCGGCAACACGAAAATCGCCGACGGTTGTAATTCCCGTTAGTTTTGCAAGAACCGAGGGATCGCCTATTTGTAAAGTTGATGCGGTACTGTATTCGAATTGCTCATCCTTTTTAGGCAGGTGGTGAATTGTTTGTCCGTGCGAGCCGATTAAATCAATTTTTGATAACGGGAATTCTATTCTTCTGCATAGTTCTTTAATTGCATCGGCATAAACGCGTGAGATAAGGAAATTCAACTTACAAATGTCGGTTACATTTCCGGCATTTGTAACGGCATTGGAAAGAATCATCTCTTTCATTCCGTCCGGGAACGGGTATGTAAAGAAACCGATGTCCTTCAGTTTTGTTTTTCTGCCGCTGTTTCTAATTTCAAGAATTGCAACATCAACACCGTCAAGGGAAGTACCGGACATTAGTCCGGCAACAATTCTTTTTTTCTTTTTATTAAGCTGTAATAGTTTTTTGATACTCATAATTATTTACTAACCGGTTTTTGAAAAAATGGCAGAATGATTTTCCTCATTCCGAAATTTCCAACCTGGTTTACCCGTTATTCTTTTATTAGGTAAGTCTTGAAAATTAGACTTCCATTATCTCTTTTTCTTTATGCTTTAGAATATCATCAACTAAGGCGATGTGCTCGTTCGTAATTTTTTGAATATTAGCTTCTCCCTTTTTCAGGTCATCTTCCGTAATAGTTTTATCTTTTTCAGATTTTTTTAAATGTTCATTCCCATCACGGCGGATATTTCTTATAGCAACTTTTGTATCCTCGCCAATCTTTTTCGTTAGTTTAACAAGGTCTTTTCTTCGTTCTTCCGTTAAAGGAGGAATAGGAACTTTTATATTTGTTCCGTCACTCATCGGGTTTAATCCAAGGTCTGCCGTCATTATTGCTTTTTCAATAGCCTGGATAGAAGACTTGTCCCATGGAGTAATAGCAAGTGTATGCACATCAAGTACGGTTACATTTCCAACCTGTTTCAAGGGGGTTGGTGTACCGTAGTAATCGACTTTGATACCGTCAAGAAGGGCGGTAGTAGCTTTGCCGGTGCGTATTTTTACAAGTTCACCTCTAAGTGCTTCAAGTGATTTATCCATCCTTGATTTAACATCTTTAATAATAGTTTCCATAAATTCTCTCAAGATTATTAAAAAGTAACATCAAAATATAAAATTGATGTCAATCTTTTACAACAGTACCGATATTTTCACCTTTTACTACAGCCAATAGATTTCCCGGGATATCCATATTAAAGACTATCATGGGAAGACTATTTTCCTGGCAAAGGCTAACGGCTGTAAGGTCCATTACACGGAGGTTTTTCTGTAAAATATCGTAATAACTGATATTCTGGAATTTTGTTGCATTCGGATTTTTTTCCGGGTCGGCATCAAAAATACCGTCAACCCTGGTTCCTTTAATAATAACATCGGCATTAATTTCGACAGCTCTTAAAGAAGCGGCTGTATCCGTGCTGAAATAAGGATGCCCGGTTCCGGCTCCGAAAATCACAACGCGTCCTTTTTCAAGGTGTCTTATTGCTCTGCGTCTGATAAAAGGTTCGGCAATTTCTTCCATCTGAATAGCGCTCATCAACCGCGAGAAAACTCCCTTTTTCTCAATTGCATTTTGAAGGGCAAGTGAATTTATCATGGTTGCAAGCATACCCATAAGGTCGCCTGTAACTCTTTCGATACCCTGGTCTGTTGCATTCAGCCCGCGGAAGATATTTCCGCCTCCGATTACAATACCGATTTCGGCACCGGCTTCGTGAACCTGTTTTATTTCATCGGAAAAAAAATCTAATACCTGCGGGTCAATCCCGAAGCCTTTGTTTCCCATAAGAGATTCGCCGCTAAGTTTCAGTAGTATTCTTTTGTATTTCAATTTACTCATGTTGTTCCCGTAAAATTAAAAAAAAAGGTCTTAATAAATTTAAGACCTTTTTAAGAATTATTTTTTTTCATCCCCGAGGTGAAACCTTAGGAATGTCTTTATTCTTGTGTTTGTCGAATTCGTTTTATTGAATTCACTTACTAAATCGCCTACCGATTTAGCGTTATCTTTGATATACGCTTGCTCGGAGAGGCAATTTTCCTGGTAGTATTTAGCCAGTTTCCCCTGTGCAATTTTGTCAAGAATCTGCTCCGGTTTTCCTTCCTTCCGGGCGATTTCTTTATAAATATCTATCTCTTTTTCGATTAAGTCTTTCGGAACTTCATCACGATAAACGGAAATCGGTCTCATAGCAGCAACCTGCATTGCGATATCTTTTGCGATAACACCGAAGTCTTGATGCTTCTCGGAAACTAATTCGTCGAATACAACTAAAACTCCCAGTTTCGAGCCCGGGTGAATATATTCAACAATAAAGCCGTTTTCGTTAGTTATATAATCAAGACGAGAAACAACGATTTTTTCGCCTATCTTTCCAACAAGTTCATCGAAGTCCGATTGAATTTCTTTATTTTCAAATAATGCTTCTGTTGTGTTCAGTTTTTTTGAATAAACGTTATCGAGAACTTTATTCGCAAAAGCTATAAATACATCTGATTTAGCAACGAAGTCGGTTTCGCAGTTTACTTCTACAATAGCCGCAGCACGGTTGTCGGCGGATAATTTAGTAAGTACAATTCCTTCGTTAGCGGATTTATCTGCTCTTTTTGCAGCAACAGCAGCACCTTTTTTTCTCAAGATTTCGACTGCTTTTTCAAAATCACCATTTGATTCGGTAAGTGCTTTTTTGCAGTCCATCATTCCTGCGCCTGTTTTTTGTCTTAACTCATTAACTTGAGCAGCAGTAATAGCCATATTAATACCTCAATATATTTTAGTTAGAATCTGTTTTTTCAGTTGACTCGGTTATTTTTGCAACTCTTTCCGGTTCGGCAGCAGCTTCAGCTTTCATTTCTGTTGCTTTGGCGTTGCCCATAATAACAGCTTCGGAAAGAACTTTTGTAATTAATTCAATCGATTTTACTGCGTCGTCGTTAGCGGCAATTACATAGTCGATTGGATCCGGGTCGCAATTTGTATCCACGAGAGCAAAAACCGGGATATTCAGTCTTTTAGCTTCCATAACAGCGATATCTTCTTTTTTAATATCAACTATGAAAATAGCTCCCGGAAGTTTGTTCATATTTTCAATACCTTCAAGAACTTTTTTCAGTTTGTCGCGTTCGCGTGAAAGGAAGAGACGTTCTTTTTTTGTGATTTTATCGAATGTCCCGTCGTTTTCTTGTTTTTCTATATTATGTAATCTTTTTACGCTTTTTCTAATAGTAGAAAAATTTGTGAGCATTCCGCCGAGCCATCTTTCGGTTACCCAGTACTGGTCGCTGCGTCTTGCTTCCGATTCAATTATGTTTTTAGCCTGCTTTTTTGTACCAACAAAAAGGACTTTTTTCCCTTCTGCAACAATATTTGCAAGAGCTTCGGCAGCATTATGAATGAAATTTTGAGTTTTGCGTAAATCAATAATGTGGATGCCGTTTTTTTCCATGAAAATGTAAGGTTTCATTTTCGGGTTCCAACGGCGTGTGAGATGCCCGAAATGGGCACCGGCTTCGATTAACTGTGTTAAATCTACTTTTTTCATTTTATTCCTGTTCTACTTCTACTTTCATCATTTTTGCAATTAATCCCATTTTTTTGCGGGACACAGGTTGCAAATCAGAAAGTATGAATGATTAATAAATAAGTTAATTAAAATTAAAAAATTATCTCTTCGAAAATTGGAATCTTTTTCTTGCTTTCGGTCTTCCGTATTTCTTTCTTTCAACCATTCTCGGGTCTCTTGTTAAAAGTCCGACAACTTTCAACTTAGAACGAAATTCAGGATCCACAGCAAGAAGCGCCCGTGCAATACCAAGCCGGATAGCTTGAGCCTGACCCGTTGTACCGCCGCCGACTACATTTGCAAATACATCGTATTTGCCTTCGGTTTCGGTTACACGTAAAGGCATAAGAATATCATCCTGGCTTGTAGGTTGAGGGAAAGCCGAGTTTAAAACTTTTCCATTAACTGAAAAATTCCCGCTTCCGTTTCTCAAAATAATTCTTGCAACAGAGGTTTTTCTTCTTCCTATAAAAATTTGTTCGGTCATTTTTTCTCCATTAAACACTTAATACTTCAGGTTTCTGGGCGGTGTGCGGATGTTCCGAACCGCGGTATACCTTCAGCTTCTTTACTAATTTTCTTCCTAATCTATTTTTAGGAAGCATACCGTTAACTGCGTGTTGAATAACAAATTCCGGGTTCTTTTTAATCATTTCGGAATATGCTCTTATTTTTAATCCACCCGGATACATTGAATGGTGGATGTATTCTTTTAACAATTCTCTTTTGCCTGTCAATTTCACTTTTTCGGCATTAATTACAATAACAAAATCGCCGGTGTCGGTATTCGGAGTAAAAGTAGGTTTTTCCTTACCTCTAATTACACGCGCAACTTTAGAAGCCAATCTTCCCAGAACCTGGTCCGATGCGTCTACTACATACCATTTTTTGTCAGCGTCTTCGCTCTTAATAAATCTTGTCAGTTTTTCCTGCTTCACTTAATTACCTCCGGAAACAAATTTTTTATAAAAGGATACAAAAATAGGCTCAAATCTGTCAAAAGTCAACATTTTTACTGTTAAATTTTTAATCATTTTAGTGATTTTTGTCCATATTCATCATTGGCATGTTGATTTTTTGATAATTTTGCGGGATTTCGAACTCTTTTGCTGAAACCGGCGTCTTTTTGATTGATGCAATTTCAACCTTCGATTCAACGTTTCCGCTTTCGTCCTTGATGATAATCAGCATCGGAAATCCTTTCATAAGGTCTTTATACTTACCGAAATTTTTGTTCCCCGATTCATCTCCCATCATTCCGAAATCCTGGAAAAAAAGGAACGGGATATCAGTATCGGCTACCCACATCTCCACTTCCTGTCCTTCTTCTTTAACAATATACTCATAACAATCATAACCGTTGATTGTTTTCTTGTTACCTGTTTTTTTTATGTCAACATCTGCTTCTTCGGTTGATTCTTCATCTTCCATATCATCCATGGAATCAAACTGGAATTCCATATACATCTGCTGCTGATGAATTACAGTAACCATCTTCTTCCCCTCGTTATCGAATATTATATCAACGGTTCCTTCTTCAGTTTCCGAAACTAACTTTGCAAGTTTTCCTTTAACTTTCATTACAAGTTCGTTTGATTCTTCAGCGGTGATAATCATAGTCAGTTCGCCTTCAAAATCTTTTTGAGCGAGCGAATTAACCGGGAATAATGTAATTAGTAAAAAAGATAACGATAAAAGAGCAATGAAATTTTTCATTTTATTTCCTTTCTGTTTAGTTAAAAAAATCTGCTGCCAAATTTAAATGTTTTTATCATCCCGAAAAATACTGGCTGGTATTCTCTGAATGCATCCATTCCATGTACAATCAGTTTAACCGAATAATCTTCATCGTCACCGGTTCTAATATATACAATCTGCGTAACCTGGTTTTCAAGCTCTTCAGGGTCGTTATAATACATATCATACTTATCCGTTTTTATTGTGTATTTATACCTGGAAGGATTAAAAAGGTATTTTTCATTTACTTCAATGTGAACATACGGCGGGGTTTTGTCCCCTATAGCCGGTCCTAAAAAAGTAACTCCGTCAAGTTTATTCTTAACATTTTGATCTAAAAAAGACCAGCCGAGCGGATATTTAATTCTAACATTCAAAGTGCTTTCTTTATAGATTTGCTTCAAGCTTGTAGTATCCGACCTCGGGAAAAATGCTGTTACTTTCTCTTTTTCCGGGGAAGGAGTCGATTCATCAATACTTTTTTCTTCAGCGGTTCTTTCCTCTGCCAGCTCTTCTTTTACTTCGTAAGTCTCCGATTTTGAATAATCAATCTCACGAATCTGTATATAATTAAATCCGGCGGACTCAAACTTAGCCGGTAATTCAAGTATGAAATATGACCCGAACAGTATCAAAATATGAATTACAACCGAAGCTGCAAAACCCGGTAGATTGCTTTCGGAATTAATTACTACTTTATTTATGGTTACACTCATTATAAATGATTCAAATACTAAACCCAAAATAGTAATTTGAACAGAAACTTAAGGTGATAAAACCAATAATACCCTGCAGTATGGCTTATTTTTAATTTCAAAACCATAGGGGATTAATATTGTTACTTGATGAAGCGCCCGTTTTCCTTATTTTTGTAACATGATTTTAAGATTTTTATATGTTTTCTTGTTGTTCTCCGCACTACTGTTTTCTCAGCAAGGCGATTTAAACAACCGTTTTATGCTCGGAAAAAGTTACGAGCAAGCGGGTGATTTGCAAAAAGCGAAATCTATTTACGAAGATATTTATAAAACCCAGCCTCAAAACCACCAGTTTTTCCATTCACTGAATGATATTTACATCAGGTTGAAAGAATATGAGCAATCTATTTCCTTATTACAGGAAAGAATAAAAAGTTCACCGAACGATATTAGTATGTACGGACAGCTCGGAATTTCTTACTTCCTATCCGGCAATGAAACGAAAGCCTTTAGCACGTGGGATGAGGCGTTATCAACACTCCCTAAAAACGAAAGCTATTATAGGGTGATTTCCAATTATGCCATAAACGTGCGGGCATTTGATAAAGCGATAGATTATCTTCAAAGGGGGAAAAAAATCTCTGCAGATCCGAAGTTCTTAGCTTTTGACCTCGCTAATCTTTACTCTATTACGATGCGGTATGGATCAGCGGCTGAAGAATACTGTTTTATTCTTGATGCCGATCCGCAGCAGGTATATAATATAGAAGGAAGAATTTCAAGTTTTCTTGATAAACCGGATGCATTAAAATCATTTATAAATGCGTTTGAGAAAAAGAACCCGGAACGGAATTTAACGTATGCTCACCTGCTTTCAAATCTTTACCTTGAAAACAACCAGTACCCGGAAGCATTTGAATTAACAAAAATTATTGATGAGAAACAGAATAGGCAGGGGGGCGAATTATTTAACTATGCTCAAAAAGTGTATAACCGGGGGAATTTTGAATTTGCCCTGGCTGCATATAGCTATATAAGTAAAAGTTATCCATCGTCTCCATTAGCATCGAATGTTAAGCTCGGGTATGCACGCACAATGGAATCGGTGCTTCAGAAGAAATTTATTGAAGCTAACGAAACATGGAAACCGATTTTTATACCGCTGCCGGTTGATAGAAATGCTTATGAAGAGCTAATCGGAATATATAATGATGTTGTGAAAATATACCCGCACAGCGAAAGCGCAATTGAATCTAATTTCAGAATCGGAAGCATCTACTTTCAAAAACTGGATGACAGCAAAACGGCGGAAGAGTATTTGAGTAAAATTGCGAAGGATTTCCCGTTGTCGGGTTTCTATTTCGCTGCATCGGAACAACTCGGTAGAATTTATACAATTAATGGTGAATTAGATAAAGCGGGTGAAATGTTCAAAGGAGTGATTAATTCAGGCAGAGCTTCAACCGTTCAGAAGAACTCGGCAAACCTGAATCTTGCCAACTTATATTTTTATAAAGGCGAGTTTGAAAATGCAAAAAATACTTTACAGCCAATCATGGATGATTTGAGGGATAACTCTGCCAACGATGCACTTGAATTATCCTTTTTGTTGAATTACTCATTCGGGGATTCACTTTCACTCCTTCAAGTTGCCCGTGCAGAGTTGTTGGTCATTCAATCAAAATATGAAGAAGCGCTTCTGATATTTAATGAAACATCCGCTAAAAAAGAGGCGTTTGTTATTAAAAATTACTCTGATTTTAGAATCGCCGAAATAGAAACCGCTCTCGGCAATTATGCGAAGGCAATTGAAATTCTCATTGAAATTGAAAAACAGGAATTAAACATAACCGCCGATAGAGCATTGTTTTTTGCAGGACGAATCTACGAGTTCGGGCTAAAAAAGTATGACATGGCGGTTATTACATATGAAAATCTTCTTGCAAAATATCCGAACTCGTTATATCTTGACGAAGCAAGAGAAAAAATTATCAAGTTGAAAAAAATACAAGGTTAAGTTTTATGGCTAAAAAAAACAACAATAAAAACATTAAATGTTCATTTTGCGGGCGCGATAGCAGCGAAGTAGGGAGCCTTGTTGCCGGTCCAGATGTGTATATATGCGATGCTTGTATAACAAGCAGCGTCGATATTTTAAAACACAATCTAAGTGCAATCAGTAACCAGCGTTCGCGAAAACAACAGTTTATTTCTCCTGAACTGATAAAAAAAACTCTTGATGAATTTGTTATCGGTCAGGATAGGGCAAAGAAAATTCTTTCCGTAGCGGTTTATAATCACTATAAAAGAATAAACTCGAAGGACAAATTCTTTGAGCTTGACGATGTTGAAATCGAAAAAAGCAACATCCTTCTAATCGGTAAAACAGGTGTTGGTAAAACATTACTCGCTCAAACTCTTGCAAAAATTCTTGAGGTCCCTTTTGCAATTGCAGATGCAACTACAATTACAGAAGCCGGTTATGTAGGTGATGATGTTGAAACAGTTCTTGTTCACTTGCTGCAGGCATCCGATTATAATGTGGAACGTGCTCAAAAAGGAATTGTTTATATTGATGAAATTGATAAAATCTCACGTAAAAGCGAAAGCACTTCGATAACAAGGGATGTTTCGGGGGAAGGTGTGCAACAGGCATTATTAAAAATCCTTGAAGGGACAATAGCCGGCGTTCCGCCTAAAGGAGGCAGGAAGCACCCGGAACAAAGCCTTATCAATATTAATACAAAAAATATTCTATTTATAGTCGGCGGAGCATTTGAAGGTATTGAAAAAATAATCGCATCAAGAATAAATAAAAGCAAAATCGGTTTTGGTGCCGACCTGGCAGACAGCAAAAGGTTTTCGGATGATGAATTGATTTCTATGGTAAGACCGGAAGACCTTCTCCGTTTCGGTTTGATTCCCGAACTCATCGGACGAATCCCTGTAATTGCACCGCTTCATTCGCTTGACGAAGAAGCATTGAAGAGTATTCTTCTTCAACCTAAAAACGCCATACTGAAACAGTATAAAAAGCTTTTTGCTATGGAAGGTGTTGAACTTGAATTCGATCCGTTTGCAATTGATGGAATAGTAAAGAAAGCTATCGAGCGGAAAACCGGTGCAAGAGCACTCCGTTCAATCCTTGAAGATTTTATGATCGATATTATGTTCGAGCTTCCTTCAAAAGAAAACGTTGTTAAGTGCATTATTACAGGCGACACAGTGAATAACAATGCGCAGCCGATTTATATCGAAGCAGACAGAAAATCGGCGTAAAAGTTATTTAAAGTATGTTAAGATTTTTTCTGCTGATAATCCCGCTTTTGCTTTTAAATGTTTCCTATTCCCAGGATAAGATACTTATCTATATGGATTTGAAACAGACCGACCACTTAAAAGCATACGGAGTTACATTCCACGCTCTTGAGAAAAGTTTGAAAGCGGATTGGCTTCTTAACTACCGCGGAGGCTCTTTTATGATTGATGCTTCCGACGAAGTTATACGGGATTGCAGAATCAACGGTGTAGCTTTTGAAGTAGTACCGGGACAGCAGGTAATCGATATTTATTCTTTTGTTCAAAGTGAAGACCAAAACATGGAAGTCGTTCGCCTTGAAAAAGCACCCAAAGTAGCGGTTTATGTTCCGCCCGGTTTCCATCCATGGGATGATGCAGTAACCATGGCGCTTGAGTATGCGAGTATTCCTTACGAAAAAATATGGAATGAAGAAATTTTGCGGGGCGACTTAGAAAAATACGATTGGCTTCATCTTCACCATGAAGATTTTACCGGGCAGTACGGAAAATTTTATGCTTCCTATGCGAATGCTCAATGGTACATTGACCAGCAGATGAGATACGAGAACGATGCAAAAAGACTTGGCTTCAGAAAAGTATCCGAACTAATGAGAGCAGTTGCTTTAACAATGAAAGAGCAGATCGGGAAAGGAATGTTCCTGTTTGCGATGTGTTCTGCAACTGATTCTTACGATATTGCACTTGCCGCTCATAATGTTGATATTTGCGAACGGATGTTCGACGGGGACGCTACCGACACTGATGCTCAATCTAAACTTGATTTTTCCAATACCCTCGCTTTTGAAAATTTCAAACTTGAAATGAACCCGATGGTTTATGAGTATAGTGATATTGATATTCAAGTGAATGAGATTGGACCGCAGGAAAACGATTACTTTACGCTGTTTGATTTCTCGGCAAAATATGACCCGGTTCCGACGATGCTTACACAGTGCCATGTAAATGTTGTTAAAGGTTTCATGGGACAAACTACAATGTTCAGGAAAGAGTTGATTAAAAAGTCCGTGATTATTCTCGGTGAAAGACACGGTACAGACCAGGTTCGATACATACACGGAAATTTCGGAAGAGGAACTTTTACTTTTTACGGCGGACATGACCCTGAAGATTATCAGCACCTTGTGGGCGACCCGCCAACCGAATTAAGTCTTTATAAAAATTCTCCCGGTTACAGGCTGATACTAAACAACATCCTTTTCCCCGCTGCAAAAAAGAAGAAGCAGAAAACTTGAATCTGTTGCTACTTTAAGTTTAAAAAAGGTTATCCGCATTAAAAGCGGATAACCAATTATTTAAAAGAAACAGAAAATTAATTATCGGAATGAAACCCGATTCGGTTCCCTTCGGAATCGCTTACAAGGATGAAGCTTCCTTTACCTTCAGCTTCTATTTTGGTTTTACCCCAGATTATTTTTCCGCCGAGTTTTTCAACTTTTGATAATGTTTTATCAAGGTTATCGGAATTGAAATAGATAACAACTCCCTGTTCGGAAGGGAGAAACCCCGGAGCAGTACTAATTGAACCTGTTTTACCCGGGAAGAAAGCCATTTTTTCTTCGCCGCAGATGCACTTCTCTAATTCAATTCCGAATAGTGATTGATAAAAACTAACCGCGCGTTCAAAATCGGAAGCAATGATTTCAAACCATTTTACAGTATAAGACATGTATTCTCCTTTAAAATTAATTATTATTGACGGAGCAAATTTATGGTTAACGGAAAAGGAAAAATTGTAAAAATGCGTCTTTTATAGAAATGTAAAATAGTCCGAATAAGCCGGGTAAGTTTTGAAATACTCTTTTGGTGTAAAACCGGAGAGTGATTTGAAGTCATTAATAAAATGTGCCTGGTCGGAGAAGCCGCATTCGTATGCTAATTCGGTTAAGCTCACATGAGGTTTCCGGTTGCGTAGGGCAAATACTTTTTGAAACCGCAAAACCCTTGCGAAGTTTTTAGGGGCTAAACCGACTTCAGAAAGGAATACGCGTTCCATTTGGCGCTTGCTTAGATTTAGAATTTCAGCAAGCGTATCGATACGCATGTTTTTATCGATTCTCGATAACTGGTTTATTCCCTCTACTATTCTCTTATTTAACACTTTCCCGGTTTTTTTAATCCTCGTTTTCAAGAAACTCTCAACAAAAATAAAACGGGCAGAATCGGTTTTTGCCTCTGATAGTTTATCATACAAAGTGCTTGTTTCGCTGCCGAAGACAGATTCTGCATCTACATAACTACCTGAGAAGTAGTATGCGGAATCACCAAGAATTAATCCTGCTGCTTCCGGTCGCAACATTGCAGATATCAACCCGGAGTAACAAGAGGGGAAAATTTCAGTACGGCTTGTTCTTTGTCCTGCAACAACTCCATAAGATTTCGAGTTTTTTCTTTTATTGGAATTAACATCTCCATAATAAAAAACCAACTCAATACAACCAGTCGGTAGAATAATATTGCAATTTTGTTCTTCAGAACAGGATGAACTGTTGAGCAGCCAAAAACACTTGACGAAACTCGATAACGGTTCTTCCGGTGTATAGTAACTGTAATTCATAAATTATTTTTTTTAACCCAACAAATTTACATACAAACATGGCAAATAATTGGAAAAATGCGACATGAACATTTCACATTGGATGGAAACCGGTTAAAGCAGGTAATTTCTGCTTTCCGTAATCTCTAACTTTTCGCTAACTTTTAAGTGCAAAAATTCTAAATAAAGTGAAGTGCGATTATGAAATCATTTTTATTATTAATTCTTCTATGTGGAGTTATGACTGCTCAAGACCAAAACATTCCTTCTTATTACGAAAAAGATGAAAACCTTTCCATCAAATTGAAGCAGCTTGTCCAGCAGCTTGAACTCGATAAAGATTTTGATGTAGGCGAGGATGGGATAGAACAAATATCGCTTGCAGTAATTAAAATCGAAAAAGAGAAGGCATACTTTGCGGGAGTGAACCCGGAAAATTTTATTTACCCGGCATCGGTTTACAAAATGTACGTAGCAGCAGAAATACTAAACCAGGTATCACAAGAAAAATATTCTCTTTATGATGAGTATGTCGTTAAATCTCCCAACGATGTGGATAGAAGCAAAGAAATTAAATCCGACCCGCGCCCGCTTTTAAGGGATGGTGATACGGTAACGATAAACTATCTTTTAGATTTGATGATTACAAGAAGCGATAACAGTGCTGCCAACTGTTTAATAGATAAAGCGGGGAGGGAAAATATCAACAAGTTGATGCACGCTTATAATTGGAATGGAAGCGAAGTTACGCGTAAGTTCTTGAGTAGAAAATTTGAAGACCCCGGTTATGAAAAAATAAAAGGAACCGAAACATGTGCTCTTCATGCTGCCGATTTCATGTACCTGGTTTATAGAGATGAACTTGTAAATCCATGGGTAAGCAAGCAGATGAAAACATTGTTAGGGCGACAGTTGGATAAATCCAAATTAGCGTCCGGTTTACCGGGTAATACGATGTTCTACCACAAAACTGGATGGTATTCTTACTGGAATAATGACGTTGGGATAATAGATGATGGAGAAGTGCAATATATAATTTCCTGTTTTATTCCTTTGCGTGAAGAATTTGCATTGCCGAAGTTCAAAAAATTAGCGGAGGGGATACATGAGCTTATTAAAAGCGGTAATTAACACTTAGTTTTATTATTAATAAAAAAACTAAGTACATTGAAAAATGATGAGAATTGTTGGTGGAAGATGAAATCAAGTAGTCAAAAGAAAATCATTGAGAAAAGTGAAATTAATTATGATTACAAAACGATAGTGGTTACTAAAAGTCGGTTAGAAAAAGGGTTGCTCGCAATACCGAAGACATTTAGCAAATATTTACCCCGATTAAACCGAAAAATAAGTATGTATTTGGATGATTCTCAAAAACTGCATGTAAAAAATTTTAGTTCATTTTATAGCTCTACGAATGAAAACAGAATTGGGGGATTAAGAACATGGTTTGATGAAAACCAAATTAAAGAAGGGGATGAGTTAGTTTTACAAATATTAGATAAAGAAAAATTTGTTTATAGATTAGTAAAAGAAGGAGAATTCATTGGAAGAACCAGGAAAATCCAGGCTGATTTTGATAGTTCTAAAAATGAGAGAATAGCACTTGAGAAAATAAAGCAATTATCAAGTCTGACTCAAATAAGAAAAGATGAAATCGTCTTTAATGAGTTTTTAAGATTGGCAAATTATTCTAATGATGAGCTACGTAAAAGAACAAAAACTCATATTGGAGCAAATAAGGAAAAAACCCCGTCAAATATCAGAACCCTTTTGGGTAATATTTACAAAGGATACTGTCAAATCTGTTCATTTACCTTTTCCAAAATAGACAACTCTCCATACTTTGAACTTCATCATATAGAACCAAATTCCGGGCACCATCTTAAAAATCTGGTTTTAGTATGTGCAAATTGTCACCGACAATTTGAATATGCGAAAGTAATAAAGAAATT
>ERZ795056.1502-NODE-1502-length-27340-cov-21.203665_pt1 | contig 27340 bp, 22 predicted proteins | sample MGYA00375140_ERZ795056 | MGnify/ENA primary metagenome ERZ795056 (study PRJEB30185, sample SAMN05720227) | activated sludge metagenome | isolation source: Anaerobic digester | place: USA | collected 2015-03-09 ... | reverse complement strand
CCCAATCCTCTTCCTAAAGCTAAGTACAAAATTGTCTGAACCAGGATCTAAAAGGGTTGAAAAGATTAAAATGATTTCAATCCATGCCATCCAGTTAATCCTTCAATATCCCCGTTCTGACAAACTCAAAAAATCCAACAGGGCAACAAACGAAAAGAGTATATGCTGCTCTACCACTGAGCTACATACCCGTCCCGTATCAAGGGTGCGGATATGGTGGGGCTCGAACCCACGTCCCGCCGAATCGGAATCGAAGTAACTCTTATCTACGGCACCTGCTGAATATTTTATACAGGGCAACAAACCGGAAAGGCACTTATTCATTTGCTTAACCATTCATCCACACCTGCCTTACTGCAGACGACCGGATTCGAACCGGTATACAATGATCAACGAAGTAAGCCTTGTCTACGGCACCTGTACTATTTTAAAGATCAGTGGTAACAACCGCTAAGTGGCTTTGGGTTTTCTGTAAACGAAGTAACACTTTGCTACGACACACTGGGTACTATAGTCAATTAAAAATGAGGGCGATAAACCGAACAGTCTGCTTATATCCCTGAGCTATCCCGATTTTTTATTGGGAGCAGGAGTTGAACCTGCGGCCTTCACATAATTAGTGTAACGCTCTAACCGAAGTAAGACTGTGCTACGGCACCTCAAAAAAATATGAATGAGCAACAAACAAACAGGGAACATTTGACGGGATTCGAACCCACTCATTTCCGCTTTGCAGCAGAATATTCTCCCAATTGAATTACGAAGTAACCCTGCTTTACGGCATCATTCAAAAAACTATGAAAGGGTAACAAACTTAAAGAGTCGCAATCCGGTGAATGATTTATCAACCGGAAAGTTGGATTCGAACCAATTTAACCGACGAAGTATCTCTTTTTACGACACCTTTCAATATTGTAAAAGGGCAACAAACGCCAGTGAGAAAAAGCATGAGCTACACAACATTGCTATTGAGGCCGGATTTGAACCAGCTACCTTCCTGGCTATTCGCCGGGACGCTCTACCGAAGTATCACTGCACTACGACACCTTTTAATTTTTTTAATCAAAGAACTTTATAAAAGGTGGCTGCCCTTTGGCTCTGCCACCTTATTGTTTAAAGGGTTATTGCATTGATCAGCTTTACCGCATTGCTGCCTTCTTCAATGGCATTCAGCACATTGAATATTTTATCGCTCCAGCCTGCTACCAGGTACACATCGTCACGCTGCACATTCAATGGCGTATTACCATAGCCTGCCAGGTCAAACAAATACAGTTTTGCATTGGGCGCCATTTTTTTATAACGCTTCCATACTGTATCCATGCTTTCGCCTCCATTGTAAGTGTTCCACAACTGGCAGTCAGTAAATACCATTACTTTATCCACCACCTGGTTGCGCTGCAACAGGTCTTTTATCACCAGGTGACCGTTGGTGCTGTAACCCACTTCTCCTTCCCTACGGTGAAACTCCAGCACATTGGCCAGTAGGTTCCTGTTTGGAACGTTGATCACTTTCCAGGTATCACCAAACATACCAGTGATGGCATTGGCGCAACGGTTTTTCAACAGCATGGCCAGCATCAAACCGATATCATAGTTCTGCACTTTGCTTTTAGCACTGATGGCTTTTTGCATACTACCACTAACGTCGGCGGCTATCACCACTTTGGTGTTATCATCATAACCGGCTATGTTGGCAGCGCTGTACAATACGGCCTGTTCCAATGCATCCAGCACATTACCTACCCGGCCATTGTTCAGCTCTTTCAGCTCACGGTAAGCGGCCAGGAAACGGAAAGGCAATTGCTTGCTGTTAGCCACTGCTTTTTCATTGGCGATGTACGCACATACTTTTTCCAGCGCTTCTCTACTTACTTCTGCTTCCAGGATGTTACGCAGGTTACGCATGGTAGCCATATAGCCAACTTTGTTACTGAAGATCAGTTCTTCCCATTTTGCCTTTACCGCTGCTTTTTTCAATTCAGCAGTATCATATTTCTGCTGACCCAAAGCACTCAACTCAGTTTCCCATGTGTAAGCAACCTGCAGTTCATCTTTTACTATTTTATTAAACAATGCCTGCTGTGCTTCATCTTTTGCTTTAGGGTGCACCAGGAACAAAGCATCTTTCAATTTTACCGCAGCATCCCGGTTGTATTTTGCAAACTGGTATTCATCAAACTTGTTGAATGCCGCTGCCAAACCCTTCTGCAACTGCTTGCTCAGCTTATTCAGTTTTTTTACTTCTGTACGTTCGTTGGCGATAGCATAGTAAGCCAGCAATTCTGTTATTTCATCTGCACGCTGTACCAAACGGTTGGTCAATTTGCCAACCACATCATTACCGCTCTGCTGTTTTGCCAATTCCACAGCCAGCACCAGAGGAATGCTACGCAAATACATTTGCTCACGGGCATAGATGGCCAGCTTTGCCACAAAGGCTGCGTCATTCTTTGCTATCAGCTCACGCATACGCTGCATTTTATCAGCCGCTTTTTCGTAAAACTGGTCGCTCAGGCCGGCTGTTGCCACCGCAGTATACAGTTCCAGTTGTGGTGTCAATACAAATGCTTTGGCACCTTCGTAGTTCACTGTTTCTTTTACCTTGCTTCTAAATGCGAAATTGAATTTCATTTTATGCCTCCTTTTGTTTTTCTCTTTTGTTTATTTGTTCTTTAACAATACAAACCTCCAACCCAACTGTGCAATCTTTTTGCACAGTAAAAAATTATTTTAATTATTTTTAAAAAAAGTTTCTACATGCCAGTAAACCGCAACGCCCTTATCCGCTACCGCACCATTGACAAATGCCTGCAAAACCGCCGCCGTAAGTGGACCATTGAAGACCTTATCGAGTGCTGCAGCGAAGCCCTGTACGAATACGAAGGCATCGATAAAGACATCAGCATGCGGACCATCCGGCTCGACCTGAATGCCATGCGGAGCGATAAACTTGGTTACAATGCACCCATCATCGTGACAAACAAAAAATACTACAGCTACGAAGACCCAGGGTATTCCATCGCCAATATTCCGCTCACCACAAAGGACCTGGGTATTCTACAGGAAGTTTCCCATCTTTTACAACAGTTCAAAGGCTTCAGCCATTTTAGTGAAGTGAGTGAAATGGTAAATAAACTGGAAGACAAGATCTACAGCGAACAACACCAGCAAAACCCTGTGATCGATTTTGAAAAGAACGAACTGCTCACTGGTATTGAATGGCTGGATGTTTTATACAAAGCCATCATCAGCCAGACAACCCTGCTGCTATCGTATCAATCCTTCAAGGCCCGCCAGCCCAGTGACATACTCTTTTACCCCTACCTGCTGAAAGAATACCGCAACCGATGGTTTGTACTCGGCATGAAAAAAGAAGGCAAGGAAGTACTAACGCTGGCGCTTGACCGAATTCAATCAATTGACAAAGCAGCGCTACAGAAATTCGTACAGCCAAAGAATTTTGACAGCAGTACTTATTTTGCTGACATTATCGGCGTAACAAAAAACCTTGGCAACCGCCCCGGTAAAATCCGCTTTAAAGCCAGTCGTCAACAGGCCCCCTACATCATCACCAAACCCATTCACCCATCCCAGCAACTGGAAGAAAAACTTCCCGACGGCGTTATCTTCAGCATTACCGTTATTCCCAACTTTGAACTCGAAAGAGAACTACTGGGCTTTGGCAACGGACTAAAAGTTTTGTCGCCGGAAAGTTTAGTAAAGCGTTTAAAAAATATTGTTGCTTCCATGCAGGCGGTCTACAATGATTAATTCATCAATTGTTCTCTCCTGAAACCCAGCACTTCCACCTGTTGCGGTCTTGCTGCTGCCTCTCCCGGGTTGGCGATCTCTGCAATGGTCATGGGTTTAGTAATGGTTTCCGTAAAACCCAAATGGTTACTCAGGCTTTGTGCTTTTTCAATACCCAGTTTCCCAAATTCATACTTTGCAATCAATCTCCCTTTGCGCAATAGTGCACTATCCACCAACGTGAGTGCATTGTTGAAAGTGCAGATGATCTGAACATTCAGGAAATCTGCCAACAGACCATCTGAAATATTCAGCAGGTTGGATACTGCTGCATTGCTGCTGATCTTTCTGTCCATGATCACATTTTCTGCATCCTCAATTACTATCACACTGTTTGGATTGTTCACCAGCAACTGAACAAAATCAGGACTGGTAATATCTCCAGCAATGGTAGGTGACACAAACAGAATCCTCTTTTTAATTTTACCAATCAGGTAGCGCAGGTAAGTTGTTTTTCCTGTACCTGGCAAACCATGCAGCAGTACGATCCCCTTGTCTTTTTTCTTACAAAGTCTCTTGCATATCAGCTCATTCACTTCCATAAAATCGTCTTCGTAAAAAAGGCTGAGGTCAAGTGAGGTGCGTTTTACTTCCAGTTCTTTTAACTCCAGTCCGTTTCTTCCACGGCTTATCAGGTTTATCTCCAGTGGTTTCCTGCGCTGCTTTTCTTTGAATTGTTTCATCAATACAGTGCATTCGTTGATGAAGTCTTCCAGCGTTCCATCATGATACATTTCGCAATACCTGTCACCCAGTTCCAGGATGCAGCCATTGGTTAGTATCAGAAAGGTCTCGTCAAAACCAAACTTTTTGTTTGCCTGCTGGTACGTTCTGTATCCATGCACTGACTTTACCAGGTGGCTGTACTTTGAACGGATCGCTTCAAATGCTTTTTCTCCATCAATGCCCCACACATAATTGGCACTCGGAATTTTTCCAAAGCAGTACATATACAGCGATTTACCACATAGAAATCCATTGTCAAAAATGCTGTTGGCATTAATTATTTTTTGTTGGCTGTCCATAATTAAATTTTTTATCTGCTGAAGCTTCTTAAAAAAAGAAGCAAAGCAGCGTTTGAATATTTATAAAACATCTTACTTTGTCTAAGTCTTTAAAGTCCCTCCCTTGGAAAGCCTGTCCCGTTCTTACGGGAGATTTAGGCTGACCTCTACTGCACTACTTTATTTGCACAACTTGAACTTGCAAATGCATCCGGTTTGGCCTTAAACACAAAGCCCATCCCCATGATATAACCCATGGCATCTTTCAACGCATCATTGCTTTTAAAGGAAGGGTTGGTGTTGATGTCTGCATGCACTTCCATATCCACACTATAGCGGCTGAAAATGTTGCACAGTGGGTAAGCCACTTCAATACTTTTCGCCACTTCCACCAACATCCTTTCTTTGATGCTCATTTTTTTTGTAGTGGTTTCGTTGTGTATATACATAAAACCACCTTTCCCTTTCCGGATAAAAACGATTACCGTTGCAAATTCAGTTTCACGACTCTTTACCTGGCTATCCGTACCAATACATACTTTCAGTTCATGACCCATTGCCCTTTCATTGGCAATTACCGCTGCTATTTCTTCTTCGATAGGCCTGCGGATATGTTTTCCGCTAAGGGTCCTCCATTGCTGTTCCATGTTGTTTGTTTTTACGAGCTATATATTCCTGTTTCGACGGGCGGTACCCATCGTTCAAGTATGACGCCCCTTCAGGGCTGGTTTCATTTTTAATGATGTCTAATATTTGAATAAGTGATTTGTTTTTATACTTGAAAACTTCATCGTATTTTTCAAATTCCACCCAGGCACGATACTGAACAAAACCCCGCAGTATTTTACCCTGCCTTTTACGCAGATCATTTTTTTTCAGGTAATCTTCGATCTCACTTAATCTTGATTCAATTACAGTATCCTTTTTACGTACTTTGTCAATTATATTAGGCTTTATTTTTAATACAAACCGCCAGGGTTCCTTAAAAACATACCGTTTTACCAGTTGCCGTTTTTGATTCATTTCGTACACAGGGAAAAAGAATGATTTTTCGGCTTCTGTAAAATTTAATTTTACAAAGTGCCATTCATATGGTTGTAAGATCGCCTGTTGTTTTACTACATAGATCTTTCTTCCACGCTTTCGTTTCTTCCTTTTGAAATCTTTGCGCCAATCGTATTGACAGGTATTGATCTTTTTTAGTATTTCTTCAAAAAAATCAGCATACTTACTTTTAGCAATATCTTCTCTCAATACAAATGACCTTACCCAGCCTTTTTGTACCGGTGGAACCAATGGCTCCCATCCTAAATTTTTCTGCTGCTCCCCTAAACAGCTTTCTTCTTTGTGAAGCTGTATCAGTTGCTTATCGAGGCCCTCGTACTGCATTCTTCTCTTTTGCCTGGCAGTACGCAGGCGGTAGCAGAGAATTTCTTCTCCGTACTGTTCAATAATTTTTGAGTCCATAAAAATGAAATTTTTTGTGATCGGAAACTCCGGTGCCATTGCACCATGATGTTTGTTGCTTTCATTATGAACTGTGATACTTTTTTCATTGTTTCTTTTTTAATTTTTGTGTGGACGAAACAGGATTCGAACCTGTGCAACCGGCTCTTCACACCGGCACTCTTCCTACTGAGTTATTCGTCCATTAAGTTTGACATATACTGACTGATCGCTATTTTCATCATCGAATTAATTCAACATCAAACAATTCTATTTAAACCGCCGGCAGGGTTTTCAACCGCTGCCGGGGTTATGCGGAAACAGAATGATTCGAACATTCATCTAAAGGCTAACAACCAATTGTTCTGCCGTTGAACTATGTTTCCCTTTTGTTTGAACGGGGATTTATAAGATTGAAAGGATTTGATGATTATCTATTTACAATCATTGTAATCTTTTTATCCACCCCAGGTTTAAATATTGTTGGCCCGGTGATCCCGAAAGCTTTCGGGAGAACTCACAACTCTCCCGATTAAAATCGGGATACTCTGAAACCAATTGAGTTACGAACCAGTTTGGTGATGGCTGAAAGACTCGAACTTTCAACCGCTACGGTATCAGCGTAGTACTCTTAACCAATTGAGTTAAGTCATCCTTGTTGCGGCTTTCAGAGTTGAACTGAAATCTCCCACCTTATGAGAGTGGTGTGTTGCCTTTACACCAAACCGCCATTTCCTGTTGACCCAAACAGATTCGAACTGTTAACCTTGAACGTATAATCCCGAAAGCTTTCGGGATGCTCTCACCGTTGAGCTATGGGTCAGCACGCTGGCTTAGAAAGATTCGAACTTTCATCTCTTCATTCGTAGTGAAGTATTCTTATCCGTTGAACTATAAGCCATTTTTGTAAGGCTTCCGGACTTGAACCAGATACTGTTTTCTTATGTTTACCTTTCAGAAAGAAAGGAAGAAAACTGTGTTACCATAACACCCAGCCTTATTGGTTGTCTCCGGGGATCGAACCCTGTTCTTCACATTCACAGTGTGATACTTTACCAGATAAGCTAAAGACAACATTTGTATAGCAGGCCCCGATTAAAATCGGGGCAACCTCTCCAATCCAGGTGGAGTATCCAACTCCAGAAAGCTTTCGGGAGAATGCTGCTATATTTTGCAGCAGTATATTTCAACTGCTGCTGTTTTCATAACGGTTGTTTTGGGTTGCAATGTTTTTAACAGAAGCAGCCCGGGTGCATCTCCCCGGAACTGCTTTGTATTCCTCCTCTGCAATATTGCTAACTGCTTTTACGGTTGTTTACCCTGGTTTCGATAATTGACAACAGCGCCCTGGCAACCAGTAATACGATAATAAATTTCATGACTATACTTTTTAAACTACAAACAAAAAAGCCCGGCTGTTAAGGCCGGGCTTTTGCTAACAGCACATCGCTGTGCTATCGTTGGCAAGTGCCCGGCCAATATACTTTATCATTAAACAAACTATTTTTACGCTCACTCATAAACATACCCCTGCCTGTTATACTTTCCCCAGTTGGCATCAGTACCGGCCAAAGCGGCGGATAAATAGTGATATGTCTTAACAGCATAATCGTGTTTTATATTGAGTTCGCATAAAACAAAAACCCCGTCTTTTCAGTCGGGGCTTGTTATTGCAATCAGTTTGGTTTGGTAAACTATCTTTCAGCAAAACTTGCCCCGGCATTGGTACAATAGCCTATCGGACTATTTCCCTTTGCAAATTCAATATGTAATTGTGTGCGTAGCATGTTTTGTTTTTAATTAATTTTTGCGTTGCAAAGATGAATTTATTTTTCCGATGTGTCCAAATTTATTTTTAAAATTTTACAAATAATTTTTGCATCGCTGTTTCATCACTTGATATCCACTGTATCATACACGATCACTTTGCTCCACAAATGTTTACACTCCTCAATAAATTTTAAGTGCACAGGATCGGTTTGATAACTGGCCTGGTCAGCCGCATTTTCAAATTGTAATAACCACGATACCGCATACCCTCTTTCAATCACATCACGGTTAGTATCTGCCGGTTTACCGATATGAAATTCCTTTATGGTTTTTACGGCTGCTAATTTCTTAAGCCCGTCAACCAGTTTATCCCTGTCTTCAATACTTGCTGGATTGTTTAACCAAAAAAATACATGATGAAGAAAAACATTTTTCATTTCGTTGCTGTTGTTTTTATTTTTAAATAATGACAGGAACGGCACTGTTAATGCTGCCATTCCAATTTTACTTAGGAAATTTCTACGGTTTTGGTTCATTTGTTGAAAAGTTATTGCTGATGCCTAAAGTTAGTTATAGTAGGTCGAAATTTGGATAAGATTCCATTCCTACACTCATACTTTTTTATCTTTAACGGCTACGGGTATGTATATCACCGGTAGCTACAAGAAATGAAAACGCTCTTCCTGCCTTTTTTAATGATACTTTTTGCTGCAACGAACGCTTTTGCACAGGAAAAATTTGAGATACATTCAAGACCGTCTGCGAGGACCGGGAGTGCACAGGGCAATAACGAACCTTTATCAACAGGATTTAGTGGCACGGGCGCAAACATTGATGTTACCTATCACCGGGTGAACTGGACAGTAGACCCCAATGCGGGTTCAAACATCACAGGTACGATTACCACTTTTTTCAAAACGATTCAACCTAATGTAGCTGTTATCAGCTTTGACCTGGTAAAGCAATCATTTCAAAATAGTGTTACAGCCTTGTACCATGGCATCAACTGCAGCGTTTCGTTTCCATCATCAGGTAATACAGATGTATTAACTATCCAGCTTCCCTCAGTTATTCCTGTAACAAACACTATTGACTCTGTAACCATTTCTTATTCAGGGGTACCCATTGAAGACGGCCTGGGTGGTGGTTTTGTGAGAGACAGCTATCCAGACGAGTTTGGGCAGGTGCAAAATTATATCACCACTTTATCAGAATCGTATGAAGATAAAAACTGGTGGCCATGCAAAGCAGATATGCAGGACAAGGTAGACTCTATGGATATGCACATCACGGTTCCATGGAATGGTGCTGATACATTCTGGGCAGCAGGGGTTGGTGTTCTTACAGACTCTTTGATTACCGGTGACTGGAGAACCTACACTTATAAAACACGTTACCCAATAGCTTCCTACCTGGTATTTATTTCTGCGGCTAAGTTTAACCGTTATTACAGCAGTGTGGAAGTAAATGAAAGCAACATCCCTGTGTACTGGTACCTGCTGGGAGGAAAGCAGCAACCGTACTACACCGCTGCCTTAGCTGCAATGGAAAAGATCAACCCAGTATTGCAGGAGTTTAGTAAAGTGGTGGGCGAGTATCCTTTTAAAAACGAAAAACACGGCTTCTATGATGGTCTTGCAGGAGCTGCCGGGATGGAACACCAGACCTTTAGTGGCATGGCTTCCAATGCACTCACGTCGTTGACTACCCTAAATCATGAACTGATGCACCAATGGTTTGGCGACAATGTAACTTTTGCCACCTGGAACGATCTTTGGCTGGCCGAAGGCTTTGCCCGCTATGGTGAAATACTGGCGGCGGAACTGGTACCCTCGCTGGGATATAGTCCCTTCACCAGGAGACGGGGAAGAAAGAATGCAGCGTTGTCTTTATTGAACACCAGCGCCTGGATACCTGATGGCAATATCGCCAACAGTGGTACTATCTGGAATACCAGTTATGGCAGTGCGATCTATGAACGTGGCTGCATGATCGTTTCTATGCTGCGGACCATGTGCGGTGATGAAAAGTTTTTTGCAGCATTGCGTAATTACCAAACACAGTTAAGCGGCAAAGCAGCCACCACCGATACTTTAAAACGTTTTTTTAATGAGCAACTGGGCACAGATATCTCCGAATTTTTCAGGGACTATGTGGGTGGATCAGGAAATGCTGCCACGGCTACCGGCGGCCGGGGCAACCCCATTTATGAGATAAAATGGAACAGCCCTGCAGAAAATAATTTCTTAGTGGGTGTAAAATCCCAGTCAAGAACCGCAGGGTCCAATGTAAGTTACTTTAACGGGCCGGTTACAGTGAGGGCAGTACAGTACGATCCTCCTGCAGATACAACGATTGTGTTTTTCGACTGGGGTAATGGCAACCTGGCAAAAGCAGGTAATGGGATACAGGCACCTGTTAGTAACAATCTTTTAAACTATAATCTCTCCTTTACACCGGATTCATTGTTTTATGACGATAGTGCCAGGACCATGTCGACCGGGAGTACAGTACTGGATACCACGCTCAAAGGTTTTGTGTGGCATGGAACCAGTAACAGCAACTGGTTTGATGCGGCCAATTGGGCTGCCTGTTGTGGTGTACCACCAGCAGGTGCGGATGTAACCATTGCCTCCATCAATTTTCCACCCGTACTAAACTCCTCCGTTTCTGTCAATGACATTACGATCAACACAGGAAAATTTATAGCGCTGGGCGAAAATACCTTTACAGTCAGCGGCGCTATTAAAGGAAATGGCGGCTTAGCCGGGTCACCAGGCTCAAACCTGTCCATTACAGGCAAGGCCGGCACGCTACGGTTTGTTACAGGAATTTATGATGACCTGGCGATTGGTTCATTAACCCTGGGTGCAAACGCAGCAGCCTCCATCGCCACCAATGTATTTGTTGGCTCAGTGAATGTACACCCGCTGGCGCAATTGACTGTTTTAACCGGCGTACGGCTGACAACTAACTAACGTGACAGAGTAACCCAAATCAAAGCACATCCTGCAAAACAGCCATGGTCTTCATCTCACCAAAGTCCTGAATATGCAGGGCATAATAACTGTGGTAATACTGCAGCAGTTTTCTTCTCACATCATGATGCAGCGGGAAATTTGACAACTCTGCAGGCTGCATTACCTTCAGCAATTGAGATGTGAGCAGGGCGTTTTCTCCTTCTATATAATAATTGTGTAAGGGCCGTTCAGAAATAAAATTACCTTCCTGCAGATCCAGGATATTTTGATCCAGATCATAATCATCATTCATCCTGAAACCCAAAAAATGCGGCAGGTGCAAAGCAAAATAAAGTGGCACATTGGCCGTGACTAACCTGTCAGCCTTATCAAGATGAAGCAGCATGTCTTCAGCAAAATAAAATAATGCCTCGTTATTTTCAGGCTGTTTCAGGGATTTGTATAAAAGTTCTACCAGGTAAAGCGCAATACTGTTTTTGATAACATCAGTAAGTACATTTTGATAAATGACAGACCAGTTAAACTCCTTGATCCGCTGTATGCTTTTTTGTTCATGGTGATATACCACCAGTTCGAGTATAGCTCCCGGTTGAAACAAGTTGGCCTTTGGTGTTGATTTTTTGGAAGACCTGACCCCATTTACCATATAAGCCTGCACACCAAACAACTCAGTCAGTATCGTTACCACAACGCTGGTTTCACCATACTTTATTGTTCTCAATACAATGCCTTTTGTTTTGTGTGTCATGTGCCCGATCCGTTTACCGCCAAGCTTTTTATATTCTATAACGGAAGTACTCAAAAATAGCCAACATTCAGCCATTTGAAACAACCAATACGGTTGAAATGTGTTTTCTTTGCAACCGCATTCAACATTTATCATCCCCAATTTGTAAATATATATGTGGCAACGTTTAGGAAGCTCTGTTATAAAATACCGACTGGTTCTTTTACTTAGTTTGCTCGCCATCACGTGTGTGATGGGTTATTTTGCCAGTAAAACAAAACTCAGCTACGAGTTTGGCAAAGCTATTCCTACAGACAACCCTAAATACCAGGATTATGTTTCATTCCGCAAGAAATTTGGCGATGATGGAAATGTGCTGGTGCTGGCGGTGCAAACAGATAAATTTTTCCAATTGGATTTTTTCAAAGCATACAACAATATGCTGGACCAGGTGAAGAAAGTACACAATGTAACGGGTGTTATCAGTGTTCCTGCAGCAGTTAACCTGCAAAAAGACTCAGCGACTGAACGTTTTAAAGCAGTAAAGATTTTCAATGACCCTGTAATTACACAAGCAGCATTAGACAGCGCAAAGAATATTTTCTTCAGCCTCCCCTTTTACAAAACAAGGTTATACAATCCGGAAACCAACTGTTACCTGGCTGGTATCAGCATTAATAAGGATTCATTGAATTCCCCGTTGCGTACAAAGATCGTAGGCGATATTCTTGCACACGTTGAAAAGTTTGAAAAAGCAACCAATACAGAAACTTTCCGCAGCGGCCTTCCGTTGATCCGTACTATCAGCAGCGACAGGATACAAAAGGAAATGCGGTTTTTCCTGATTGGTTCCATTGTGCTCAGTGCCTTGATCCTGTTGTTATTCTTCCGCTCTGTCAGTGTAACCATTTTGTCTTTATCTGTTGTGCTGATCAGTGTGGTTTGGAGTGTGGGTGTGTTAGACAGATGCGGTTACCAGCTTACTATCCTGAGTGCATTGATACCGCCCCTGATCGTGGTGATTGGCATTCCCAACTGCATCTATTTTATCAATAAATACCACACATCGTACTTACACAACGGCAATAAAAAGCAGGCGTTGATCGAGATGGTAAGTAAGATGGGTATCGTTACGCTGTTTTGCAATATTACAGCAGGCATAGGCTTCGGTGTGTTTGCGCTTACTAAAAGTGCTGTATTGAAAGAGTTTGGCGTAGTAGCAGGTATCAGCATCATGCTCATATTTGTTATCTCATTTATTTTGCTGCCTGCGGCATTGAGCTATTTACCCGTGCCTGGCAAGTCGCAAACAAAATACCTCAACAATAAAATAGTCACCAATTTTCTTTTGAAGATTGAGCATTGGGTACTGAACCATAAACCACTGGTGTATGGGGTTACTGCTGTGTTACTGGTTGGAGCAATTGCTGGCATTTTCCGGCTTAAGACAGTGGGCTATATTGTGGATGATCTTCCCAAAAAAGATAAACTGTATACCGATCTTAAATTTTTTGAAAAGAATTTCAATGGCGTAATGCCTTTGGAAATTGTGGTGGAAGCCACTAAAAAGAATGGTCTGGCCGGTGCAAGGGGATTGATCGTTTTTTCAAAAGCGGATACGTTGGCAGCATATATTTCTTCCATGCCGATTATGAATAAGCCGATCAGTATTGCGGAGGGTCTGAAATTTGCCAAACAGGCGTTTTTTGATGGCGATTCAGCTTATTACCAATTACCTTCTATGTCGGAGGTTGCCTTTATCAGCGATTATCTTAAAACAGACAAAGCTGACAGCACCAATAATAAAAACAACCTGGCTAAAATGCTGTCCTCTTTTATGGACTCTGCCAGGCAGGCCACCCGTATCAGTGTAAGTATGAAGGATATTGGTACGGAAGAATTGCCTGCAGTATTGGACAGCATAGAGAAGAAAGCCAATGAACTATTTGATTCAACAAGGTACGTTTACCTTGAGCCGGACAGGAAATCTTCTTTTAAGCTGGATACGGTTATTTCAGATGTGGATTCTTCTATTTCTTTTGATACGGTGTATTCAAAATTTGACTCCATACCCCAATACAAAGTGCAACTAACAGGCACCAGTATCACTTTTTTAGAGGGCAGCAGGTTTATCATCAACGGTTTGAAAGAAAGTATCCTCTGGGCCTTTCTTTTGATCTCTCTTTGTATGCTGTACCTGTTCAAGTCATTCCGGATGTTATTGTGCTCATTGATACCTAACCTGATTCCCCTGATCATTACAGCCGGCGTGATGGGCTGGGCTGGTGTACCATTAAAACCATCTACTGTGCTGGTATTCAGCGTGGCATTGGGTATTGCGATTGACATTACTATCCGGTTCCTGGTAAATTATAAACAGGAACTACCAATTAACAATAATAATGTAGAGCAGACCGTCACCTCCACTATCAAACATACAGGGCTTAGTATTGTGTACACTTCGCTTGTATTGATAGCTGGTTTTGTGATCTTTTGTTTTAGCAGTTTTGGAGGAACTTTTGCATTGGGATGGCTTACATCAGTGACATTGCTGGTAGCTACTTTAACTAATTTGATATTGCTTCCGGTGTTGTTATTATCGGTGGGGAAAAAGAAAAAATAAATTATTTCGATACAGCAGACGCAGCATTTCTTTTTTTGTCTTCCCTTATTTTATCCCAATATTTTTTGGCTACTATCAGCATACCAAAGCTTTCGCCTTCTTCCTTATTCAGGTGCTTGTGGTGCATTTTATGTGCCCAACGGATGGCACGAATGTAGGAGTTGTTGCTCCTGGTAAACCATTTAAAGCGCTGGTGAATGATCACTTCATGTACTATAAAATAAGCCAGCCCATATAGCGCAATACCAAAACCAATGGCCGCCACCCAGTATACCTGGTTTTGCAAACCCAGCATGATACAAAGCCAGCTTGGCACTGCGAAGATCAGGAAGAACGCATCGTTCTTTTCAAAAAAACCAGGGCCTTTTTGGTGATGATCTTCATGCAGGTACCATAAAAAACCATGCATCACATAGCGGTGCGTAAGCCAGGTAACACCTTCCATTATGATAAAGGTTGCCAAAACGATGAGTATAAAATATATTGCATTCATGGTAAGAACGTTCTCAAAATTAGAAAAAACATCACCTGTATCAATAACAAATGTATAGCGAATTTGTTTTTCTTTTGAAACGGTGACATACGGAACAGGGTCATCAACAGCAGGCTGATGACGAACCAGCATACATAGTTATACAGCGGCACATCATTTTCTTCCCATTTCCAGAAACCCAATTTTATAGCAACGGGTTCTATCAACCAGTCGAATGCCACGGCCAGCGTAGCCCCGTCGGTAATAACAGAAATGGCTTTTATAACGGCAGAAGGTTCCGCAGCCGTATCATCTATTGGCTTTGTAATCTTTTGCAACAATGCCGTGATGGCTATACCGGAACAAAATATTACAATGAACCAGTTAACACCGATGATGAGCGGCACCCGTTTCCATTGAATCCCCAGTACATCACCATAGGCATAATTCCCAAAAAGCAATCCTGTATTGACGCCTATAATTTCAACAGCAATGCCGGTAAGTATTGTTGCCACCGCAAACAGCCAGAAGAAAATATTTTTATCCTCCTGTGTCCAAAAAAGGAGTGCCATACTAAGCAACAAGTTAAACGAAGTACTTTGAATGACCCAGTCGCTTTTAAAAACAAGAATGCCTGCTAAACCCACCGCATGAAATAAAATGGCGATGGCAGTGGCTGTTTGTTGTTTTGAAAATGTACTGTTCCCCATTATTTTTTATAGTCTGCAGCGATCAGATCACTTACAATTTTAGCGCTCTTTAAACATAGTGGGATACCTCCGCCCGGGTGCACACTGCCGCCACAAAAGTACAGCCCTTTTATATCGCCTGAAAAATTCGGATGACGGAGAAAAGCAGCCAGTTTTGAATTAGAACTGGTGCCGTATAAAGATCCCATGTAAGAAGATGTTTTATCTTCTATCATCACAGGGTCGAGTGTTTCCTCAGTTTCAATCAAAGCAGCGATGTCTTCCCCCAGCAGGCGGCTAAGCTTTTTTATCACTACATCTTTTAGTTCCATTTTTATTTTCTCCCAGTCTTGTCCCGTATTGGCTGCGGTGTTTATCATCACAAACCAATTCTCCATTCCATCCGGCGCCATTTTCTTTTCCATCTTTGAAGTAATATTGACATATATAGTTGGATCATTGAAAACTTCTTTGTCGATGAAAATGCTGTCAAACTCCTTTTTATAATCAGCACTAAAAAAAATATTATGCAATTCTAATGGAGGAAAATTTTTATTAATGCCCCAGTAGAAAATAACGGCGCTGCTGCTGCGTTCCTGTTTCAAAATTTTCTTTGCCTTGTCTCCATCAGACAGCAGGTGTTTATAAGTGAAATAAACATCGCCATTGCTGACTACCAGCGGCGCTTCAACAATCTCTCCGTTTACAAGCACACCGCTCACCTCACCCTTGTTGTGTATTATCTTCTGAACAGTTGAATTAAAAAAAAACTCAGCCCCCTTTTTTTTTGCCAACTCATATAAGGCGTTGGTTATGCTGATCATACCGCCTGCCGGATAATAAGTTCCTTCATTCATTTCGAGATGAGGGATCAGGCTGAGCATGCCGGGCGCTTTATACGGGTTGCTGCCATTGTAGGTAGCATAGCGGTTGAACAGCTGCACTGTCTCCGGGGCATTGAAGCTTTTTTGATTAAACCTGTTGAGTGTTTCAAAAAGATGACCTGGCCGCACTGTAGCAAGCGCTTTGATGATCCTTTTATGAAACCAGGTACTTGTTTTGTGCAGGGAATAATTTAAAAAAACGGTGGCGATGTTGTCATACACCCGGGCAGACTGCGCCAAATATTTCGCCACTGCTGCCGGGTTTTCATTCAATTGCTGTTGTAATTCTTTTGCAAACATGGCAGTATTGGCAAATGCGTTTACTGTTTTTCCGCTTTCAAAAAAATATTTGCAAGCGGTTTCAACCCGTTGGAAGGAAAAATATTTTTCAACAGGTTCACCTGCCAGTAAAAACAATTCTTCAATATTTTGAGGTTGGGTAAACAAGGAGGGGCCGGCATCAAAGTAAAATCCATTTTTTTTAAACGCATGGAGTTTGCCGCCAGGAAAAGCGTTTTTTTCGTACACCAATACCTTAAAACCCTGGACCTGCAACCTAATGGCCGCAGCAAGACCAGCCACTCCACTGCCAATAATAATTGCTTTTTTATTCTGCATATAAGTGATGAAAATCCTACCCTTTCTGTTGCTTCGCTATGTATTGTTCCAGTTTAGGCAATGCAATTTTGAACCATTCCGTAAAATTGCCGGGTTGCATGATGATATTGCTTTTTATTGCTTCTACAGACTGGTAACAGTAATCGCTTACTTCCTGCGGATTAGGTTGTACAATACCGTTATACGTGCCGGTAAACACATGATCGTATTCATGTTCTGTTAAACCGTTGTCAAAAGGTGCTTTGTAAATAAATGAAAACGTTTTTGACAGTTCTGTAGTGAACCCCATTTCCTCCTGCAGCCTGTTGTGTGCAGCAGTCAATGTATCTTCACCCGGACGGGGATGGCTGCAACAGGTATTTGTCCAGAGGCCGGCACTATGATACTTGTTAGCTGCTCTTTTCTGCAGCAGTATTTCCCCTTTTTTATTAAAAATAAAAATGCTGAACGCCCTGTGTAAAATGGCTTTTTCATGTACTTCCATTTTCCCCATGCTGCCTATGGCATTGTCCTGTTCATCTACTAAAATAACCTCCATGCCTGCAATTTATGCCGATTTAAAATAAGAAAGTAATGTCCATTAAACTGTTATAGAATATTCAACTGGGCCCGCACGCTTGCTTTTGCCAGTATATACACTTTGCCATAATTTGGTATCCGGAACCGCTGGTGGAGAATACTTTTGGGCTGAGCTTTTTTAATCTTATTAAAGAGAGACAAATAATATTTATACGCCACATATACACCAAATCTCGCCTTAACAGGAAGTTGGGCTATTCCTTTGTAGGCATGTATAAAGTCAAGGGCGATATCCTCTTCAATTTTCTTCTTGGAGCAGGAAGTGAAATTATTAAAATCAACACCTGGAAAATAGGTGCGGCTTAATTGCTGGTAGTCGGCTTTGGCATCTCTTAAAAAATTCACTTTTTGAAAAGCGGCACCAAGGGCCTGTGCAGATGGTTTAAGATGATCGTATATCTCCTGGCTACCCTCACAAAAAACATACAGGCACATTAGTCCAACTACTTCTGCACTGCCATAAATATATTCTTTGTAGGTATCGCAATCGTAATCAGACGCTGTGAGATCCATTTCCATTGAATGAAAAAACGCATCCACCAGGTGAAGGTCAATATTGAATTCATTTACGGTTTGCTGAAAACTGTTCAATATAGGATTGAGGCTTATACCACGTTCAATAGAAATATAGGTTTCCTTTTTAAATTCTTCCAGCAATGTCACTTTATCATACGCATGAAAAGTATCTACGATTTCATCGGCAAAACGTACAAAACCGTAAATGTTGTACACGGGTGTGCGCAGGTCTTTATGAAGCAACCGTATAGCACTGCTGAAAGAAGTACTATACTTCTCCGTAGTTGCCTTACTGCACATATGGCTCACTTCATGAAAGATATTCATCATACCATTGCAATTTTTGATACAATACTGAAATTATCATTCACTGTTTAATTAATTTAAATTGACTTCTAAAAACTCTTCAACACTTCTTTGGCCACCACTTCGCCACTAATTAAACTTGGTGGTACACCTGGACCCGGCACTGTCAACTGACCTGTATAAAAAAGATTGTTGAGCTTTTTACTTCTCAGAGATGGTTTTAAAATGGCTGTCTGCATCAGCGTATTAGCCAAACCGTAAGCATTCCCTTTAAACGAATTATAATCGCTTACAAAATCGCTTACGGAATAAGAACGTTTATAAACAATTGCCGACCGTATCTCTTGCCCCGTCCGCTCTTCAAAGCGCTTTACAATCTGATCAAAATATTTATCTCTTAACTCTTCCGTGTCTCCCTGTAAACCTGCCGCCACCGGTATAAGGAAAAACAAATTTTCATGCCCCTGGGGTGCTACAGTATCATCTGAAACAGAAGTAACACTTACATAAAATAAAGGTTCGCTTGGCCACTGTGGTGTTTTGTAAATTTCGTTGCCATGCACTTCAAAACTGGTATCAAAAAAAAGAGAATGGTGTAAAACATTCTCCAGTTTTTTGTTCAAGCCTACGTAATATAGGATACTACTGGGTGCCATCACCCTTTTATTCCAGTATGCATCTGAATACGACCTGTCGTTGGGGACCAGTAGTTTTGTTTCTGTAAAATGATAGTCTGCATTACTTATCACCACATCTGGTTCAAATACAACAGTCTCCATTCCATTTTGTGCAATAATTTTTTTAGCAGCAGCGTTGCTGGTTTGGATGGAACTTACCGTATGATTGAAATGAAATTGTACACCGAGTTCTTTCGCCAATGAGTACATACCATTGACAATTTTATACATCCCGCCTTCCGGGTACCAGGTTCCCAATTTAATATCCGCATAGTTCATCAGGCTGTATAAAGCAGGTGTATCAGCCGCCAAGGCGCCTAAAAACAAAACAGGAAACTCGAGTAATTGCTGTAGCTGGGGATGTTTAAAATATTTACTGATATGTTTTTTCATAGACGTAAACACATCCAGTTTAAAAACACCTTTTATAAGATCTGTATCGGCAAATTCCGCAAGCGACTGACCGGGTTTGTATACAAGTTTGTTAACACCCACCTGGTACTTGTAAGCAGCTTCGTCCAGAAATTGATCCAGCGCCGTTCCGCTACCCGGTTCGATCGACTCAAAAAGTTTTTTTAAAGTGGCATAATCGGCCGGAATATCCATTGCCTTATCATCCCAATAAACACGGTAGGATGGATCAAGTCTCTGCAAATGATAATAATCGGACACCTTTTTTCCAAAGCAATTAAAAAAGTGTTCAAACACATCGGGCATCCAATACCAGCTTGGTCCCATATCAAACGTGAACCCGCCTTCTTCCAATTTGCGTGCTCTTCCACCGGGCATTTCATTTTTTTCGAGAACGGTTACCTCCCAGCCGGCCTTTGCCATGAAACAGGCTGCAGACATACCTGCAAAGCCGCTCCCAATCACCACAACTTTTTTCATGGCTGTTATAGAATTTGTTAGCTGATAAATTTAAACTAAATCCGGGTGAAAAACGGATCAGAAACGGGTTATTTGTTCTTTCAGCAGTTTACGTGCAAAATGTATCCTGCTTTTGATGGTACCCAGTGGCTCATGGAGCATCTCTGCAATTTCATGATATTTATATCCTTCAAAATACAGCATAAAAGGATTGCGGAAAATATGAGGCAGGTGATGCACTGCTGCCTGGATATCCTTAACGCCCAGGGTAATTTCTGCTTTATTGGCAACAGCACTCTGGTTGTGGTCGAGCAAAAAATCATTAGCCGTATTATCAAAGATGGTGTTTTGCTTTGCCTTACGACGGTAGTTGTTGATAAAAATATTCCGCATGATGGTGTACAACCACGCTTTAATATTGGTACCAACATTGTATTTGTCTTTATTGGCAAGCGCCCTGTACATTGTTTCCTGCAAAAGATCTTTTGCTGTTTCGTTGTCTCTTGTGAGCGTGATGGCGAATGGCCTGAGAAACTCGGTATTATTCACCAAAAGCTGATTGAATTCTATTGTTCCCATAATACTTCTGTTTAACATTTAGAACGTAAAACTAAACAGGAAGGTTGGTTAAACAAAACATTTTGTTTAAAATTTTTCTAAAAAAGATAAACAAAGTGATTGTCAGGGCTTTACACGTTAAGAAAATACCTTCTCAAAGTATAAACGGCAGTTGAAAGTGATATATATGAAAAAAGATCTGCCATTTGCAGATCCTTTTAGTAAGTATTTAATGATTGCAAGTAATAATTGCCGGCTAGAGTTGAGAAATAAACTCCATTACTTCTGCGAATGATTTCTTGAATTTAATGGAAGCCGGAATTTTTTTCTGATATGTTTGTGCAAGCTGTCCTGATATAATTAAAGGAGCATCACTGATTTGTTTTGTGATGGTTGAAAGAAATTTTTCGAAGTTGAACTTATGTGTAACGGAAGTAAGATGTGAAAAGAGATAATCCGGCTCTTTAAGTTTTACTACATATTCTACGTCATTTAAAGGCACGTTAGCGCCCAGATAAATAACTGATAAGCCCCGGCTTTTCAGCAAGTAGTGTACAAATAACAAACCCATTTCATGGTGCTCTCCTTCAGGCAAAAAAAGCAATATTGTTTTATCTACTTTCAAAGAGGATCGTACCTGTTCAATACCTACAATTAATTTTTGCCGTATAATATTGGTTACAAGATGTTCCTGGGCAGGATTTATGTGATTGGTCAGCCACAGTACACCGATCTTTTCAAGAAAAGGAAAAATGATCTGTGTAATAGCTCGTTCAACTCCTTTGGCATTAATATACCGGTCAAGTGTATCTTCCAGTTGATCAATATCCAGGTCGATCATCGATTGGATAAGTTCGTTCACGATACGCTCCTGCAGTGCCTCTGCCCCCGTAAGTGACATTATTTTTTCTTTGAGCTCTTCTTCACGCATTTTATCAATGTGAGATATTTTGAACCCATACTTATTCAGCAAAGCTATATTCAGTAGTTTTTTTAATTCTTCACAACTATAATAGCGGATATTAGTATCGGTACGGCTGGGCTTTAAAAACTGGTAACGCTGTTCCCAAATACGGATGGTATGCGCTTTTATTCCGGATAAATTCTCCAGGTCTTTAATGGTGAACGAATGCATAAGAATACTTTTGTGTAACTAATACAAGCCGGACAGGACTTTTGTTTACAAAGGAAACTGATTTTTTGCTATTTGGAAAGGTACACTTTGCTGTACCATACTTCAAGACTGAACAATGTCCATATAATTTTTGCCCGCTTTTCAGCAGGAATACGTATTGTATTAGACAGCAGCCCATCAATAAAAGCAGGTGCTAAAAACTGCCGGCTTACTGCATTATTGTTTTGCAGGTAATCACAGATGATTTCTTTTAATTCTCCATCCACCCATTTTTTTAAAGGTATTTCAAAGCCACGCTTAGGCTGGTTTATCAGTTCTGCAGGAAGGTATTTTTTTGCCAGTTGCCTTAATAAATATTTGGTAGTGCTTCCCTTTATTTTAAATTCATCATTCATGCCGGGAGCAAATTCCAATAATTCCTTACTTAAAAAAGGGCTTCGGCCTTCCAGCGAATTGGCCATGCTGGCGATATCCATTTTTACCAGCAGGTCGTTGAAAAGATTGGTATCAAAATCCAGCTGCATTATTTTTTTTAGTCCTGTTATGCTGGTCTTTGCCACAGCATTAAAATCATCCTGCATCTGTTTTAAATAATCCGCAGGTGGATGAATTATATTGCGTTCATAATCTTCCATGATATCTACACCAGCAGATAAATAAATATGCAGGTTACTCTTGGATGCAAGCGATGCCAGCCTGTAGATATAATTGTAGGCTGACTTTTTATTGGCCGAGTGAGGCATGATGTTCTTTGCAACAGCAGCACTTCCTTTTACCAATACATTGCGTTTAAAAAAATCATACCGTGCAAAGGGAACATACCGCCGGTAACCACCAAAGAGTTCATCGGCGCCGTCGCCATTGAGTATAACCGTCAAATATTTTCTTGCTTCTTTACTTACATAATAACTGGGTATGGCAGAGCTGTCAAAAAATGGCTCACCATAATTACTCAATATCTTTTCAACATCGTCTTTTAAGTGATCAAATGAAATATTGATCTGTGTATGATGTGTTTTATATTTTTCTGCTACGAGTTTTGCAAGCGGTGCTTCGTCATACTCACCAGCAAAGGAAACAGTAAAAGTTTTTAGTGTATTAGTGTATTCACTGGCTATGGCGGTAACCAGGCCACTGTCTATTCCGCCGCTTAAAAAACTGCCTACTTCCAGGTCGGATGATTCCACCCTTCTTTTAACCGCCTGGTGCAGGTAGCCGTCAACTTTAGTAAGCGCATCATCAAATGTATAGCGGTGCTTTTCCTTGTAAAACAGTCCAATATCCCACCATTTTTTTTCTGCGTATGCAAGTGTGCTGCAATGGATGGTGGCACAGCTGCCTGCACCGAGTTCACTTACCAGCTGATAAGGTGTCAATTGTTTATAAAAACTACCAAAACGCAGGTAGTGATAAATATTGCCGGTCTCCATCTGCAAAGGCAGTAAACCTTTGAGGCAGTTGAGTTCGCTGGCAAACACAATTTTCCTTCCGTCATTAAAAATATATAAGGGCTTTTTTCCGGCCCTGTCCCGGGCAATGAATATTGTTTTCTTCTCCTTATCATAAATGGCAAACACAAACATGCCGTCTAAATAAGGCAGCATGGCTTCCCCGTATTGCTGGTATAGTAATAATAATGTTTCAGTATCCGAAGAGGTTTTACCCACGATACCCAATTGCTCTCTTACTTCTGCATGATTGTAAATTTCACCATTGAAAATGATGGTATACCGGTTACCAAGCTGCATGGGCTGTTTACCACCGCCAATATCAACAATAGATAAACGGAGGTGATAAAAATCAACGTTATCTTCTGTAAAAGCATGCTGCTCATCCGGCCCGCGGTGAAGCATATACTGGTTTACCAGGCCTTGATCTATTTTAAAATTTACTGCACCTGCTATTCCACACATAAAGTATAATGTAATTAACTGCGGCAAAATAACTGGTTATTATTAAACAGCAATTGATATTTTAGGATAAATTTGTTTGCTGCACACAATCAACGCAGTGTACTAACTAACCACATGAACCATTTAATTGACATCATACTGTTTCCACTGTATGTTGCCTTGTTTGCTTTATTCTTTAACTGGCGGAGAAAAAAAATAGCCGACCCTGTTTTAAAAAAATATCACCGCATTGGTTTCTGGATAAAAATTTTTAGTGCCTTTGCTTATATTATCTACAGCCTCAATCTTGCCAAATTAGACTCTGTTTTTCTCTATTATCCCGAAGGACTTAACATTGCAAAGCTGATTCTGAAAGATTTCTCCAACATACACCTGCTCTTTATACCAGGACAGGATTTTGATACCGATCTGCTGGCAGACAGTTTTAATAAGGGCTACTTTAAAAGTGAAAGCAACTTTTTTATAGCAAGACTGGTTACGCTGTTCTCGTTTTTCTCATTTGGGAGTTACAGTGTCATTACGCTGTTTTTTTCCATGATATCATTTGCCGGTGTATGGCGGCTCTTTAGGTTTTTTTACGATCAGTATCCGCATTTACATAAAGCATTGGCGATCTCCATATTGTACCTGCCCAATTTTGTATTCTGGAGTTCCGGAATTTTAAAAGATCCTTTGTGTACGGGGATGATGGGTTTTGTAACTTATGGGTTGTATAAGATTATCATAAAAAAAGAATCCATTGTAAAAAATGCCGCGGCTGTACTTTTTGCCGGGGCTGTACTTGGGCTGGTAAAAGATTATATCCTGGCTTCCTACCTGCCTTTTCTATTCTTGTTCTTTGCAGGCAACCGGATCAGGAAAATCGAAAGGCCTGCCGTAAAAGTGATCCTCATGTCATTTATTGGGCTAATCGCTGCTGTTAGTTTTTTCCTCGCAAAAGATATGATTGTAGGTGGCATAGTGGATAAACTGGCAGAGTCGGTGCAGGATATGCAAACCAGTTTTATGCGGATATCCGGTTTGGCAGAATCCTCTTTTTCGCTGGGTGCCGAATTTGACGGCACTCCTGCGGGGCTGGTAAAAATTGCACCTTTTGGTATTGCAGCTTCGTTGTACCGGCCTTTTTTATGGGAAGCAAAAGGCATCAGCTTTTTCTTATCCGCAGCAGAAAGCACCGTGGTTATGTTATTTACACTGTATGTTTTTATTAAAGCCGGACCTTTCACTTTTTTTAAAAGTATTATTAAAGATCCGATGATACTGTTTTGCTTTATGTTTGCATTGGTATTTGCATTATTCGTGGGCATTACCACACTTAATTTTGGCACCTTAGTCCGATACAAAATTCCCTGCATGCCATTTTATATCATTTCTTTGGTATTGATACTGGACCGGTACAAAAGAAAAAAGCTGCAGAAGGCTGCAGCTATAGAAAAGGATGTAAATATAATTGGAACTAACCCGCCACTCTCCTGAACTTTACCGGAGTAAAGAAAGTCATCACAGAAGAAATACTGCTCCTGATATGGAGGCCCGTGATGCTTTTGGCCTCTACTTTACTGGCGAGCCTTGTTAATATTAATGCAGGGTTAGCGCTAAAATCATTCTTTAGTGCATCCATGGCTGGCCATAGCATAAAGTTGATCTTTTTGACCTTATCTGTTTTTTGGTAGATCAATATCACGCCTACCATGGCAATTAAAAAACCGCAGTAATTTGCACCAGCCAGAATTTTGTTGCTGAATTTAGCCCTGTGTATGTGCAGCCTGTTGCGAATGTAGAAATACATTTTCCAGGCATTGGTATGATCCCAGTCCTGCTTAAATGAAAAGGCCGCCGCAGGATGATAATGTACACTTGCAGAAATAGTACAAACAGGTATTTTATTCTTTTTTGTAATGCGGTAATAATATTCCGTTTCATCGCCCCATAAAAAAAGACTTTGTTTGGGCACCCCTACTCTTTCAACAATATTGCGGTGTATCATCGTACCATTAAAAGGGTGACCGATGCCTTCAATGATAGCGCCATTTGCTTCTTCAATAGTTTGATAATGTTTGGTCTTCCATACAAAGCTTTTGCCGTCTTCTTTGTTTATCACTGCACAATTGCGCAAACAAAGCCTGTCCAGTTCAGGTTCCAATATTTTCTCCAATGCATTTTCCTTAGGGTAGCCATCGTCATCCATACACCAGATCCAGCTATAGCCGTTTTTATAAGCCCACTGGATACCGGTTTCGAAGCCGCCGCCGCTTCCGGTGTTGCCTTGTGAAATAACCAACAGGTCAGGTTGAGACAATAACCATTTACCAGTATCATCGGTACTGCCATTGTTAATTACAAGGATTGCGTCAGGTTTTTGAGTCTGGTTACGGAGTGCAGTGATACACTCTTTGAGCAGGTGAAGCCTGTTGTAGGTGACTACAACGGCAATGGCCTTTTCCATAGGGGTAGGTTTTCGGATTTATTCAATAAGTACCATCTAATAACGCCACTGGCTTTATCTTATTGCACTTTCTTCGTAATTTCCGAACAAGATCGTGGCAACCCGTGCCTTTCTAAGCGTATGAAGGCCTGCTGGTTACACAGGAGAGAAATAAATTTTCTGCCTTGTTTTCAGCCCGCCCTTTCAGAAAGTAATGGCTGTATTCCATAGCTGCAGAAAGGCAGGTTTGCCATCATTTTTTGCCAGGGTAATTGAACTTTGGATTGTAGATAAATTCCTTGTCGTTGAGTGTAAGTAAAAAGCTGAGCAGGTCAATTTTTTCTTCCTCACTAAGCAGGATGGGCTTCCTGAGTTTTTTTGATACCACTTTATAATCCTGGATACCTTCTGTATAATGATCAATCACCTGTTGTAATTTTTTAAACCTTCCATCATGCATATAGGGAAAAGTGTAACTAAGATTGCGCAGGCTGGGCACTTTAAAATGCAGGCTGTCTTCACTTTGTTGTGTAATGATCCAACGTCCATAATCCTTTAAAGTACTGTCTGCAGGCAAACCATTATTTGCAAAGGAATAATCTGTAAACATGGGTTCCTTGTGGCAGCTGTTACAATATTTTGAAAATATGGCATAACCTCTTTCTTCCTGCTCCGTAAAAGCTGTTTTGCCTTGCCTTACCTGGTCATATTTTGCATTGGCAGAAATCAGTGTGAGTTGAAACTGCGCCAGGGCTTTCAATACTTTTTCACCTGTTGCCACACTGTCACCAAAGGCCTGGTAAAACAGGCTGCGGTAAAAACCAGATTGATTTAATTTCTTTACTACAGAAGGCAGTGATTCACCCATTTCTTTTGGATGGCTCAAGGCTGCCAAAGGCTGCATGTCAAGGTGATTGACGGCTCCATCCCACATAAATTTCTTTTGCCAGGCAAGATTAAATAAGGCAGGTGCATTCCTGTTACCAACCTGGTCGTGAATACCATGACTTAAACTATGATCGGTATGTGCAAATGCATTATAAGGCGAATGGCAGGAAGCGCAGGAGATGGTACTGTTTAATGACAAAACAGGACTATAAAAAAGATTTCTGCCCAATTGTATTTTAGCGCTGTCGGGTGGGTTTTTGCTAAAATCATATGCTGGTTTTGGAAAATAGCCCGGCCATGAAAGTCCATAATGCTCTACCGTGAAAGATAACATTGCAACCAGCACAGTGAGGGATAATATAGTGACCTTTGTCTTCATTTGCCCAAACTGAAAACGGATGAAATATTTTTTGCTATTACCATGGCTTTTTCGCCAGGGCTCATCA